>PVML01021581.1_pt1 | contig 10070 bp, 7 predicted proteins | sample 1853371 | NCBI WGS metagenome assembly PVML01 (sample SAMN08533508, study PRJNA380276) | Human gut metagenome, whole genome shotgun sequencing project. | isolation source: participant 1, chromium library | host: Homo sapiens | collected 2017 | reverse complement strand
CGACGACTTTGCGAAGATTGAAATGAAGGACAGAACCTGTCCGACCTTCATTTCAATCTTCGCAAAGTCGTCGATCGTGATCTGCGGTTTCGCCGGCTCCGCTGGTTTTACCGGCGCTTTCTTCGGCTGTTCCGCTTCGATCTTTTCCAGCATTTCCTTTTCATCGATCCGCGCAAACAAAATCTGCGGCTTCGGTGTTACATGAATACCATCTTCCAACTGCCCGAAAGTCAGCACGGAATCATAGCTGCGCTGCTGCGTATTGAGCTGATCGAGAATGGCTTTCGACGTTTCCGGCAAATAACTTTCCAACAGAATCGCCGCTATCCGGATACTTTCCAGCAGGTTATACAAAACGGTAGCCAGACGGTCTTTTTTTGTTTCGTCCTTGCCCAGTGCCCACGGCATCGTTTCGTCGATATATTTATTGCTTCGGCGCAGCAGAGCGAAAATTTCGTCAATCGCGTCTGCGACCCGCAGTTCGTCCATCTTTTTCTGAACATTCGCCGGCGTTGCTTTAGCCAAGGCGATCAGTTCGTCATCAATCGGATCGCTGACGTTCGCGTTATGGACTAATCCGCCAAAATACTTATTGGTCATCGACAGCGTGCGATTGACCAGATTGCCGAGAATATTCGCCAGATCGGAATTGATCCGTTCAATCATTAATTCATAGGTGACCGTGCCATCCTGAGCAAACGGCATTTCATGAAGCATGATATAGCGCACGGCATCGACGCCGAAGTAACGAACCAGATCATCCGCGTAAATCACGTTGCCCTTGGACTTGGACATCTTGCCCTCGCCCACCAGCAGCCATGGATGACCGAACACCTGCTTCGGCAGCGGCAGATCCAGCGCCATCAGCATGATCGGCCAGTAGATCGTGTGGAAACGCAGAATATCCTTACCGATCAGATGGACATCCGCCGGCCAGTAATGCTTAAACTTTTCGCCATGATTGCCGTCGCAGTCGTAGCCCAAACCGGTAATGTAGTTGGTCAGCGCGTCGATCCAGACATACACGACATGCTTCGGATCAAAATCAACCGGCACGCCCCAGGTAAAGGAAGTCCGGGAAACACAAAGATCCTGTAAACCCGGCTTGATGAAATTGTTGATCATTTCGTTCTTGCGGGATTCCGGCTGAATAAATTCCGGATTTTCTTCAATGTGCTTCAGCAGGCGATCCGCATATTTGCTCATACGGAAGAAATAAGCTTCTTCCTTCGCTTTTTCGACCGGCGCACCGCAATCCGGGCATTTCCCGTCGACAATCTGGCTTTCGGTAAAGAATGATTCGCAAGGCTTGCAATACCAGCCCTCGTATTCTGATTTGTAGATATCGCCCTGATCATACAGCTTCTTAAAAATCTTCTGAACCTGACGCTCATGATCCGGATCGGTTGTCCGCATGAATTTATCATAGGACGTATTCATCAGATCCCAGATTTCCTTGATCTGCCCTGCGACCTGATCGACGAACTGCTGCGGCGCTACGCCTGCGGCTTTGGCTTTATCTTCGATCTTCTGGCCGTGTTCATCCGTTCCGGTCTGAAAGAAAACGTCGTATCCCAGCATTCTCTTATACCGGGCGATACTGTCGGCGAGAACAATTTCATAAGTATTGCCGATGTGCGGCTTGCCCGACGTATAGGCAATCGCCGTTGTAATGTAATATTTTTCGCTCATGATAATTCCTCCTTTTTTATAATAAAAAAACGTCCTTGAAAGGACGCTGATTTCGCGCGGTACCACCTTACTTCATATCTTCTCGATATGCGCTTGCTTCTTAACGCGAAGTCACGTCTTATCCTACGCTGTTCGGATAATCAGTTCCAAGACCATGTTCGCTTCTGTTTTCCGTCCTGCTTTCACCTGCCCAGGCTCTCTGATTCAGAAAATGGAGAAGCTACTCTTCTTTTCTCTACCTTTACGCCCTTAATTATAGTCACAGAAACTGCCGATGTAAAGCCTTAATCTCGCCTGTCAATGCTTTTTTCTTACGATTGTTTCACTAGTTCTCTATCGCTAAAGCATGATATAATGGTTATCAAAGAGGGAAGTGTATAATTATGCGAAAACAGAAGAAGCGCGGTTTCACATTAATCGAGTTAATCGTTGTCGTTGCGATACTGGTTGCTTTGTTACTCATATTGGTCCCAAGACTCACAGGCTTTACGTCGACGGCGGCTGAAGTCCAGTGTCAGCAGACCCGGCAGAAAGTCATGGAAATGTATAATGCTTACCAGATCAAAGGTGAGCCGGTGTCGATTGAGGATTTATTAAAGAACAAAGATGATGAATATTTTATTTCCACACCGAAATGTGCATCAGGAGGAAAGTACAGTGTTGTTGAAATTAAAGGTTTAGTGACACTCATCAAATGTTCGAAACATGGCAGTATCACTAGTGGTAATTTAGATACAACACCTATTGGTATTCAGAATACTGTTATGGGAATAACTGAGTATTTTAACCATTTAAGTGAATCAGAAAGATATGAATTAATGAATTGGAAATTTATGGATAATACACACATTTTCAATTTTATGCGTGACGAAATTTATGGTGGTAAATGGCCACCATTAGACGAAAATATATCAAAAGCTGCTGGATTGAAAGGATCTTATTCAATTCAAATATGTTATGACAAAGATGCTTATAACAAACTAGAATCTTCAAATTCGATTATCTTTGCTTCCACTTACCAAACAGTTAATTGGTCTACCCGTTTAATTTATAACCCCGAAAATCACAAATGGTATTCAGGAGAACATAATATTTCCGTAGCTAATTATACTTGGGAGGAAGTAAAAAAACTCATGGAAGTAAACGACTGGAAGCCCGTCGAATACAGCGAATAAAATTATGACAACTTCATGACATTTTCCAATCATTTCAATTTTTTCATTTCCTAATCCTTCTAATCTTATGGAATCACCAAGAAGGGTGCATGGAGGATAAAGTAATGAGAAAAATAGTCATGATCATCTTAACCGCAGGTTTACTGTTGGGAACAGCCGCTTGTCAATCAAAGGAAGACAAGCCAACACCGAGCCTTACTCCCGGAGCTGCTGAATCTCCGTCGACTTCAGAGACAAAGCAAGGGGAAGAAAAAACCATCACCGGAAAAATCAGCGATATTAAAAATGTCATGTTCATTCTGGATGATGGAAAAGAGGCTTATGTTTTTGCGATTGATGAAAACTTTCAAATGGATGGAATCCAAGACGGCGATCAGGTTCAGGTCACATATACCGGAGAATTGAGCGTCACCGGCGATACAGAATTTACGACGATCAAAGTTGAAAAAGTGAACTGATCAAAAACAGAAATGACAAAAGGATGAGGATGAAAAATTCCTCATTTTTTTCTTTCATTTAATTCACAAGGAAAACGCGATCCACGCTACCGCTTAAAATCATGATTGAATTATTGTTTTCTTTCTCGATGAAAATAATTTCTAATATTTTGAAAATATATTCATTTTGTTATTGACAGATTTTCATTTGTCGTTTAGACTAAGAATCATAAAATCGATGAGCAGAAAAAGTAAGCGGAAGAATCCATCAGCGAGCTGACACAGAGTGAAAGGTCAGCGGCACTTGTTCCGGTGAAAACGCATCTGGGAGATGACTTTCTGAATTCAGTAGGAAAGTCCGCATATCCGCGTTAAGGATTTGAGGAGGCCGGGATAGACCGGCAATTAGAGTGGCACCGCGAATCCATCGTCTCTAGCATAGGCTAGGGACGATTTTTATTTTCCCTGAGGATTCTGGAAAGGAGTGATGTTGATGATTCCCCCTGTAAATTTAACAACTTATAAACAGAAATCAGAAACCCAACATTCTAAGAAACGCTACCGACGATGTTTCTGCTTCTTTACCAAAACCCATTTAAGAAAGGAAAATAACCATGAAAAAATTAAATATGCTTCTCTGCGCAGGCTTATTAGTCCTGAACACCGCTTGTTCTTCCAAGCCTGACCCTTCTTCACCAACACCGGAAACAAAACAAAATTCCATCGTCGTCGCAGTCGGCGGACAGATTACGACGCTGGATCCCGGCTTCAATACGGAAACCGTCAACAATTACATTCTGGCCCATACCATTTCCAGCCTGATGACCAAGGATGAGAACGGCAATGTCATTCCGGAGCTGGCTGAAAGCTACACGGTCAGCGATGATGGCCTGACTTATACGTTAAAAATCAAAGACGGACTGACCTGGAGTGACGGAAAGCCGCTGACCTCGCAGGACTTCAAATATGCCATCCTGCGGAATCTGACTTATGGAGCAGAAAACTCCCTGACGATCTACAATCTGATCACCTATCTTAAAGGCGCGGAAGAAATCGCATCGAATACCGATCTTGACGCTACCACGCTGGAAATCGACGGCGTTGAAACACCGGACGACGCGACGCTCGTTCTGACTCTGAAACAACCCTGCGCCTTTTTCCTGAATTTGTTATGCGGCAACGTCTGGTCACCATTAAGAGCCGACTTTGCGGATCCGCATGATTCCACCTGGGCGCTGAAGCCAGGTTATCCAAGTATCGGCGCATATCAGCTGGCGGAGTGCAACGAGAATGAAAAAGCCGTCATCGTTAAAAATGACAGCTACTACAACGCCGACGCGATCACGCTGGATCAGATCACCTTCCTCGTTATGCCGGACAGCGACGCCCAGTCATTCGCTTATAAAAATGGTGAAATTGATATCGCACTGAACGTTCCGGTTGACGTTGGCGTCAATTATCCCAATCAGAACGAAGTCTGGAATATACCATCTCCGACCTCTTACTTCATCGCGCTCAATTCCGGATCTACCGCTCCGGAATGCCTGAAAGACAGCCGGGTTCGGAAAGCGCTGGCGATTTCAATTGATAAAGAAGCCCTGGCATCCACATTGGGACCGGAAGAATACTATCAGGCTCTGGCCGGCTATGTTCCAGTCGGATTGAATGGGATCGACGGGGACTTCCGGAAGGAAGCCGACGCGCAAGGCACTATGCAGGCCTACGATCCGGAACAGGCGAAGACACTGCTGAAAGAAGCCGGGTATGATGAAACAAATCCGTTGAAAATCAAATACAAATATTCTTCCTCCTTCATCCACGCCGACGTCGCGCAGATCTTGGAAGCAATGTGGAAAACCATCGGGATCGACTGTGAACTGGAAGTTGTGGAATCCGGCGTTTTCTACAATCAGATCGACAACGGCGACTTCGAGCTTTCCCGTTACGGTTATACCGCCAGCGACGATCCTTCCCAATTTCTGACCTTGTGGACAATCGGTCAACAGGTTGTGCCTGCCGTCGAGGATCCTGCTTATGATCAAATGATTCAAGAGGCGGCGGCGATCGTCGATCATACGGAATACATGAACGCGCTGCATGCGGCTGAAGAATACCTGATCGAGGAACAAGCCTATATCATTCCGCTGTTCAGCTACAACACGCCGATTCTCAAGAGTGAAAAAATCCAGAATGCCACCAAGAAAGGTACGACGCCGTATTACGGCTACGTTACGCTGCAATAGCTATCGGATTTTCTCTCCCCGCTAAACTCCCTTACACTCGTTTAGAGTAAAAAGGATGATCGTGTGCTTCTTATGAGCGAAGCCGCCTTCATCCTTTTGTTTTTTATTTCAGTAATGCCGATTCCAGATCCTGAAGCATCACATCCAGCGCGGTAATTCCGCCTTCCGCCAGGTACCAGACCGTCGGCGTAAGGTAGACGATGTTGCCGTTCTGCGCGGCCAGCGTCTTGGCTGTCAGTTCGTTCTTCATGACTTCCTCCGCCAGCTTTGCGCCTTCGGTATTGATCGCAGAATCACGGTCAAGCACGAAGATATATTCTGGATTCAGCTTGACCAGCAGTTCCATCGACGATTCGTTGCCATGCGTGGAATCAATGTCGTTCGCCAGATTGGTAAAGCCGATTTCATTGCCGATCAGCGAGCAGCGGCTGCCGTTGCCCAGCGTATTGAAGTTGCTGGAAGTGACCATGCCGATCACCGCAGTTTTGCCTTCCGCCGCCTGGCGCAGCGTTTCAATCCGGCTGTCAAAACCGGCCAGCTGCTCCTTGGCTTTGTCTTCCATATTAAATAAGGAGGCCACGGTCATGGCGTTCTGCTTCACGCTTTCCACAACGCCCAGCTCAGCGTCCGTGCTCAGATACACAACCGGGGCAATCTCAGACAACGCGTCGTATTGCGCGCTCAGCCGGCCGCCGATGAAAATCAGATCTGGTTCGCTGGCCATCAGCGCTTCCATATCGACTTCTTTCAACGTTCCCAGATTCACGATCGCTTCATTTTCATTATACGTTTTCAGATAATCGACCGTTGAGGATTTCGGCATGCCGACAACACGGCCGCCCAGGCCCCAGCTGTCCAGCATATCCAGCACCGCCATATCCAGCACCGCGATCCGCTGGGGATCCGCCGGAACTTCCAGCGACACCCTTTCCTGATTGCCGTTGAGCGTCGTAATCGTCATCGTGGGCTTCGATTCCGACTGCCCCTCATTCTGGGGTTTGGCGGTGCAGGCTGTAAGCATTAACAAACCGGCTGCCATGAATACTGCTAGTTTTTTCATAGTTTCTCTCCTTTTTATTTATTTCTTCCAAGTCTTGATCGGGTGTATCAGGCGGGAACTTCCCCGCCAATAGACCTTCATTCAAAGTCCGGCGGCAATTTTTCTCTGACCTTCCTGCGAATCAAATTCTTTAATAATAGATTGACAACGGCCGTCCCGCAACCTGTTGGATCTCAAAGTCCACGCCGTAGATTGCCGAAAGGTTTTCCTTGGTGATCACGTCCTCAACGGTTCCAAATTGCGCGACTCTGCCGTTCACGAACGCACAGATATAATCCGAATAAAACGCCGCATAGTTGATTTCATGCAGGACCAGAATTACCGTTTTTCCCAATTCATCGCACAGCCGCCGCACAATTTTCATCATGTTCGACGCATGGTAGATGTCGAGGTTGTTCGTCGGTTCGTCCAGCAGAATATAATCGGTATCCTGAGCGATCACCATCGCGATCATCGCCCGCTGCCGCTGCCCGCCGGACAGCTCGTCGATAAATTGATCGGCGATGGCTTCCAGCTCCATGTAGGCCAGCGCTTCGTTCACTTTCTGCCGGTCTTCTTCCTGCAGCCGCCCCTGGCTATAAGGAAAACGGCCGAAGCTGACCAGCTCGCGCACCGTGAGCTTCATCTGAATGTTGTTGGACTGCGTCAGAATCGCCAGCCGCTTGGACAAGTCACGGCTGTTCCATTGAGCCAGATCCTTGCCTTCAAAATGCACCAGCCCCGCATCCTTGGCGACCAGCCGGGAAATCATCCCCATCACCGTTGATTTGCCTGCGCCATTGGGGCCGATCAGGGACAGAACCTTGCCCTTGGGAATCTCGAAGCTGACTTCGTCGACAACGCGCTTGGCGCCGTAGTGTTTTGTCAGTTGCTGAATTAACATATCCGCTGCCTCCCTTTGCCGAATAACAAAATCAGGAAATACAAACCGCCGCCGATCGTGATCAGCACACTGATCGGGATGCTGTAAGAAAAGCCATGCTCGACCACCAGCTGTCCGCCGACCAGAACGATCATTCCCAGCACCGCCGAGCCGAAGATCAGCCAGGTGTGCTTGTACGTCTTAAACAGCTGCCGCGACAGATTCGCGATGATCAAGCCTAAAAAGGAAATCGGGCCAACCAGCGCCGTGGCGATCGCGATCAGCACCGTCACGCCCAGCAATAACCGGCGGATTGTCTTATCCACATCCACGCCCAGATTAATCGCCTGATTCTTTCCCAGCGCGATCACATCGAGCAGCTTCAGCTCTTTCCGCAGCGCGAAGATCACCAAGCCGATCAACACGGCTGAGATCGCCAGCAGACTGGAATTGACGTTGGAAAAACTGGCGACCAGCGAGCCTAACAGCGCGTCGTATTCGTTGGGATCCATGATCCGGGTCAGTGTCGTCTGCATGCTGGAGAAAAACGTCGACATGACTGTGCCTGCCAGCAGCACATAGAGAATCTGATGCTTCATCTTTTTAAACAACGTCCCGTAAATCAGGATCGCAGCCGCTCCCATGATCGTCAGATCGACGAGGAATGATAGTTGCGGATGTCGGGCGATCAAACTACCGGAACCGAGAAAGAACACCACCGCCGTATGAATCAGGGCATACAGTGAATTCATCCCCAGCAGGCAGGGCGTCACAATCGTGTTCTGAATCAATGTCTGAAAGACAATTGACGCACCGCCGATACAGAAGGCTGTCACGAGCATGACTAACAATTTCGGCACGCGCAGGCGCATTGCGAATTCGACATATTTCGGATTGACATTGAGCGTCAGATAACCGATCACCGCCAGAATGACCAGTGTGATCAGAATCGCTGCTTTTAATTGATTGACATCTTGGCGTTTCATCCCCTGCAGCCTCCTTCCGGTTTTCTGACAATACGGGCTTTCCCGTTGAGCCGCATCCAGAGCAGACCGATGAAGATCAGACTGCCCAGAATCCCGACGATCAGCTCGATCGGCAGCTCATACGGAGCGATGACCACCCGGCCGAACATGTCGCAGACCAGGACAAACAACGCTCCGAACAGCGCGGTATCGGCCAAAGTCCCGCGCAGCTTGTCGCCCTTGAACATCGTCACCAGATTGGGAACGATCAGTCCGATGTAGGAAATACTGCCGGCCACGACGACAATACTGGCGGTGATCATCGCGGCGATCGTCAGTCCCAGAAACAACACGGTGTTATAAGGCACGCCGAGGTTCTTCGAGAAGTCCTTGCCCATGCCGACGATATTGAAATGATTGGCAAACAGAAACGCCGCCAGAACTAACGGCACAACCAGAATGACCAGCTCATAACGACCCTTCATCACCAGAGAAAAGTGACCGACCAGCCATGAGGAGAGTGCCTGCGTCATTTCATATTTATACGCCAGATAGTTCGTGATTCCGCCGATCACATTGCCGAACATAATGCCGACTAACGGCACCATCACAACGTCCTTGAACTGAATCCGTTGGATAAACGCCACAAAGATCCAGGTTCCCGCAATCGCGCTGACGAAGGCAAAACCCGCGCGCACCCACAGCGTCGAGCCAGGCATGAACAGAAAAGCGAACAGAATTCCCAGCTGAGCGGAGGAAATCGTCGCGCCGGTCGTGGGCGAAACAAATTTATTCATACATAGCTGCTGCATGATCAGACCCGCGACGCTCATGCCCATTCCGGTGCATAAAATTGCCAATAGCCGCGGCAAGCGGGACAGCACCAGAATTTCCAGCGCTTCCCAGTTCCCGTTCAGCACATCTGACACGCTGAAATTGACCACGCCGATAAACAGCGAAAGCACGGAACAGAGAACCAGAACTGCCGCCAGAAGCAGCGTGCTTCTAACTCGTTGAAGCATAGCGATCTCCTTTCAGAAATAGTTGTTAGTTTAAACTAACTTCGATTGAAAAAGAAAAGAGTCGACATCGATCGATTCTTTCTGGTTAAGTTAGCCAACTCTAACCTTAAGCTCGTTCAGTTTACCATGCACTCTGGAAAAAAGCAAGTCCTCCCGTTTCTGCTTCGCTGGTATATATTGTTAAGAAACGAAAGTCAGTAATTCTCTCATTCTTTCATGGATGGTTTTCAGCCAGCTTGTTTTATCAAGATAGCCAGGTTCTCATTTTGCCTGAATTCCTGAACTATGATACACTGGAATCAATGAGAGAAAAAGAGGGGTGTTATGAATCAATCCGAGTCTTCTTTGTGCCGTGTTTTCCTGGTCGACGACGATCTTCTGGTTCTGGATGATCTGCGGGAATTAATCGCCTGGGAAGCGGAAGGTTTTGAAATCATCGGAACCGCCGGCAATGGGGAACAGGCGTTAGCGCAGCTAGCCCGGACCCCGGCGGATCTGGTCTTCGTCGATATCGAAATGCCGCGGTTAAACGGACTGGACTTTATCCGCCGGCTGCGCCAGATCGATCCGCAGGTGCAGACGCTGTTGCTGACCGCCTTTTCACGCTTTGATTA
>PVML01005767.1_pt1 | contig 10084 bp, 8 predicted proteins | sample 1853371 | NCBI WGS metagenome assembly PVML01 (sample SAMN08533508, study PRJNA380276) | Human gut metagenome, whole genome shotgun sequencing project. | isolation source: participant 1, chromium library | host: Homo sapiens | collected 2017 | reverse complement strand
AAACACGCTGAACAGAGAGCCAGCCCGGCGCTGCGCAAAATGGTGCGTGAGACCAGGATGGACAAATCCTCCCTGATCTATCCCATGTTCGTGCGGGAGGGAGAGAACATAAAGGAAGAGATCCCCACCATGCCGGGCCAGTACCGCTACAGCCTGGACCGGCTGCCCCAGGCACTGGCTGAGGTGGCGGATGCGGGCGTGCCCAGCGTGATGCTCTTCGGCATCCCGGACCACAAGGACGAGTGCGGCACCGGGGCCTGGAGCGAGGACGGCATCATCCAGCGCGCGTTCCGCCTTGCCAAGCGGGAGGTGCCGGACCTGTACTATATCGGCGACGTGTGCATGTGCGAGTACACCTCCCACGGCCACTGCGGCATTTTGGACGGGGAGTACGTGGACAACGACAAGACCCTGGAGTATCTGGCGCGGATCGCCCTGAGCCAGGTTCAGGCAGGGGCGGATATGGTGGCCCCCTCGGATATGATGGACGGCCGGGTGGCCGCGATCCGGGAAAAGCTGGATGAGAACGGCTACTGCACGGTGCCAATCATGTCCTACGCGGCCAAGTACGCCTCCTCCTTTTACGGGCCCTTCCGGGACGCGGCCGGTTCCGCCCCCGCCTTCGGGGACCGCAAGAGCTATCAGATGGATTACCATAACCGGAAGGAGGCCGTGAAGGAGGTGTTCTCCGATCTGGACGAAGGGGCGGACATCATTATGATCAAGCCCGCCCTGTCCTACCTGGACGTGATCCGGGACGCTGCGGAGCAGATCGACGTGCCGGTGGCCGCCTACAGCGTCAGCGGCGAGTACGCCATGGTGAAGGCCGCGGCCAGCCTGGGGTATGTGGACGAGGAGAGCATCATCTGCGAGACGGCCACCAGTATCTACCGGGCGGGAGCCGGGATTCTGCTGACGTATTTCGCCAAGGAACTGGCGAAGTTTATGGACCAGGGGAGGATCGGGTAAATGCGTGTGGGGGGCGGAACTGCTCTGCGTGTCCGCCGCCCGGCGGCTTGTTTTGCATGGCTGCCACCCGGCGGCTTGTTCATACTGGGGATGGCCCGCCCCTTACGGCGCTTTGCAGCTGAGGTTGTGAAGCGCCGTATTTTTGTGCCGTCCGGAAATGGCGGCGTTGACCCGGGGAAAGTAGAAAAGTCCACAGAATCGTTATTTTTTACACTCCATAACTGCCTCCTCATATGCGATAATAGAAGCAGAAAAAGACGGAGGAGAGACGGATCATGAATTGGATTGCGGACTACATAGACGGTCATGGGGAGGAATTTTGGCAGCGGGCGTTGAAGATTCACGGCTACGCGGAGCTGGCGGGGGAGGAGCGGCAATCGGCGGCGGAGCTTTGCGCCATGCTGGAACAGGCCGGATTTGCGGTGGAACAGGGCCTGGGAAGCCAGCCCACGGCCTTCCGGGCGGTTTACGGAAACGGCGGCCCGGTGATTGGTTTTCTCTGCGAGTATGACGCCCTGCCCAAGCTGAACCAGACGGAGGGAACCTGCTACAACGGGGATGGGACGAGCGGCCACGGCTGCGGTCACAATCTGCTGGGCGTGGGAGCCGCGGCGGCGGCGATGGCCCTGCGGGAGGAGATGGAGAAGCGCGGTCTCTCCGGGACCTTGGTGATATACGGATGCCCGGCGGAGGAGACGCTGTTCGGGAAGACAAAGATGGCGGAGGAAGGGTATTTTAAAGAACTGGACGTTGCGCTGGCCTGGCATCCGGAGGACCATTACTGCTGCGGGGAAGTCTGCCACAAGGCAATGGACTCCATCCGCTTCCGGTTCCACGGCAGAAGCGCACACGCTTCCGTGTGCCCGGAGCTGGGACGAAGCGCCCTGGACGGGGCGGAAATGATGAGCGTTGGAGCCAATTATCTGCGGGAGCACGTGCCGGACGGCGTGCGGATTCACTACAGCTATCTGTCCGCAGGGGAAAAGCCCAACGTGGTGCCGGATTTTGCGGAGGTGTGGTATTTTGTGCGGAGCAACCGCCGCAGGATCGTGGACCAGGTGACGGAACGGCTGATCCAGGTGGCCAGGGGAGCCGCCATGATGAGCGGGACGGAAGTAGAGTGGGAATTTCTGGCCCGCGGCAAGGCTACCAGAATCAATACCACCCTTGCGGATCTGGCTTACGGCTGTATGCGGAGGGTTTCGCTGCCGCAGTGGGAGGAGCCGGAGCTGCGGCTGGCGGCCGGTCTTGGGGAGAGTCTGGAGCTTCCGGGGACGATCTGCGGGGAGCTCACTCCGCCGGAGGGCAGGGAGCTCCCCGGCAGCGGTTCCACGGACTTCTCAGCGGTCAGCCAGACGGTTCCCTCGGTGGAGATCAACACGGTCTGTTTCACGCGGGGAACGCCGGGGCACCACTGGGCGGTGACGGCCCAGTCCTGCTCGTCCATCGGCAGGAAGGGGATGCTGTACGCGGCAGGCGTGCTGGCTGAGATGGGAAAAGCTTTATTGGAGGACCCCGGGCTTTTGAGCCGGGCCAGGGAGGAATATCTGGCCCGGGCGGAATAGGCGTTTCGGGGCGGGAGGGAATATGCTGAAAAAGCGGCTGTTTATCAGCTATACGGTATTGATCAGCCTGTTTATGATTGTGGTGCTGACGGCGGTGAACCGGGCGGTGTCGGGGACCATCGACACCCAGATGGAGAGCGTGACCCGCGAGGCGGTGGAGGTGGGAGTCCGCGATATCAACAGCCTGTTCAGCGATATGTTTTCTGAGACGCTGAACCTCTGCGTGGACCGGCAGCTGCAGGCCGCGCTCACGGATTTCGCGGACGGAGGCGGCGAAGCCGCCGGCCGGGCGGTTCGGGAGGAGGGAGAGCGGGCCATTTCCGGGCTGCGGCGGAAGCTGACGGTGGAGAAGGTGGGGTTATACCCCGTGCGGGACGGGGAGCTTTACCGGGATGAGGCCGGATATCCAGGCGGCGGTTTGCCCGGCCATGAGAAGGCCGGATATCCCGGCGGCGGTTCGCCCGGCAGTGAGAAGACCGTATATCCCGGCGGCGGCCCGGCCGGCCGGGAAGCAGTCCGCGGATTCCTGGCAGCCCCGGATCTGGCCGGGGAGGAGTGGGTTCGGAAAACCCGGGCCGCGGCAGGAAAGTTTGTGTTGACGGAGAACGAAGGGGCGGACCGGACGTTTCTCAGGCTTTCCAAGGTGATCCTAAGCGACGACCGGGATATGCGGGATCTGGCGCTGCTGGAGGTCAACATCGATGTGCAGATTCTGTCCACCCGTCTGAATCAGATCAGCGTCCAGAAGGGGCTGGTGTACCTTCTGGACGACCAGGGCAGGATTATTCTGCCCTATTCCCATTACCACCAGGACGGCAATGAGCGGTTCGGGGAAGCGCGCAGCGGGGCGTTTATTGACCGGAACAAGCACATGGTGATTATCCGGCCCATCCACACGGTGGGGTGGCGGGTGGCGGCGGATGTCCCCATGCGGGAGATTCTGGCGGCCGGCTCCGCGCTGCGCGGCCATGTGATGGCGATCAGCGCCGTGGCCATTGCCGCCGTCCTGCTTTTGGCGATTTATTTTTCCACATACATATCCAGGCCGGTCATACACATTTCCCAGGTGATGAACCAGGTGCGGGAGGGGGATTTGGACATCCGCATCGATTCTTCGCGCCAGACCGGTGAGATGAAAACCCTGTACCAGAGCTTCAACTACATGATGGACATGATCGGGGACCTGATCCAGGAGGTATACGTGGCGAAAATCCGGGAAAAGCAGTCGGAGCTGGCAGCGCTTCAAGCGCAGATCAATCCCCATTTTCTCTATAATACCCTGGATTCCATCAACTGGATGGCCATCCGCTACGGAGCCAGGGATATCCAGAAAATGGTAGTTTCCCTGGCCACCATGCTGCGCTATTCCCTGAACAACGGCCAGAATCTCATCGCGGTGCAGGACGAGATCAAACAGGTACAGAGCTACATCAATTTACAGCAGATCCGGTTTGAGAATTGCTTTGAGTCTGAAATCCGCATACAGGAGGAGATGAACAGCTGCATCATCATCAAGCTGCTGCTGCAGCCCCTGGTGGAGAACGCCATCATCCACGGTTTCGACGAGGGACAGTATGAGAACGGCCATCTGACCATTACCGGGGAGATCGAGAGCGGGCACATGGTGTTCCGGGTGATGAACGACGGGCATCAGGCGGACTTGGAAGTGATTCAAAGGATTCTTTATCCGGCGGAGGATGTGAAGCCCAAGAGTTATGGGATCAAAAATGTCAATGACCGGCTGAGGCACCAATACGGGGAGGAGTATACATTGCAGTACCGGATTCAGGGGGACCTGACGGTGGCCGTGATCCGAATCCCGTTGGAAAAAACAGGAGGAGAAGCTTATGGAGGGGGAAATGATTCGGGCGGTGGTCGCAGATGACGAGAAGATCATCCGCGAGGGTATCGCAGAGTGGGTGGATTGGAATAGACTGGGGATTTGCCTTGTGGGCTGCGCCAAAAACGGCGAGGAGGCCCTGGCGGCGGTGCGGGAGCAGCAGGCGGATCTGCTGGTCACGGATATCCGGATGCCGGGCATAAGCGGGCTGGAGCTGGCGGAGCAGCTGGAGCGCGAGGAAAAACCGCCCCTGATTATTCTGATCTCGGGTTACAGCGACTTCGCCTACGCCCAGAAGGCGGTGAAGTTAAAATGCGTGGTGGATTACGTGCTTAAGCCCCTGGAGCTGGAGCAGCTGGAGGCGGTGCTGGCAAAGACCGGGCAGCAGATTTTAAAACGCCGCCACTCCATCGTGGTGCCGCCGGTGGAGCGGACGGAGGAGTCCGCCGGAACCGGGGCGCGTATGGCGGGCATGACCGCCCGGCTGGTGCGCTTTATCAGCGCCGGGGAGGAGAAGGAGACGGCGGAGCGGCTTGGGGAGATTGGGCTTTTCTGGGAGGAGGGCCGCGTGAGCCAGGCCTGGAGAGTCCGCCAATGCTGCGAGATTCTGGTTTCCCTGGAGGGGATTCTCGCCGGATACAACCGGAAGCTGGGGGAGCTGTGCGAAACCGGGCATCCGGCGGAGAAGGTGAAGGCGCTGCCGCCGGAACAGCTTCTGCCGTTTATGGAGCGGGCCGTTATGGGCTGCGTCCGCCTCATCGGAGAGACCAGAAACCGCAGCTGTTCCGCGCTGATCAAATCGGCCCTGGAGGAGATCGACCGGAACTATTTCCGCTCGGAATTTACGCTGCAGACTCTGGCGGAGACGCTGATGGTCTCGCCCAATTATCTGTCCGCCAGATTCAAGGAGGAGACGGGAACCGGGTTTGTGCGCTTCCTCAATGAGAAGCGCATGGAGCGGGCCAAGGGGCTTTTGGCAGACGTGAGCCGGAAAATCTACGAGGTGGCCTGTCAGTGCGGCATCGAAGACGTGCGCTATTTTACCAGGCTGTTCAAGGAGTACGCCGGGATGACGCCGAAGGAGTACCGCGACAAGATCCTGTAAAAAGTCCACAGAAGCGTTGAATTGTGACGTTGTGAATCTGTGATACATGTTCTATAATAAAGATAACAAAAAACAAGGAGGAAGTAGAACATGAGAAAGAGGATTGCGGTACTGTTGGCTGTAGCCATGATGGCCTCCGTGACGGCAGGCTGTTCCGGGGCGGAAGCCAAGGCTCCGGCGGCGGGAACCGAGACAAGCGGGGGACAGACCGGGGAGAACGCCTCCCAGGAGGCGGGGGAATCCGGGGAGAATCCCATCCGGATCGGCGTGGCAGCTCCCATCACGGGCAACAGCGCGGAGTACGGTAAAGGGTTCCAGGTGGCCACCCAGATGGCGGCAGAGGTGGTCAACGCGGCGGGCGGCGTGAAGGGCCGGCCCATCGAGATGGTGGTCAAGGACAGCAAGGGGGACGCCAAGGAGAGCGCGGACGTGGCCAGAATCTTCTGCGAGGAGGAGGACATCGTGGCGGTGATCGGCGATTTCAGCAGCTCCAGCTGCATGGCCAGCGCGCCCATTTACCAGGAGAAGGGTCTGGTTCAGATTTCTCCCAGCGCCTCCCACCCGGATTTCGCCAAGATGGGCGACTACATGTTCGGCGTGGTGGGACGCCAGGACGATGAGGGGCCCTTTATGGCGAAGTACATGGCCAAGAAGTATATCGGAGCCGAGAGCGTTGGGGTAATTTTCATGAACAACGACTGGGGCGTGGTGACCTCAGAGAACTTCAAACAGGCATGTGAGGAGAGCGGTGTCACGGTGACGGCTACCGAGAGCTTTATCGAGGGCGAGAAGGACTTTAACGCCGTGATCAGCAAGGTGCGCCAGACCGATCCGGACGCGCTGTGTCTGATCACCCAGTACAACGAGGCGGCCATCATTTCCAAACAGGTCAAGCAGGCTGGCTGGGACGTGCAGATCATGGGAGCGGGCGCCATGTACTCGGATCAGCTGATTCAGCTGGGCGGAGCCGACGTGGAGGGCCTGATCGCGGAGTCTCCGTTCATCATCGAGGAGAGCGATCCCAAGGCTATGGAGTTCGCAAGGGAGTTTGAGAAGCGGGCCGGCTTCAAGCCCAACATCCAGGCGGCCAGCGCCTACGACACGGCTCTTCTGGTGGCGGATGCCATCGGTCGCGCGGAGGAAGTGTCCAGAAGCGCGGTGCGGGACGCTCTGGCTGCCACGGACAACTTTATGGGCATCACCGGCCCCATCACCTTCACCGAGGACGGGGACGTGCACCGCAAATACCGGGTGATGGCGATTCAGGACGGCAAGTGGGTGGCGCTCACCGGATACGACTACTACGACGAATAAATTCATCCGGCAACCGCAATCGCCCGCAGACTGCGTCAGCGGACCATTGCAATCAAGCAATCGCCCGCAGACTGCGTCGCGGCCCATTGCAAACATTCAAAAGGCAATGCCAATGCGCCTTGCCTTTTTTGATACCCTAAAATCGGAAAAATTGTAAAAAAGAGGGGAAAATCATGTATCTTTTGGAACAAATTTTAAACGGCGTCTGCCAGGGAATGATCTATGCGCTGATGGCCATCGGCTACAGCACCATCGTGGGCGTGACCGGCCTGGTGACCTTCGCCTACGGCGAGGTGGTGATGATCGGAGCCTTTGCCGCGTACTACTGTTTTGAGTTTTTCGGCGCCCATCTGGTGCCCGCCCTGCTGGCGGGATTTCTCATGGCGGGCCTGGGCGGAGTGGTGATCCACAAGGTCTGCTACGAGCACTTCTTCGACGCGCCCCGCCACATCTCCCTGATCTGCACCATCGGCATGAGCATGCTGCTCAAAAACCTGGCGCAGATTCTGTTCGGCAGCCAGGTGAAAGGGATGCCCACCTTTTTCGGGGGCAGGTTCATTTCCCTCGGGGGAATCCGGATTTCTTTTCTCCAGCTTCTGATCTTCGGTCTGGTGATCGGTCTGTCGGCCGCCCTGAGCATTTTCTTAAACAGAACCAGAACCGGCATGACGCTGCGCAGCGTTTCCCAGGATAAGAAGGCGGCCGCCCTGGTGGGAATCGACGTGGAGCGGTCCACCCTGACCGGAAATGTTCTGGGCTGCGCCCTGGGCGGAGTGGGCGGCGTGCTGCTGGGAATCTACTACGGCACCATCGTCCCCACTATGGGCGGCACGGTGGGAATGAAGGCGTTCAGCGCCTCGGTGCTGGGTGGCCTGACGGACGTGGCCGGGGCCGCAATCGGCGGCCTGCTGATCGGAATCTGTGAAAATATCGGCATTATGTTTATGACCACCGGGCTTCGGGATGCCATCGCCTTTGTGTTTTTGATCCTGGTGCTCCTCGTCAAGCCCCAGGGGCTGTTCGGCCGAAAAGGAGGTATTAAATTATGATGGAATGGATCAAAAACCACCGGAATATGGCCCTGGCGGCGCTGGGCGTCCTGCTGGTCCTGCTGCCGGTGGTGGTGCACAGCAGCTACCTGCTGGGAATTTTAATCCGCATCCTGCTCTACACCATGCTGGCCGGTTCCCTGAACATGATCAACGGCTACTCCGGGCAGATGAACCTGGGCCACGCGGGCCTGTACTGCATCGGCTCCTACACTGCGGGAATTCTGGCCGTGAAATACCAGGTGGGTTTCCTGCCACTGCTGTTCATCAGCGGGTTTGTGACCGCGCTGTTCGGCTTTCTGGTCAGCCTGCCCACCATCAAGCTGGCGGGCGTTTACCTGGCGATTGTGACCATCGGCTTCTCCGAGATTACCCGCCTGGTGGCCTTAAACTGGACCGGGCTGACCGGGGGACCCATGGGGATCAAGGGGATTCCCAGACCGGAGATTTTCGGCCTCAGGCTCTCCGAACCGGTACATTTCTACTACCTGGCCCTGGTGCTGGCGGTTCTGGTGCTGTTTATGATGCGCCGGGTGGTGAGCTCCCGCATCGGCCGGGCATGGATCGCCATCCGGGAGGATCAGGTTGCGGCTTCCTTTCTGGGGGTGAATACCAGGCGGTTTAAATCCCTGAATTTCAGTTTCGGAGCGTTTATCGCCGGGGTGGCGGGTTGCTTTGCGGCTTACTATTACCAGTTCATTTCCTCGGATATGTTCTCCATGGACGAGGGTTTCAATATTCTGGCCATGGTGATCATCGGCGGTCAGGGCACCCTGATCGGGCCGGTGGCCGGTTCCCTGGTGGTGAACACCATCACCGAGGTGTTCCGCTTCGCGGCGGATTACCGGATGGTGATGTACGCCGTGCTGATCATTGTGATGATGTGGTTCAGGCCCCAGGGGCTGGTGGGCGCGTCCAACAGCGTATTTGCGGTAAAGCGTACCAAGAAAAACGGCAAAAAGGCCGAAAGGAGCGGGACATGACGATATTGGAGACAAAACAGGTCTGTATGTATTTCGGCGGCCTGAAGGCGGTGGAGCAGGTGGATATGCAGGTGGAGAAGGGGGAGATTTTCGGGGTAATCGGACCAAACGGAGCCGGTAAGACCACGTTCTTCAACGTCTGCTCGGGCAATTACGCGGCAACCCACGGGGATGTGTTCTTAAAGGGCGAGGCTATCACGGGGATCCGCCCGGAGCAGATCGCCGCCAAGGGGATGGCCAGGACCTTTCAGAACATCAAGCTGTTTAACAATATGACGGTGCTCGACAACATAAAGATCGGTTTTCACATGCACACCAAAACCCAGCTGTGGGACGCGATTTTCCACACCAGGGCCTACCGGGCCGACGAGGAGTCGGTGGAGCGGCAGGGCATGGAGCTGTTGGAGATGGTGGGGCTGAGCGAATACGCCCTCACCAAGGCGGGCAATCTGGCCTACGGCACCCAGCGGAAGGTGGAGATCGCCAGGGCCCTGGCCATGAAGCCGGACATTCTGCTCTTAGACGAGCCTGCGGCGGGCATGAACCCCAATGAAACCATGCAGCTGCTCAGCTTTGTCAGGATGCTCAACGGCATGGGTTACACCATCGTGGTGATTGAGCACGACATGAAGTTTATTATGAACCTGTGCAACCGCATCATGGTGCTGAACTACGGCAAAAAACTTTTTTCCGGCACGCCGGAGGAAGTGAAGAACAACGACGAAGTGATCGAGGCGTATTTCGGCAAGCCGATTGCCGTTTAAGGGGGGAACGTTATGCTGAAAATAGAGAATCTTTCGGTGGATTACGGAAATATCTCCGCGCTTCGGGGCGTCAGCCTGGAGGTGAAGGAGAATCAGATCGTGTCCCTGATCGGGGCCAACGGGGCGGGCAAGACCACTACCCTGATGGCGGTTTCCGGCCTGGCGGCCAAATCGGGCGGCTTCCTTTCCTTCGCAGGGGAGGACATTACCCGGGAGAGAGCCAGCCGGATCGTGCAGAGGGGAATCTGCCACGTGCCCGAGGGGCGGCATATTTTCCCGCGGATGACGGTGGAGGAAAACCTGGTGGCGGGAAGCTTCGGCGACCGGACGATCTCCAGGGTGAAGGTGAGGGAAAAGGTGGAGGAGATGTACGACCTGTTTCCGCGGCTGAAGGAGCGAAAGAGCCAGCTGGGCGGCACCCTGTCCGGCGGCGAGCAGCAGATGCTGGCCATTGCCAGGGGGTTGATGTTCGACCCCAGGCTGGTCATGTTCGAC
>PVML01003733.1_pt1 | contig 10089 bp, 10 predicted proteins | sample 1853371 | NCBI WGS metagenome assembly PVML01 (sample SAMN08533508, study PRJNA380276) | Human gut metagenome, whole genome shotgun sequencing project. | isolation source: participant 1, chromium library | host: Homo sapiens | collected 2017 | reverse complement strand
AATGGGTGAAAAAAGATTCCTGGGTAAAAAAAATGTTTTGTGAGAGGATATCTGGATCTTTTAATTGGTACTCTGTCAATGCGAGTAAATAAATTTGATAAAAATACAGGAAAGGTTACGGAAAAAAATGAAAACCCAGTGCTTAAAATTGCAAAAAGGAAAGAGCAGATTGACTCAAGAGTGCAATTGGTAGCAGACTATGTTGTGCTTCATCCAAGAGAAAAATATACACCTCAAAAGATGGCAGAAATGGTTGAATTAAGCAAACAAAGATTCAGCAGTTTGTTTAAGGCTAATATGGGGAAAAGTCCGATGGAATATGTGAGAGAAATTCGACTTACTACAGCAGCGAGAGCATTACTTGTGAGCAATAAAAATATTAACGATATTGCATATGAATGCGGATATGAAGATGCAAATTATTTTATTAGAGAATTTAAATCGGCCTTTGGATTTACGCCAAATCAATATAGAAAGATAGCGAGAGAATAAAAATGAGCGTTAAATGCTATTATTAAGCGTGCACTTAGTAGATATGCATAAAAATAAAGGATAAAATGGAACCATAGTAAACAAATTGATGTGGCCGCATTGAATAAGAGAAACAAGTCAATAGAAAAATAAATAGAAGAGGAAGAGCTTATGAAAAAGAAATTAGCTATTTTACTTGTTGGAACGATGATAGCATCTTCAATATTAGCAGGGTGTGGTTCCAAAAAAAGTGAACCGACAAAGAAAGAAACATCAGGAGAACTAAAGGGTGATATTACCTTTTGGCATTCATTTACTCAAGGACCTAGAATGGAAGTGATTCAGCAAACAGCAGATCAGTTTATGAAAGATAACCCGGGAGTAAAAATTAAAATTGAGACTTTCTCATGGGGCGATTTTTATACAAAATGGACGACAGGATTAGCATCAGGAAATGTACCAGACATGAGTACGGCACTTCCAGGCCATGTAGTTGAAATGATGGATGCAGATGCGTTGGAACCAGTTGATGATTTGATTGATGACATTGGAAGAAACAAGTTTTCAAAAACAGCATTATCAGAAGGAAAAAAGATGGAACTTGTTATTCATTACCATTGTATTCTCATGCGCAGGTTATGTGGTATAGAAAAGATTTACTGCAAAAAGCTGGACTTTCTGTACCAAAAACTTGGGATGAATTTGCTGAAGCAGCAAAGACACTTACAAAAGATGGTGTTTATGGTTGTTCTTTCCCGTGTGGTTCAAATGACCTTATGGCAACTAGATTTTTAAACTTTTATGTAAGAAGCGGTGGCGGAAGTCTTTTAACAGATGATCTTAAAGCAAATCTAACTAGTGATCTGGCAATAGATGGAATCAATTACTGGTTAGATATTTATAAAAACTGTTCGCCAAAAGATTCGGTAAATTATGCAGTATTGGATCAGGCAAATTTGTTCTATCAGGGAAAAACTGCTTTTGATTTTAACTCAGGTTTCCAAATTAGCGGTGTAGAAACAAACTCACCTGATTTGGTTGATCAGATAGATTGTGCGCCACTTCCGAAGATTAATGCAGATGATCCAGATTATGGAGCTGAAACATCAAATATTCCAATGGTTGTTTGGAAAAACTCAAAACATCCTGAAATCTGTAAGGCATTCATGAAAAAATTATATGAAAAAGATACATATATAAAATTCCTTGACGCAACGCCAGTAGGAATGCTTCCTTCTATTAGTGGAATTTCTGACACACCGGAATATAAGGAAAATGAGACTGTACAGAAATTTTCAAATGCTGTAGATGTTATTTCAGATGCAATGGATAAAGGAACGGCAATCGGATATGAACATGGACCAAGTGTTCAGGCGGGACTTTTAACTTCGCAGGGAATCATTGAAAGCATGTTCCAAGACATTATTACAAATGGTACAGATGTGAAAAAAGCTGCTAAAAAAGCAGAAAATCAACTAAATGATTTATTTAGTACGGTACAGTAAATGAAAGAGTAAAGCCGTTCAATTTGAACGGCTTTCTGAAATAAAGAAAGGTGTATATGATGAAAAGAAGAGCAAAGGTAGATTATGCCCGTTGGGTATTCGTACTTCCAGCGCTATTAGTTGTGGGAATCCTTTTAATTTACCCAATCTTTTCAAGTTTATATTATAGTATGACAACAAAACATTTGATTCGTTTAACATATGATTTTATAGGACTTGAAAATTATAAAGCAGTGTTGGCAGATCCGAACTTTTTTAAAGCATTTTTAAATTCAGTTTTGTGGACACTAGGTTCATTGGCAGGACAATTGATTATAGGTTTTACAGGTGCTCTTGCAATCAATAGAGTAAATTTCGGAAAAGGCATTTACAGAACATTAATGATTATTCCATGGGCGTTCCCATCCATTGTTATTGCATTATCTTGGAAGTGGATTTTAAATGGGGTATCTGGATTTATTCCTAACATATTGGTTCAATTAGGCATTTGTAATGAATTGCCACAATTTTTGAGTGATAATAGCTTTGTGTTTTTGACATTAATTTTTATAAATATATGGTTTGGGGCACCGATGATTATGGTAAATGTATTATCAGCACTCCAAACAATTCCGCAGGATCAATATGAAGCAGCCCAGATCGATGGTGCATCAAAAGTTCAGCAGTTTTGGTATATTACAGTACCACATATTAAAGTTGTAGTTGGTTTATTAGTAGTTCTTCGTACAATTTGGGTATTTAATAACTTCGATATTATCTATCTGCTTACTGGTGGTGGACCAGCAAATGCGACGACGACTATGCCAATTTATGCTTATAACATGGGATGGAATACAAAACTGTTAGGTCGTTCATCTGCAGTTACGATGCTATTACTTGCATTCTTGTTATTAGTATGTGTTATTTACTTTACGATTATAGGAAAATGGGAAAAGGAGGATAAGTGATGACGAATAAAAAAGAAAAAGTCGGGAATGCGTTTTGTCATATTTATCTGATTGTTTTGTCTTTGATAGCTGTTTTTCCATTGGTATGGGTACTTTTGTGCTCGGTAAAATCATCTGGAGAGTTAACATCGAATCCGACAAGATTTTTCCCGAAACATTTTACATTAGAGAATTTTACACATGTAATTCAGGATTTAGGGTTTGCTAAAAACATAGGAAATAGTTTAATTATTGCAATTATAACAACAGGTATTGCGATTGTCATTTCATCTATGGCGGCATATGGAATAGTAAGATTTTTTCCAAAACTTGGATCGATTATGTCGAAAGTTTTAGTAGCGACATATATGTTTCCACCGATTTTGCTTGCGATTCCATACTCTATGGTCATGGCAAAGCTTGGCTTGGTAAACACAAGAATAGGACTTATTATTGTGTATCTATCATTTAGTGTACCATATGCTGTTTGGATGTTAGTCGGATTTTTTAAAACGGTTCCATTGGGAATTGAAGAAGCAGCAAAAGTAGACGGTGCAAATAAATTTCAAACATTTATACAGATTGTATTACCATTGGTAATGCCAGGTATTGTTGCAACAGCAATTTATACATTTATCAATGCATGGAATGAATTCCTGTATTCGTTAATTCTTATTAATAGTACAGATAAAATGACAGTTTCTGTAGCGCTCAAGTCTTTACAGGGGGCAGAAATTTTAAATTGGGGAGATATGATGGCGGCATCAGCTCTCGTTGTTGTACCATCCGTAATCTTCTTTATGTTTATTCAAAATAAGATTGCAGGTGGAATGACAGAAGGTGCAGTAAAATAAAAATTGGAGGATTATAAAAATGAAAACAGTAGGATATGCAATTGTAGGAACAGGATATTTTGGAGCAGAACTTGGAAGAATCATGAAGGAACAAGAAGGAGCTAAAATCGTCGCAGTATTAGATCCAGAAAACGGACAGACAATTGCGGATGAATTGGGGTGCGACGTAGAAACAGACTTGGATACATTATATAGTAGAGATGATGTAGATGCGGTCATTGTTGCAACACCAAATTATTTACATAAAGAACCGGTTGTTAAAGCAGCAGAGCATGGGGTAAATGTATTTTGTGAGAAACCGATTGCTCTTTCATACCAGGATTGTGATGACATGGTAAGAGCTTGTCAGGAACATGGAGTGATTTTTATGGCAGGACATGTTATGAACTTTTTCCATGGCGTAAGACATGCGAAGAAATTGATTAACGATGGTGTTATCGGAAAAGTACTTTATTGTCATTCAGCACGAAATGGATGGGAAGAACAGCAGCCAACTATTTCGTGGAAAAAGATTAGAGAAAAATCAGGAGGTCATCTGTACCATCATATTCATGAACTGGACTGTGTACAGTTTTTGATGGGAGGAATGCCAGAAGAGGTTACAATGACAGGTGGAAATGTTGCACATCAGGGAGAAGCATTCGGTGACGAAGATGATATGTTATTTGTAAACATGCAGTTCTCTGATAATCGTTATGCGGTATTGGAATGGGGATCAGCATTCCACTGGCCTGAACATTATGTACTGATTCAGGGAACTAAAGGAGCTATTAAAATTGATATGTGTGATTGTGGCGGAACATTAAAAATCGATGGTAAGGATGAACATTTCTTAGTACATGAATCACAGGAAGAAGATGATGACCGTACACGAATCTACCACAGTACTGAGATGGATGGTGCTATCATGTATGGAAAACCAGGTAAGAAACCACCAATGTGGCTTCATAGTATCATGAAAAACGAGATGAAATATTTGAACGGAATTCTTCATGGAAAAGAAGTAGACGAAGAGTTTAGACCGCTTCTTACAGGTGAAGCTGCAAGAGCTGCAATTGCAACTGCAGATGCATGTACGAGATCTAGATTTGAAGATAGGAAAGTGAAACTGAGCGAAATTATTGGATAGGAGTATATATGAAAAAAAGTAAAATATTAATTTCAGCAGTGACAATGTTTTCTCTGTGCATAACACCTATGAGTGTTTATGCACAGGTAGATCCAAATAGTAATATTGAAAATACAATTAGTCAAACAAAAAGCGCAGAAAATTTGCCAACACCGGTACTTCAAGAAAAAGAAATCGAAGTTTCCAATGGAACAGGCTATAGTTTAAACAATATACAAGGAGCGGAGACAGTAAAAGCGTTGGAACAAGGAACGATTGTAATTTCATATAAGGCAACGGGAGAAAATGCAATACAATCTTTATTCAGTGTTGGAAACGGAACAAATGGAAATCAGAATAGGCATTTTCATATTTATGTGACAAATTCTGGCGGAGTTGGAATGGAACTGAGAAATACGGATGGAGATTTTAAATATACATTAGATCGACCTGCTGCTGTAAGAGGAAGTTATAAGGGCGAAAGAGTTTCCAATACAATAGCATTTAAAGCAGATAAAGAAAATAAGAAATATAAATTATTTGCAGACGGAGAACTAATTGCTACATTAGATAAAGAAGCATTTAAGTTTATCAGTGATATTACGGGGGTAGACAATATAATGCTTGGAGGTACATTAAGGCAGGGACAGGTTGCCTATCCTTTTGAGGGAACAATTAATAGCGTTGGTGTGTATCAGGATGTAATATCAGATGATGAATTAGTTCAATTAACAGGGCAAACAACATATGCAGATAATATCTTTTATGCGGGCGATGCAACAAAATCAAATTATTTTAGAATTCCATCACTATTAACATTAGATTCCGGTACAGTAATTGCGGCAGCAGATGCAAGGTATGGTGGGACGCATGATTCAAAAAGCAAAATCAATACAGCATTTGCAAAAAGTACAGATGGTGGAAATACATGGGGTGAACCAACATTACCTATGAAATTTGATGATTATGTAGCAAAAAATATTGATTGGCCAAGAGACTCTGTAGGCAAGAATGTACAGATTCAGGGAAGTGCATCTTATATAGATCCTGTACTTTTGGAAGACAAATCAACACATCGTGTTTTTCTTTTTGCAGATTTAATGCCAGCTGGCATTGGAAGTTCTAATGCATCTGTTGGTTCTGGATTTAAAGAAATCAATGGCAAAAAATATTTGAAATTACATTGGAAAGACGATTCGTCTAGTGATTACAATTATTCAATTAGAGAAAATGGTATTATTTATGATGATACAACAAATGCATCAACAGAATATAGTGTAGATGGTGAATACAACTTGTATAAGAATGGCGAAGCACTAACCTGTAAACAATATGATTATAATTTTGAAGGAACAAGTTTATTAGAAACACCGACAGATACAGATGTAAATATGAATGTCTTTTACAAGGACTCTATGTTTAAAGTATTTCCAACAAATTATCTGGCAATGAAGTACTCAGATGATGAAGGCGATAACTGGTCCGATTTAAATATAGTGAGTACATTTAAACCAGAAGAATCAAAGTTTTTGGTACTGGGACCTGGAATTGGAAAGCAAATTACAACAGGAGAGAATGCAGGAAGATTGATTGTGCCATTATATTCAAAATCATCGGCAGAATTGGGCTTTATGTATAGTGATGATCATGGAAATAGCTGGAATTATGTCGAGGCAGACCACAATACTGGAGGAGCAACCGCAGAAGCACAGATAGTAGAAATGCCAGATGGATCATTAAAAACATATTTAAGAACAGGGTCTGGATATATTGCTGAAGTAACAAGTATAGATGGAGGAGAAACATGGAGTGATAGAGTACCGCTTACAGAAATTGCTACCACTTCTTATGGAACACAGTTATCTGTTATCAATTATTCACAACCAATAGATGGAAAACCAGCTATTATATTATCGGCACCGAATGCGACAAACGGACGAAAAAACGGAAAAATATGGATCGGATTAATTAATGAAACAGGGCAATCTGGAGTAAATAAATATTCTGTAGAATGGAAATATTGTTATTCTGTAGATACACCGCAAATGGGTTATTCCTATTCATGCTTAACAGAACTTCCGGATGGTAAGGTTGGACTTTTATATGAGAAATATGATTCATGGTCAAGAAATGAACTACATTTGAAAAATATATTAAAATATGAAAAATTCACGATTGACGAATTGAAGGTTCAGCCATAAAAGGAATAATGTACTTTGAATAAATAAAATATGCGGTTGACAAAAATAAAAGGTGAACCGCATATTTTCATTATAAGAATTGCTTAAATGAAATTAAATATTAGAACGTAATATTATAAATAGTATTTGTAAAAGGAGTAAAAAATATGAGAAATCTTGAAAAGTATAAAGGTGTGATTCCAGCGTTTTATGCATGTTATGACAATGAGGGAAATGTAAGTCCAGAAGGAGTACAGTCACTGACAAAATATTTCGTAGAAAAAGGTGTAAAAGGTGTATATGTTAACGGATCTTCGGGAGAATGTATCTACCAGAGCGTAGAAGATCGTAAGATCATCCTTGAGAACGTTATGAAAGCAGCAGAAGGAAAACTTACAGTTATTGCACACGTTGCATGCAATAACACAAAAGACAGCCAGGAACTTGCAAGACATGCAGAGAGCCTTGGAGTTGATGCTATTGCAGCAATTCCACCGATCTATTTCCACCTGCCAGAGTATGCAATCGCTCAGTACTGGAATGACATTAGTGCGGCAGCACCAAACACAGACTTTGTAATCTATAATATTCCGCAGCTTGCAGGAGTTGCTCTTACACAGGGACTTTTTGCAGAGATGAGAAAGAATCCAAACGTAATCGGTGTTAAGAACTCTTCTATGCCAGTACAGGATATCCAGATGTTCAAACAGGCAGCAGGTCCTGACTATATCATTTTCAATGGACCGGATGAGCAGTTCATGAGCGGACGTGTCATCGGAGCTGAAGGAGCAATCGGTGGTACATACGGAGTTATGCCAGAGTTATATCTGAAGTTAGATGAGTATGTAAGGGCTGGAAAGATGGAAGAAGCAAGAGAAATCCAGTATGCATGTGATGAAATCATCTATAAAATGTGTTCTGCACATGGAAATATGTATGCAGTGATTAAAGCAATTTTAAAAATTAATGAGGGTCTTGAACTTGGTGGAGTAAAGGAACCTTTACCTGGGTTAATTGACGAAGATTCCGATATTGTAAAAAAAGCTGCACAAATGATTTGTGATGCTAAGAAGAAATATTTGTAAGTATAAGAAAATAAATTTTTGAATTCTTGGCGAATAATCAAAAGGGTAAACCGAGCAACGGCTTACCCTTTTTGAATATATATAATATGACACAAAAAGTAATATATTTGAAAAGAAAGGTTCATAAGATGAAAAAATATATTAGTATCGACATTGGAGGAACCGCGATTAAATATGGAATTATCTGTGAAAATGCTGAAATCATGATGAAGGAAACCATGAAAACAGAAGCTGAAAAAGGTGGTTCTGCAATTTTGGAAAAAGTTTTTGTAATTGTAGAAAAACTACAAGGACGAATTCAGGAAAAAGCTTCTGGAATTTGCATTTCAACGGCAGGAATGGTTAATACAGAACAAGGTGCTATTTTTTATTCGGCACCATTAATTCCAAACTATACAGGAATGCAGTTTAAAAAGCTATTAGAAGATAAATTTAAAATTCCTTGTGAAGTAGAAAATGATGTAAATTGTGCAGGACTTGCTGAATATCGTTCAGGTGCAGCAAAAGGAAGTCATGTGGCACTAATTCTTACAATTGGGACGGGAATTGGTGGGAGCATTATAATGGATGGTGAAGTGTATCATGGATTCAGCAACAGTGCATGTGAAGTTGGATATATGCATATGAATGATAGTGATTTTCAAACACTTGGAGCCGCAAGTATTCTGACAAAAAAAGTTTCTGAATGGAAAGGGGAAACAGAAAAGAAATGGGATGGATATCATATTTTTGAAGAGGCAAAAAAAGGAGACAAGCTTTGTCTTTTGGCAATTGATGAAATGGTGGATATTTTAGGAGAAGGAATAGCAAATATTTGCTACGTGATTAATCCAGAAGTTGTAGTACTTGGAGGGGGAATCATGGCTCAGGAACAATTTTTAAAGGAGAGAGTCGAATGTGCAGTGAAAAGGTATTTAGTATCAAGTATTGAGGAACATACAAAAATTGTATTTGCAAAACATCAGAATGATGCAGGAATGTTAGGAGCATTTTATCATTTCTGTAGTTTGCATTAAAAGGGCAGGATTATATTATGGAATATTATGTAAAATCAGTAATATCGATTATCGAATCAAATTATCATAAATTGACGTCGGCAGAAAAAACAGTTGCAGATTTTTTTATTCATAATAATCAGAACACAGATTTTTCTAGTAGTCATATTGCAGAATTACTTTATACATCAAAAGCCACACTGTCAAGATTTGCTAAAAAAATAGGATATCGAGGTTATCAAGAGTTCATTTATCAATACGAGAACACATTTGAGGAAAAAGAAGAGAAAATTACTGGAAATACAAAAATAGTTTTGAATGCTTATCAAGAAGTATTAAATAAAACATATAATTTAGTGGATGAGGCTCAAATTGGGAGAATTGTGGGATATCTGAATAAAGCAGACCGTGTATTAGTATGTGGTTGTGGTAGTTCAGGTCTTTCAGCAAAAGAGATGGAAATTCGTTTTATGCGAATTGGTATAGATGTTGATTCGATGACAGATTCAGATATGATAAAGATGGCATCTGTTTTTCAGAATAGAAGAAGTCTTATATTTGGTTTTAGTATAAGTGGAGAAAGAGAAGAAGTTACCTATTTATTGCGGGAAGCGTATAACAAAGGTGCTAAAACGGTTTTATTTACCACAAATAATGGAAAAAAGTTTTCTGAGTACTATTCGGAGGTAGTAGCACTTTCCTCTTTAAGACATTTGAACTATGGTAATGTGATTTCGCCACAATTTCCGATATTGATTATACTCGATATTATTTATGCTTATTATGTAGAGCAGAATAAGTATATCCGAGAAGGAATGCATGATAGCACATTATGCGCATTGGAAGAATAATGAACAAATAATTAAATGATTAATTTGGTGACACATCAAAACTGCAAGAAATAATTATCTTTATGTGTGTCAGCGAAGAGTTATGAATTTTGCAATAAACAAAGAAAGACTAAC
>PVML01011310.1_pt1 | contig 10092 bp, 9 predicted proteins | sample 1853371 | NCBI WGS metagenome assembly PVML01 (sample SAMN08533508, study PRJNA380276) | Human gut metagenome, whole genome shotgun sequencing project. | isolation source: participant 1, chromium library | host: Homo sapiens | collected 2017 | reverse complement strand
GCTCCAGATTGCGGTTGATTGTGATGCCGCTTAAAAAAGCATTTGACTGGTTAAAGGCGTTTATGAGCCTGGCGTCAAGCGAAGGGATCATCGGAGCTTTAAAAGCTGCCTTCTTGGGATTCAGTACAACAGGGCTGATTGTAGCGGCGGTCATCGGAGCTGTGGTAGCGGCGGTGATTTACCTCTGGAACACCTCAGACGAATTCCGCAACAATGTGATGGCTGTTGTGGAGGGCCTGATGTCAGTGTTGAATCAGTTGTGGCAAGGCGTGTTGGTACCGATCGGGAATTTTATCTTGGATTTGATCGACAATGTGATCATGCCGTTGGTCAATATCATCGCTCAAGCCGTTTGTGCTGTCGTTTTAGAGTTGAGTGGTGTATTATCCGCTTTATGGGTCAATATACTGCAGCCCATCGCTGAATTTATTGTGGGTGTTTTATCGGTTTGCTTCCAAGGATTGTATGATATCTGGGTGGCTATGCTGCCAGCGATCAATGAGATGATGGCAATCTTGCAGACAATTTGGGTTGACACACTGCAGCCGATTGCTGCTTTTATTGCGGATGTGCTCATTGTTGCTATTCAACTATTAGGTACAATCATCCAAACCGTTCTGACAACCGCGCAGACAATGTTTAATAAGCTGGTTACTTTCTTGACTGGTACCTTTGCAAAAAGCTGGGAAACCGTCTGGGGTGGCTGTAAAACTGTGTTTGCAACGATCTGGAACACGATTATCGACATCATAGAAACAGCTGTGAATTTTATCATCGACGCGATTAACTGGTGTATTGATCAAATTAATAAGATCCACATTGATGTGCCTGGGTGGGTTACGGCCTTAACCGGAATGACCACTTTTGGCTTTAATATCGCTCGTATAGAGCGTGTGTCGTTACCGCGGATTGAGATGCCGAAACTGGCCAACGGTGGTTTGGCCTACGGTCCTACTACGGCGATTGTCGGTGACAATCCAGGGGCATCGTCGGATCCAGAGGTTATCGCACCACTGTCTAAGCTGCAGAACTTAATGGGCTTCGGCAGCGCGGAAACGCTGAACGCTTTGAATCGTCTATACGATATCCTGCTCATGATTTATGAAAAGGACGACACCGTTATCATTGATGGGGAATCATTGGCCGATCGAATCAACAGGATCAACAAGGACAATGATCGCAGGCGGGGAAATCCGGTATTTGCCTTGGAAAGATAGGAGGGATAGGCAATGATCTATATTTGGACAGACGATGATCCAACACCACGAGAATTACCAATCCCTTGTAAATTTGACTGGCAGTTCTCTGACCTAGATCGGGGATCCGGGCGAAATGATTTTGGCTTAATGATGAGAGAAAGAATTGGGTCAAAAGTAAAATTAACTCTGATTTGGAATCCGAAAAAGCAAAACAGAAAAGCAAATGAGGCAATGATCCGTTTTTTGAAGTCATTGCCTCCTTATTGTTATTTGAGATATCCGGATCCGGACGGGACAACGCCAACGATTGAGTGCTATCGCGGCGATATTAAATCCGGGATGTATCATTATGATCCGATCAGTGGATCTATCTGGAAGGACACGTCAACGTCCTTTACTGAAAGGTAGGCGGCAGGATGGCTAAAACAACGCAGACCTTTTTTGAGAACTCTATTTATAAGTATAGGGATACGGAAGCCGAGATAGACATCGACGTTTTTGACAATACCGCTAAAGGAGATATTAGTGATGTGGCTGTAAGTCAGCAACGTCTGGCTCATCTCGCTGAAGTGTATGACGGAGATCGGGATATCCCTAAACGTTTTGCAACTTGTGAGTACGATCAGTTTTTGCTTGATGGGTCCATGACGCTGCTACCGGACGATTACAGCCGGGAAAAGGTCGGCTGGTGGTCGGAGCTGTCCGATGATAACTGCGAGTTTATCCGGCCACAGATCATCACGGTGCAGTTTGATAAGCGGCACAGCTCGGCTGGGATCACCTGTTACTACGATGAGTATAGCAAGCCTGTGGAGTCTGTCTGCCGGTGGTATCGTGGGGATGAGCTGTTGGCAGAGCACAAGCTGCTTTATCCAGCCTGGACAGTTGAGACGTTTAACAGCGCCAACATTACCGTCGGGCAATTTAATACGATGACCGTCGGATCGTTAAACTACGGCGAAGCGCCGGCTAAGCAGGAGTTTGGCCAGAGCGTTGACGGCTATGACCGCGTTGAGATCGAGATGATCCAGACACAAAACCCGCAGACCTATGTCAAGCTTTACGAGATTGATTTCGGGCTGACGTATGCGCTGACAGGCGAGCAAACACAGGGGGCAAAGGTTAAAGAGCAGGTATCCTTACTGAGCAACACCTTGTACCCCAACGAGCTATCGTTTAATTTGGAAAACTATGAGCGCAAGTATGACTTGCTCAACCCGTCAGATCTGCTGCGCTATTTTAAAAAAGGGCAGGAGGTGCGGGTGCAGGCCGGGGTCAAAAACCGCAAGACCGGAATTTATGAGCGGATCAACATGGGCAAGTATTATCTGGATCCACCATCCAGTAAATCCGCCAAACTGACCTGCAAAGCTTACGGCATTTTAAACATGCTGCTGGACGATGAGGAATATTTCTCTCCGTTTTGGCAGGATGCCGTGGTCGCGGATATCGTTGATGATATCCTAATCGGTTATGATCACTACGTCCATCCTAACGTCGCTGGGATTAAGCTAACCGGCTACATCCCAACGCAAAACAAAAAGGATGCTTTAAAGGTTGTGGCCATTGCCGTTGGTGCCATCGTTAAAGAGGGACGCGATGGTAAGATCTATTTTTACCAGGCGACCGAGGAGCTGATCAGCAACCAGATCATCGCGGAGGATACGATTTATACCGGCTGGCCGCATGCAGGTATGCTGATGGCCGGCCTGCTGCCGCTGCCGCAGACAATCGTCGCGCTGCCATATGTGCTTAAGGCTGACCGTAATACCCGGCTGGGGGATATCGATTCCAAGGATATTGGCAGCTACACCAAGGTGTCTGTCAATTACTTTAATTACGGCCCCGCGGATCCAGACGCTGAGCTGCAGGAGTTGTTTAGCGGTGAGGTGATCACCGACGAGGACGGTAACGCCAAGATCACTTACTCAGACGCACCAGTCTACGATCTGACCTGTGAGCTGCCAGCTGGCTGCACAATCAAGCACTACGCCGACGTGAGCCTTTTCCAGGGCGATCCTGAGACGATTTATGAGCTGGTAGTCAGCGGTAGGGTGCGCAAGGTTTCGAGCGCTACGGCTAGCGCTACGCTGCCCCAGATCGAGATTGACCCGCAGGCGCAAACGCTGGTGCTGGACAGCTGTAATGAGTTGATCGGCAGCGCCCAGCAAGCCAGGACAGCCGCCAGGTGGTATCTTGAGCAAATGCAAAAAAGGCTGGACATCAGCTTTAAATGGTGGGCGGTCGCGACCACGGAGGCCTCCGAGTATTTAGAGGTGGAGACAACCTATGGCACCATCGTTAAGGCACAGATCAGCAGCATTGAGTACGATCTCGGCGGTGGATTGACCGCCACCGTTAAGGGGGTGGTGTGAGATGGAGTATAAAACCTTCCGGGCAACGGATCGGTACAATGCCGATGATCTGATGCGGGTGGAGCGTAACTGCAGGATCCTGCGGGATCGGATCGCTGCCTTGATTGGCGTCAATCTGCAGCTGGACATCCGGACGGACTGGGATCTGACCAGCCTTCCGACGATCAGCCAGATGGATCGGATTAGAAGTAACATTGAGATGCTGGCACGCACCATGCGCGATGCCTACACCATTCCGGACTTTGGGGATTATTTTGATTACACGATCGCTAACCAGTTTGAGCGGGCGTTTGAGTTTATGGATCAGTACCTTACGGATCTGATCGCAATTATCAGCCAGCCTTTGGCTGGTCAGTATTTTGCCAATGAGCCATTATTTCTGCCTGCGGAGAGGAGGGATTAAGTGGCAAAGCTATATGATTTTACGGAGCGGCTCAAGCTGCTCCTTTATTTAAACCATCGCAAGTCATCGGTCAACACCTGACATTTTGATGACAACTTTCAGGCGGTGGACGACTTTGCACGGGAGACAGACCAAAAGTTTGTCGACCAGGACACGGCGCGGAGTCAGCTGCAGTCTGATCTGATGGAGATTATCCGCACCAACAAGAATGCATTTGATAATCACGTTGCCGATCAAACCAACCCACATGCCGTTACCAAGCTGCAGGTTGGGCTTGGCAGTGCCGATGATACCAGTGATCTTGATAAACCAGTATCGACTGCACAGGCTGCTGCTATTAAGGTAGTGCAAGATGATCTAACGAGCCATAAAGGATCGACCTCCAATCCCCACAGTGTAACAAAATCACAAGTAGGTTTGGATAACGTGCCTAACGTGGCTACTAATGATCAGACACCAAGTTACACTGCAGCTACTACCCTGGCTGCTCTCGTGTCCGGTGAGAAACTCAGTGTTGCTTTTAGCAAATTGGCCAAGGGTACAACGGATCTGATATCACATCTTGCCAACAAGTCAAACCCGCATGGAGTGACTAAAGCCCAGATTGGATTAGGCAGCGTGGATAACACTGCGGATAAGTCAAAGCCAGTATCGACACCACAGCAAGACGCGATTGACGCCGCAATGGCTCAGGCCAATGCTTACACACTGCAAAAGATTGCCGATCTGATCAACGGTGCTCCAGAGTCGATGGACACCTTAAAAGAGGTTGCCGATGCAATCGCAGCTAATGAGGATGTCATGGCTGCCTTAAATGCTGCTATTGGCATCAAAGCGTCACAAGCAGAGCTGGATGGTCACACCGGCAATACGACGATCCACATCACCGCAACCGAGAGGACAAAATGGAATGGTGCGGTTAACGCAAAACATAGCCATGCCAACAAGGCACTCTTGGACACCTACACACAAACCGAAGCCAATCTTAAAAGCGCTGTGGACAACAAGCACAGCCACGGTAATAAGTCTGTTATTGACAAGATCACTCAAGCTATGTTGGACACTTGGGATACAGTGAGCAGTAAAGCAGCTGCGGTGCATAAGCATGTTAAAGCTGATATCACAGACTTTCCTGCTTCATTAAAAAATCCAACAGCTCTGACGGTAAAGCTAAATGGCACTGATGCAGCTACTTATGATGGATCCATAGCCAAAGAGGTCAATGTGACGCCGGCAGGAATTGGTGCAGCGGCATCAAGCCACACGCACAGCTATTTACCATTGTCTGGTGGAACCCTGACAGGCAATCTTACTCTTAAAGGAGCGCCAACTGCTGATCTGATGGCGGCAACTAAAAAGTATGTAGATGATCTTGCGGCTAGTGCAGGCAATGGCGATATGCTTAAATCTGTTTACGATACAAACGGTGATGGCATCGTTGATAACGCAGCAAAAGTAAATGGGCTGACCGTATTGACAGCTGTCCCGGTGGGTGCGAAATTTACTGATACTACTTACAGTGCATTTAAAGCTGCTACAGCAAGTGCTGCTGGAGGAACTGGATTGGTTCCTGCCCATGCTGCTGGAGCTCAAGCTAAGTATCTGCGAGCGGATGGTACATGGCAGACTCCACCAAATACCGTATACACTCATCCAGCTTACACAGCTCGAACGTCAGGTTTGTATAAAATCACGGTTGATGCTACAGGACATGTTTTCGGGGTTGAAGCGGTATCAAAAGCAGACATTACTGCGCTTGGTATACCAGGACAGGACACTAACACTACCTACAGTAACATGACTGCTGCCACAGCCTCTGCTGCTGGTAAAGCCGGCTTAGTACCAGCGCCTGCAGCTGGTAAGCAAGCTAGCTTTTTAAGAGGTGACGGAACATGGGCAGTACCGACTAATACTACATATGGTGTGGCTACGCAGTCCGCGAATGGACTTATGGCCGCTGATGACAAGAAGAAATTGGATGGACTTAAAGACGAAAACGTAATCCGAAATGTCACACTGACAGCTGCATCGTTTGTGGCAAATACGGATGACAACAAGACTCAGTATCCTTATTGTGCTGACTACACTGTCAGCGGTATGACGGCAACATGCTGGGCTGATGTCAATCTGTCAGCGGCATCCAAAGCGCTTGGAGTTATCGAGCAGGGCAACACGATGGCGGGCAAGCTGAGGCTGTATGCTAATGCGGTGCCATCAGCTGATATTGTCATTGATAACATTATCTGGAAGGAGGTAGGGTGATGGTTTTAAGCGAGATTAAAGACACAACCGGGTCAAGGCTCAACCAATACAAGATAACCCACGCAGACGGCACCACGGAGGTCGTTACGCTGGAGTTTAGCCCGGGGGAGGACTATGTGCCGGGCACTCCGTTTAATGCCGCTACGGTCAATCCTTGGCTGCGTAAAATCAACAACCACGATCTGGTGCCGATTGAGAATATCACGGTGCCGACATCGCAGTTTGTTGACTCCACTGATTATCCGCAGTATGCGTATCACGTGGATATCGCGGTGGCGGGGCTGCTCGAATCCGATTACTGCCATGTGACGCTGTCGCCATCAACGGATGAGGAGGGCTGCATTGCCAAAGGGCGGAGCCTTAATGGCATCCTGCGGCTGTACGCGATCGCACTTCCGGAAGAGAGCATCACAATATCAACACTCGTAATAGATAGGAGGGGTGTTTAATGCTTACAGACATCTTAGGTGCTGGTAAAGGTAAAAATCCATTCCCGGGGTATGAGCTAAAAAGCGGAACATTGTTTAGCGGTGGATTCCAAACTTTTTCATGGGACAAAAGTAAAATAATTCCGCTGATTATTCACTTTAGTTGCTCAGGCGGGGGTAATTACTACACAGCTAGATATGCCTACTTTAATCTCAATAACAAGTCTAAGACAATCCTTTATTTGGAGGACATTGACCCAGGTTCTTGCCGGGGATCTACGGAGTCTGATATCTGTACGTTATCATTCGCCACTTTCGATGAGATGAAAAATATCGGAAGTTGTTCCTTTTCGCAAGGCGGTGGAGGCAATGGGTTTAGCTTGACAGCCACCTGTACTCTATGGCTAGAAAAATCCGGGGGGGGGGGGTAATAGTTCGTATATCAAACTATTTAAAAACCCTTTTGTTAAGCCTTATTTCACATTTTCAACTCACTCGAAAACCAGCCAGAAAAGAGGTGCCGAACATGCTTTTCGGCGGTAATAAATCTGGCGGTAAATCGTCTTATCCAGGCTATGAATTGAAGACAGGAGTGCTGTGTAGCTTGCCGCAAGTAACGCAAAGCAACATCGCTCGCCGAAGCTTGTCAATCCCAGCTAACTGTATTCCCATCTGCATAAAATGCTCGGGAACATGGAACTGTTATTCCGGTAAGGGCGAGACCTCAAACCTCGGAATGTCTATCACCGATAATAATGGGAAGGCTTTTGTGAATGTAAATAAGAATTCAGGTCCACAATGGATGAGTCTTAATACACCTTTTTATCTTAATCCTTTGGGTGCTTATAACGATGATCTTGAAGCAGCCTCAACCATAAATCGTATTGATATCAATACCTGGGGAAATGGTGGCATGTATGATGCTACAACTGGAAAAGTAGAAGTTACTGCATGGCTTGAGAAAAGGGGCGCTGGTGGCGCAAAGCCAGTTGTTCCTAAGCAGTACAAACGGCTTTATCTTTATAAAGACGGTGACCAGTGCGAAGACGTAACAGGGGGATGGGCATTCACTAAGCCGTCCGGAACCGCTTCTGGGTATTCTTCCTCATTTGATAAAGAAGGATGTATGTACTGCGGAGGACAAAATAGCGGCAACGCAACCTTTGGTACTGTAAATTCGATAAATATGTCTGATTATGACAGACTTATGGTTGAGTTTCACTATGACGGTAACGCGGGCGATGGCAACGCAAGCTTTTTTGTCATGGCTGGTGGAACTGAAATGATCAAAATTAATATATCTACAATTGCGAAAAACAAGATATGCTTAGCAGGAACTTCGGAACTCGCTGGAGGTAATGTTCAGCTCAAAGTCAATACTGGCGGTTATTCAACTACCCACATGTACATCAAGCGCGTATGGCTGGAAACGGTGGGTGAATAGAAATGTTGTTTGGTGACAGTGGTAATAAAAAGCAAGATTGCGAAGTCGTCAATCTTTTTGATGTTAGACAATCCCCGGGAAGTATAAGCGGATCGAGAACCTTTGATAAGCCTGTTTATGTGGATAAGGTCTATATGTCGTGGTTCCGCAGTTATAGCGATTATAAGGCGACAGTAACTGTTAAAGTAACGCTTGAAGATGATACTCAACAGACAATCTATTCCGTATCAAATAGCGCCGCTGTTGGCGGTGAAAACGCTGTTTTAAATGTCAACAACAAAATCAAAGCGATCAGCTTTGAAATGTGGAGCGGCAGCGTTGGCGGTAACGGGATAGGCTATCAGGTTACTTTTGTAGCTTTGAAATGAAAGAGGTAAATAAATGGAAATAACGCAAGATATTATCCCCAAGTCGCTGTGGGGGCTTAAATGCCCTCATAGTATGACTCCGGCATACATCACGATACACGAAACAGCTAATGACGCTTCAGCGCGAAATGAAATCAATTACATGCAGGGAAACCAAAAAGAGGTTTCCTTTCATTTTGCGGTAGATGATAAACAAATCATTCAAGGGCTTCCGCTCGATCGCAACGCCTGGCATGCTGGTGATGGTTCGGAAGGAACCGGAAACCGGAAATCCATTGCGATCGAAATCTGTTACAGCAAGTACGGAGGACAGCATTATGAGCAAGCTCGGCTGAATGCGGTTGAGCTTACTGTAGAACTGTTAGGCAAGTACAACCTGCCGCTGACCTGTTTGAAAAAACATCAGGACTGGTCAGGTAAGTTCTGTCCTCACAGAATGTTGTCAGAAGGCCGATGGGATGATTTTGTAAAAAAAGTGAAAGAAAAATTAATAGAGGAGGATAAAAACATGGGCATTAAAGACAGCTACAAGACAGAGGTCTATAACGGACTAACGATCCAGATCGCTCGCATGGGTTTGGATCCGGATTATGAGTACAAGGGTACAGTCGTTGGTAAGCCGTTTGGTCCCAATGCTGTACAACGATCGCAGAGCATTGACGATCCAGAGTTGGAGGCGGCTGGCTGGCAGTCTTGCGGTCATACCAATGGTGGGATTTTTTATAAAGAACCGAGTAACGGCAACTGGATGGCCAGCGGTATCGAGGTGCTGATGGGCAATGCCACTCAACTATGGGACACACGTTTTGACCGCTGTGCAGCAATTGGATTTTACCACTCTGGCGAGATGGTTATCGGTACTCAGGCTGAGATCAAAGCTTTAGCTGCAGCTGGCAAGCTCCGAGGAGCGGTCACTGCAGCCTTCGGGGTTAAGCTCAATGGTCAGCGGTGGACAGCGGGATCAGAGTTTAATTCACAACGTGACTACATTTACAGCAACAAGTCCGGGCGCACGATCATCGGGCAGGCTGCAAATGGTCAGTATGTGATGGTATCTGTGCCAGGCGTAAGCGGCAAGTCTGGATTAACCGGCAGCCAGCTGCCTGCATTGGCTGATCACTTGGGGTTAACCACAGCGGTTTGCCTAGACGGAGGCGGCAGCCGGTACCTGTCTTACTGTGGGTCAATTAAGACCAATACCACTAGAGCGGTCAAAAATGACATTATCATTTATCGTCGTAAAAAAGCTACGCCGACACCGGATCCAGAGCCAGACACAAAGCCTGATCATCAGCCGGATGCAGCTGGTGACGGCATGGTGCTGATAACAGACAAGGGGGCGCTGCGCATCCGCAATGCGGTGATGGGTGATAAGATCCTGTACACCGTACCACAAGGCGAGCAGATCGACATCCTGGACATGCTGCCGGGACGGCAAAAGGATGGTTACCAGTGGGCGTTTGTGTCTTACAAGCCAACTGGCAAAGACAAGATCATCGGGTACAGCCAGATTGATCTGGATTACTCTCAAATGGACGAGAAGGAAGGAAACTAAATCATGGAAGACATCAAAAAACGTATCTCCAAGCTGGTCGATTTGAAATCGATCATCT
>PVML01006434.1_pt1 | contig 10113 bp, 9 predicted proteins | sample 1853371 | NCBI WGS metagenome assembly PVML01 (sample SAMN08533508, study PRJNA380276) | Human gut metagenome, whole genome shotgun sequencing project. | isolation source: participant 1, chromium library | host: Homo sapiens | collected 2017 | reverse complement strand
TAGGCAAGGAAATGCCAGCTTTTCCATAGCACCATTGAACAAGTCCCGAACAGTCAAAGCTCGTGTTGGGATTACTCCCGCCGTAGACGTACTCCCACCCTTGATATTTGAGGGCTTCGTCCATGATTTTCTGAACCGTGGCATTGTCAAACTGTGTAACGGTCAGATATTGATTGACAAGCTCTACATAAAACATATTTCCGTAGGCATACCGCCACCCGCCGTTTTTCTTCACGGCGATAGGGTTCGTGTAAGTAACTTTCTTCCCGCCCGATTTCTCACGGGCGAAATTTTCCGCCAGCGTAAAGCTGTGCTTCTTTCCGTTCTCCGCCACATATCCTAAATACCCACCCCCATAGTTATAGGATTGTATCACGGCGTTTCTATCCTCTATCCCTTGATTTTGGGCGGAAGAAAGCAGGGACGCAAAATACTTGCACCCCTGCTTGATAGAGCTTTCTGTATCTAAGGAGTTGGGCGGTAAGCCCATACTTTCAGAGCTTTGCATAACATCTTCGGCTGTCCCGCCGCTTTCCACCTGTATGATTGCCAGCAGGACACCTACATACTCGGAAATGCCGTATTCTTTGGCGTATTTTTCCACCATAGGCTGATGTTTCAGCACTTCCGCTGAAAGGTTCGCTCCTGTAATGACAGAAGCAGAACCGCCGCCCCCGTCGTCGTCCTCGGCACTGATAATCACACAAAAGAATAGGACAAGAGCCAGCAGGAACGGAAAGATACTGCTAAGGATAGCGATATGTTTCAGCTTCATTTTTTCCGTCCTCTCTTTTTCTGTCGGCTCTGCTTTTTACTTTGCCTTGTCTGCTGTGTGGTCTTTATGGTCTGTGTCCGCTGTTCCTGCTGTGTGGTCTGCCTTGTGGTATTGACACGCTCCCGCTGGGTAGCCTGTACCTCGGAACGCTTCACACTTTGTCCCTGTACGGGCGGGTTCGTGTCCTCTCTGGAAGATAGCGGACGCTCCCTTGTTCCCGTTGGTTGCCCTGTGTGGGAAGTATCGGAAACTGGCGGACGTTCCTTGACCGTTTGTGCCTTTGTCGGCTCGGTCGGTACTTTATCCGTAGTCGCTCTGTCCACTGTAACAGGACGCTCTTTCTTCTCTGGCGTGGTCTGGCTCTGCTTCACAGGGGAAGCGGTAACGGGGCGGTCATGCGGATGGGTAGCTCCTGCTGTCGCTGATCCGCCGCCTTGTCCGCCTGTCCGTCTGGCTTCCTGTGCTTTCTGTAACGCCATTCTCTTGTCCGCAATACTCTGTCTGTGCTGTTCCTGTCGCTCGGTACGCCCTGTCTGACGGTTCTGCTGTTCCTGTACCATGCCACGCTTAAAGTCGGACACGTTTGTTTTGACATTTTCCTTTGCGGAATGAACCGCATAGGCGGTCTGTGTCGGCATATCCTTGATATGCTCTTTGACGGCGGAAGCCTTGTCCTTGACTTTATTTTTCGTATCTAAGACAGCTCCCACGGCAGAACCTGCTCGGCTTCCAAAAGTAGAGGAACGGGAAGAAGTGTTGTTCCCTCTGGTCGCTGATTTTGCTTGCGTCTTGTTTCTATTACCAGATATGGTACTTCCAGCCACCGCACCCGCTATCCCGCCAGCCGTAACCGCACCAGCGATACGCCGTTCCATACGTCTAGCCCTGTGCCGCATGAACAGATACGGACGGCGGAATATCCTGCGTCCCATGTGCTGTGTGTCGCCAGCGTTCAGGCTGAACATACTCATAAGGTCGCCCAGCTTCATGTAGATACCCGCAAAGGTTACAATCTGTAAGAACGCTATCATAAAGAACGGATAGTCGCTGGATATGTTGTAAAACATACTGGAAATACTGAACGCCACCGTTACAATCAGCGTAATGCCCGCCCTTGTCATAATCGTGTTGAATACTCTCACGATTGCCTGTTTTGCCATGTTCTCATAGCTGGGTATCATGCTTAAAAGGAAGCTGATAGGCAGGAACATAGCGAAGATGATAAAAAGTATCTGGGAAAATATCATCATAGCTGTAAGCAGGAATACGAAAATCGTTATCCCCAGATTGAAGATAAGCAGGAAAAACACCATGCCTAAACGGTTGATGACCTGCGGTATCGTCAGATTGTCATTGTCGTTGTCCTCAATCTCTGTCTTGACGACGCTTTCCCTTGTTTCCCCGTCCTCGTCGGACGGGCTTGCCGATACCAGAGCTTCCACACGGTCAGAGCCGATTTCCTCTATATCGCTGTCCCCAAACTGTAAGAGTAGCCACGGCTGGCGAACCTGTATCGCAAATAGGCTGTCCCGTATCAAGTCCACGCTGTCTTTTCCTTTGCTGTCGCTGTCGGGCAGGAGTATCTTTGTCCCCAAGTCAAGGGAAGCTGTGCTAATGTCCGACGAAAAGTCGTTTATCTTCTTCACATAGTCGGGAGCGTAGGCGATAAAGGAAGCGGACAAGAGGAACACTACAACAAAGTTGATAACAGCGTGTAGTGCTTTGCTGGTTTCCCGTTTGATAAGCCCCGTATAGGCGACATAGATACCCACCACAAGGATAATGAGAAGCAACGCCCCCACATAGAAGCCAGAGCTTCCAAAACCGCTTGACGTTACCCCCGCAAGGGTCTGTATGCTCTTTCCGATACTGTCTGCCATATCGTTGATGAAGTCCAGCTCATACGCCTGTTGCACCACATATCCCGTGGCATTACTAAGGTACAGGCTGATAGTCCAAATGAAATTAGTAATACAGTAAAGCCCGTATTGTACGGATTTTCCGATACCGTCCAGCCAGTTCCACGGAAGCCAGCCCCAGCTATTATCCACATAGAAGTCAAGTTGATAGTTTTCTAAAGGGTATTGCGAATAGAGATTGTCCGCACTCACGGTATCGTCCACCAGCCCCGCCGCATGAGCCACCGTCCCAAGCAGAGAAAAAAATACGATACTGATAAGGATTGCCAGTACAGCCACTTTGACAAAACGAAAGAGCTTCCGTTTCGTCAGAAGCCCCTTTAGCCTTTCTTTCATCACTCCACCTCATTTCTCTGTACGGGCGGTCTGGTATCAAAGGCGTGCAGGAGTTCTTCAAAGACAGGGTGTATCTGTACCACGCCCACACGCCCGTATAAGTCTTGAAGCAAGCACTGTCCGTTTTCCAAGTCCCGCAAGCGTTTTTGATTGTTTTCGTCCTCTGGGTCGATACTGAAAAATTCAAGGGTCTGCTTAATTTCGTTTATATCCGTACTCCGAAAGGCAAACTTCAAGCCGATATTGTTTTTCAGACTTTCCTTTGACACGTCCCCAGAAGATTGTGTTACAAAGTACACGCCCGCCTGCATAGCACGTCCCGCGCGCACCAGCTTGTTTGACAGGGTTTCGCCCTGTGCCACGTTTAAGAACGCCCACGCTTCATCTAAATCCACGATTTTAAAGATTGACCTGTCGCTGTGAATGAAGTCGAGGGCAAAGGTACTAATCACAATCAGCATGGAAACGGATAGAAGTTCTATGGTCGTGTATTCTTCAAACGTCGTGTCCTTATCGGGAAGCACCAAGTCCGCCACTTGTATGATGTTGAGCTGGTTGTCAAGGCTGATAGCATTTTGCACGTTGCCGTCCGAGAACAGCAGATGTGCAAAGTCGTAGTCCGTGAAGCTGTCGATATGCTCCGCTATGTTGCGGGAGATAGGCGTATCTTCCTTTCGCAGTTCGTCAATGACAAGCAGAAGCCCCCGCCTGTCATTCTGTGCCACGGTACGGATTGCCTTTCTAAGCACAGGGAATTTTTCGCCGTCCCTAGAGGAAATACCCGTCAAAAAGGTAAGAACATCAATCGCAAGGCTTTCAGCGTCTTTTACATCTTTCATAATCACGAATGGGTCAAGAAGTCCCGCATTTTTCTTTTCGCTGGTAAGGTTTACGATATTGATTTCATGGGCTATCTCTGGGAGCGTTTCTTTCCAGTTTCCTCTTTCAGATTTTGGGTCTAAGATGACCACCTGCCCGCCAAACAATACAGAATAGTAAACGATAAGGTTATTACAGAATGATTTTCCACCGCCCAGAGAACCGACAAAGGCAGACGCTAAAGCGTTGGTAACTGTCCCCTTGATACCCTGTGAAGCAAGCGAGGGTTGCAGATAGACATTTCTTCCAGTGTCCACGGAATAGCCGATATAGATACCCGTGTTTTCGCCTAGCTGTTGTGTCGCCCCAAAGCCCAGCCCAGCGAGGAAGTCCGATTTTACATACTGAACATAGTCGTTAATGTACCGCTTGCTGGCGGGGAGAAATTCAGAATGAAGCCCCAGCATATCCCCAGCGGGACGCACTAGCTTGACGTTCAAATCGTCGTAAAAGTCCTTGACTTCATCACAGCGTCGTTTCAGTTCGTCAAGGTCTGGGGCGGACACCCGTATCACATAGGACAGCTTATACATACTTTCCTTGCTCTGGTCGAGGTCGGTTTCCAGCTCGTCCACGCTGTCTAATGCGTCTATGACGTTGGAGCTGGTTTCGCTTCCCGCACCGTAGGCATGATTATCAAGGTCTTTCAGCTCTTTCTTTTTGTTCCGCACTGTCGTTAAGGCTTTCTTATTGCCGACGATTTCCACGTTCATAGAGGTATCGACGGGGAACGTGAATTGCTGTTGCTGGAAATAAAATATCTCACTGGACGGAAAATCCAGCTCCCCTACAATCGCATTGACGGTAAAATAGGACACATAGCTTTCTGTGCCCTCATGCTCCAAGCGTAAATACCGCTGGTTTTCCTCAATCAGACAGCGGGTGGGGCGGATAAGGTCGTAATACTTGATAAGGGTTTCCTTTTTCAGCTTCCGCTTTGGGAGCTGGTACTCGTAATCCTCATAGGCAACGCCCTGTCTGCCGTAGAGGTGTTCTATCAGATAGCCGAAATCGCTCACGTCCAGACGGCGGACTTTGAAGCGTCGGCTGATTTTGTTTTCTAATAGCTTTTCCAGCTTCATATAACGGTTTATCTCGTCGTTTGACAGGGAAACAAAGTCGCCCATAAGTGTGTGGTTGACTTCATGCAAAAACTCTTTGAACGTCAGCCACGCCGATTTTTTCACGCTCTTTAAGGAAAGCGTATCTTCCGTAACAATCAGCTTGAAGCCGATAAAAAAGCGGTAGTCCACCTGATTGTCCCCAATCATGGAAATAAGGGCTTCCGTCTGTTCGTCTATCTTCTGATAGGCAACGTCTTTCAAGCGTCCTGTTACTAACCGTTTTGACTGTTCCTGTATGCTCCGCACCGAGCTTTCCGTTGCTATCTGTAAGGCATGGATTTTCCCCTCACGGCTCTGTGCGATAAGCTGGCGGAAGCTGTCATGCACAATGAATTTCTGCTCCGCGGATAAAAAAGAATAGTTGTAGGGTATCAGTTCATAGTAAGCGAATACCTCGTTGTCCTTGTTCCAGACAAGGTTGTTGTCGATATATTTAATCGGGAACATAGCTCACACTCCTTACCGCCGTAATCGGTTCACTGAAAATTTCCTTTTCCAGTTTTACGGCTTTTCCTGCATAGGTTACTTTAGGACGGACGGCATAGCATAGCTGGGATTTGATGAAGCTGTACGGCTTCTTGCCGTCAAAGGTCTTTTGGCTCATAAACCATGTGAGGGCGACGGGAATACCAAAGTATTTGAGGAAAGCCCCCTCAATCATGGATAAGGGCGGGAAGTCCCCAAATAAAATGATGATAAACTCCGTCATTACAAACCATGCAATCTGTGTAAAGGTAACGGGAAACGGCAGATTAAAGTCATTGATTGCGTACAAGACTTTTTCTACATTCCATATCCCCGTATAGGATTTAATCTTTTTCAATTCGTTTCAGCTCCTTTCTTTAATCGGAAAAGGGACAGCACTTTCACTGTCCCTGTAAATGAAAATGAGCTGTCAGTAGCGACGTGTCCGCCGCCGATCTGCCAGCCCTAGTATGGTATCTCACATATTCCTCTGCTTGTCTGGATAAAGTAACCGCCCATATCCAAGTCCCGCCCAAACGCTTCATAGTCGATATAGTTTTGTAGGCTGGCGGGAATATCCCCAAGTGCCTGTAATTCGTCTATATAGTAGTAGGCAACGTCGGTCATATCGTCGCAGTGTGGATAATAGTAAATATCGTCCTTATGCTCCAAGACTTCCTCTAGGCTTCCGTAATGGGACACAAACTCGTCCAGTGCGTCCGTGATATAGTCGGGAAGCTCCTGTACCATATCGTAGATACGGTTTAATTCCTCAATAGAAATATATTCCCCGATTTCGATAGGGAAGTTATCGGTATCATGGACGGCGTATTCCTCGTAGTATTCATTCAGTCCGATACGCTCCGCCACGTCGTCCTCGTCGATAGGAAAAGAGAACCAGTCGCCCACAAGGTAGCCCTCGTTATACTTTCCCAGATTAGCGATATACACCCGCATATCATCAATCATAAGCAACCACCTCTTTTCTTACTCTGGTATCTCAAAAATACCGTGTTCCGTTTGAATGAAGCGTCCGCTTGCTTCCAACTGGTCGGCGTAGGCTTCAAAGTCGAAGTAGTATTCCTGACAGTCCTCGGACAATCCCGTAAACGACGGGTCTTTTGAGAGCTTTTGTTTCGCAACGTCAATCATGCCCGTACAGTCGGGATAGGGGATAATCGTATTTCGGTAAATGTAAAGTTCTTCCAGATTTTCATAACGGGCAAGGAACGCCTTGTATTCGTCCCGTATGCCGTCGGGTAAACGCTGGTACATCTCGTACAGGTCGTTCAGCTCTGCCACCGTGGTATCTTCCCGCACTTCATCAGCAAAGGGAAGCTCCTTGTCCGTGATGTAATAGTAGTCGCTTGCTTCATCTATCCCCAATACTTCCTCAAACTGTGCCGTATCAATCGGCAGCGTGAACCAGTACGCTCGGATTTCCCCGTTTATCGGCTCTTTCGTTTCCACCTGTACCCTTGCTTCCTGCATAGTTCTTCCCGTCCTTTCTGCTGTTCCATGACAGCCTGTAATGTCTGATAGCTTGTGCCGAACACATATCTTGAAAAATCTTCAAGCTGTTTTGTGTCATAATCGGCAAGGTTCAGCCGTTTCATTTCATGCCAGACCACCCGTTTGTGATAGGGCAGGTCAGAAATGTATGCACAGCCGATTTTTGCCTGTATGTCTGTAAAAATATCACTCATGCAATCACTCCAATCTGAATATAGAAAAAGCGGTCAATCTTCAAAGACTAATCGCTTGCCCTGTGTTTACGCTCCGATAATCTTATTGAACAGCTCCAGCAGTACGTCCTTGACACCGCCCGCATTGAATACCAGCCCCACGGCGATTAAAGCCACCACCAGAAAGCCGATAAGTTTTGAAAACTCACGCTTAAAGCCTAAGTGGATACCGATTACCACGATAGCCATTAACACAAGGCTCTGGGCGTTTGATAAAAACCAGTTATACAAATTCTGTCCGAAATTCATTTTTCTTCATTCCTTTCTCTGTTGATATGTTTCATGTCCTCGTCCGCCAGCTTGCCAGCCTGTATCAGACACATGGTTACAATGCCGATACCAGCTCCTAATGATACCAGCAGGAAATCCTTTATCAGTTCATACATTCTCAAATGCTCCTTTCTTTGACGACAAGCTCCTCAACACTCGCCGTCTGTTGCTTGATTATCTGTTTATGCTTTTCCGTTAATCGTGCCTGTTCCTCTATGCTCTTGAGATATGCTGTGTTGTTTCCCGTATCTATCCTTTTCAGCATTTTTAAGGTAGGGGCGACCTGTCTTGCTATCCAGTTCAGCGTCCTTGACAGGGTGTAAGGCTCTGGCTGTGTCGTCAGCTTCAACGGCTCTCTGCCGTCCCCGATAAACCACGCCCAGCGGTCATTGAGCTTCCAGTCCTCACGCCGTTTGTCCGCTTCCATATCCACGAACCGCACATAGCGGTTGATAATGGAAAACGCCGTCCGTTCAGCGTCATAATAGGTCAGCAAGTCCCGCACCGCATAATAGGCACGCTCATTTTTCAGCCGTATCTCAAAGCGGTTTTTTATCGGAGTTTCCTCTATCGGTATGCCGAGTTTTGCGTACTGTTCATAGTTCTTTTCATAGACACAGAAGTACACCTCGCTTTTCAGCGAACCGATATAGAGTGTATGCCCCATGCCCGCCTTGTCCTGTTCGGTATGCTTTACCAGCTCCCCAGAAGAATAAGACTTAAAGGAACGGAACACGGAAACACATTCCTCTTTGTTGCATTTTTCAATCAGCTCTGGAATATCCAGTATGCCCGCCCTGTCATTGATTGCAAGGTCAAGGCGTTTCATCACGCCGCCCTCTATGAGTGCGTCCATGAAAAAGTCATACCAGCTCCGCCCCTGTGCCACAAGGTAGCCCTCAAACTGGCGACAGCCTTTCCCTTTCAATTCCAGAAGCACGCCCTTTTCCTCGTCGTCGGACGTAAAGACGAATATATCGCCTAAGTAGTAATGCTCCGTGTAGCTGTAAAATCCAAAGTCCTCATGGAGCATATAGCGGATATTCAGTTTCAGCACGTCCCGTATGATGTGCTGAATATCCAGCGTGGGGAAACGGATACGCACATAATCAAAAAGCAGAAACATAGGAGCGTCGGGATTGCATTTCTCGACGGCTTCCAGAAGTTTCTGCTTCATGTCCTCGGTCAGTGCGACCTTGCCCGCTTCGATACGGCTAAGATGTTCACGGCTGATACCAGCCATGAGTGCAAGCCTTGTCTGTGTTACGCCGTAAGACTGGCGTTTCTCTTTCAAGGCGGTTAGAAAGTCAATTTCATTCAGTGTGATACCCCCAATCGTGATATTGTGATATTTTCCGCCGATTATCACAAACCGCCCCAAGCGTCAAAAGTCCTTGTAACAAGCGGGTTTCTAAGGCTTTTTGTGATAGTTTTTAGCGGAATTGTACCCCTCTGTTAGATACCGAGGGGTTTCTGTTGCTGGCGTGGCTTCGCCACACCAGCAACACGGCTAGTCCGAGCCGCCGCCTTTCGCTTCGCCCGTCGCCGTCCCGTCCTGCCGTGAGAGGGCAAGAGAGCCGATAGCCTGTAAAAAGTCATGTCCCTTTGGCACAAGGGGCGTGTAAAATTCGGATATGACGCTCGTTCCCACGTCCGCATAGCCCCGTCCCTTGATACGCTTCTGAAAAAACTGTTTCTTTACGTCGCTTCCAAAGAGCATGCCATAGCCTAATTCGCTGATACGCCCAAGCCCCACACGGAAGTTAAAGTTATCCCTTATCCCGTCGCTGAAATACTTTGCGTCGGGACGCTGGCAAGCAACGATAAGGAAATAGCCCGCCTGTCGCCCCAGCATGACGATTTTCTTTAGCTGGCTAAGTAGGCTCATGCTTTCCTTTGTCCCCAGCATTTCAAGGAACGCCACATATTCATCAAAGATAAGGAAACAGGGCGGAAGTCCTAAATAAGCGTAGTTTTCCCCCGTCTTGTAGCGTGGGTGCTGTTTCATTTCTTCGGAGCGTGCCACCATACCGTCATAAAAGGCATTGACGCAATCTATCATATCGTCTTTGTCGTGATAGACGTGCGGTAATACCGTTCCCAAGTCCGCAAGGTCGGCGTTCTTCGGGTCTAAGATGTAAAGCTGTGCTTCCGTCCGCAACAGGGCTTCTATGATTGTCAGCAAAAAGTAGGTTTTACCGCCGCCAGTCCCGCCAGCAATCAAAGCGTGGGGAAGTGCGTCATATTCCCAGACGAGATTTTTCATCAGACGCAAACCCCCGTGTTCCGCCCGCACTTCGTCAATCGTGATACGGTTCGCTATCATGTCATAGAGAAGCGTGTACTCGATATAGCCGTCATGGAGCGTCTTGTCGGTCAGCTCACAGTACAGCCCGCTTTCCAGCTTATCTTCCAGCCGTAGGAGCTGGTCTTGATACTTTCCCAGAGAAATTTCACAGCGGATATGCAATAAGCCCTTTTCCATGTGGTAATAGATTTTCGGAAACCAGACGATTTTTTCCCTTGATCTGCTTTGCAGGTCAGTGAAAAAACCGCTGTCCTTTTGCGTCTGGGCTTCGTACCACTTGTTATCCAGTATC
>PVML01016791.1_pt1 | contig 10125 bp, 9 predicted proteins | sample 1853371 | NCBI WGS metagenome assembly PVML01 (sample SAMN08533508, study PRJNA380276) | Human gut metagenome, whole genome shotgun sequencing project. | isolation source: participant 1, chromium library | host: Homo sapiens | collected 2017 | reverse complement strand
TTACTAAAATCAACAGATTTTGCTCGATCTTCAGAGATAGTCATATCAGAGATAGCAATATCGATAGTATTACTTTGTAATGCAGGTAAAAGTGCATCAAAGTTCAAGTTTTGAACATCTGCTTCAATGCCCTCTTCTTGAGCAATAGCATTAATAATATCGATATCAAAGCCAGCCAATTTTCCGCTGTCTTTATCTTTAAATCCAAATGGTGCATAGGTTGCATCTGTACCAACGCGCCATGTTTTTTGACTATTACCTGTATTACCACAACCAGTAATAAACAAGCTACTAGCAATGGTAAACGCCCCTAAAAGAGCTGCTATTTTCTTAAATTTCATAATTGACCTTACTCTAACCTTACAGTTCTATGTAAAGTTTTCTTTCTATATACGAATGAATCTATCTATACTTACAGTATGAGCATAATAAAAATAATACCTATAAAGGTATCCTAGTATAATCATAACATTCGATATAGTTAGGGTCAATTAATCCGACTATATCAATAGGTATTACCCAAACATAGCTTAAGGTTATATCAAACATACTATTTATCTAGAAAACCTAAATAGTCATAATTACAAAAAGGCCGCCTTCACCAAGCTAAACCCTAACTTGATGAAGGCGGCCATCTCCAGGTAGGAGAATTCCTAGCATTTTATAGAATAGATAGCATTTTTACTACATTGAAAAGCTATCATGATAACATTATTTAGCTTTTTTAGATTTTACATACATAGCTACTTTGTACAAGAATACACAGAGTAACAAGTACATTACGATACTGAGGTATGTTGCTTCCGGTGTTTCAACCCAGTCTTGAGCGAATACATCAACACCTGCAATGCGTAGTACCGCACTGAATAAAGAACCAATGGCACCACCAGCTACGAGACCAGATGCAATTGTGCTACCTTTAGAGAAGCGAAGATCTGCCAATTCTTTATCTTTTGTACTATTTTGTACGAAGTACGCAATCAAACCACCGATCAGTAATGGTGTGTTGATTTCCATTGGCAAGTATGTACCAAGGGCAAACGCCAATGGTGGAACTTTTACCATCCACAAGATAATAGCGAATAATGCACCAGCCATGTATAGAGGCCATTGAGCACTACCACCAGTCATCATTGGCTCAATGATAGCAGCCATAGCATTCGCTTGTGGAGCATTTAATGCATGGTCCCCTACGAAGCCATATGCATCGTTCAAGAGGATCATAACGCCTACAGAAAGTACGGCACAAAGAATGGTACCAACGATTTGCCATTGTTCCATTTTCTTAGGTGTAGCACCTGTCATATGAGCCACTTTAAGCTCAGACATGAAGTTACCAGCCATACCGATAGTTGTACCGATAAAGGAAGCCATCATGAGGACTGCAATCATACCTACTTTACCAGTCATACCTGCAGCTGTTAAGCATACAGCGGAGATGATAATCATGAAGATTGTCATACCAGATACTGGTTCTGTACCTGTATAGGCAATGGAGCTGATACCTACTACAGATAATAAGAAGGACATAATTAGAACGATTAAGAATGCTACGATTGTTTGGGAGAAGCTTTCAGCATACATAAAGTGGAAATATGCTGCAAATAGAACTGTACATAATAAGATGCCAGCGCCAATCCAAGATGTAGGAACGTCGCGTTGTGTACGAAGCAAGTTAACATCAACAGTTTTGGAACTGAAAATATCAAGTACTGCATTTTTAACAACACTAGCCACTACCTTAGACATATTGAGCAATCCGATGATACCTGCCATAGCAAGCATACCGATACCAATATGGCGAACATAGTCTAAGAATACTTTACGAATAGGAGCTTCTGCAAGTGGAACTGCATGCCCATTGATTTGCATGATATGTTCCGGAGCTAAATAGTATACGATTGGAATACATACGAACCAAGAGAAGAAGGAACCAGCTGCGATAATAGCTGCATAACGCAAGCCTGTGAAGTAACCAAGACCAAGCAACGCAGCATCTGTATCTACAGCAGCATTTAACTTAGTCGAATCTGCTAGAGCAGACCCCCATTTAAATGCGGTAGTACGGATAACCTCTTCCCACCAACCGAGGCTGTTAAGAATAAAGTCATATACAAGAGCGATAAGACCAGAACCAAGCATGAGTTTCGCTTTGCTACCTTCATTACTCATTAGTACTTCAGCAGCAGCACGACCGCTTGGGAACGGATACACATAGTGCATTTCCTCAACAAAGTAGCGACGGAACATAACGCATAATAGAACACCAAGTACGCCACCAAGGATAATAGGAATCGCCATTTGTACAAAGGTTACATCTGTAACATTCCAAATGTATAGAGCTGGTAAGAAGAACATCGCACCAGCTAATGTGTTCGTACTAGAACTAGCGATAGCCTGAATGTGAACCGTTTCGGCAAAAGCATTTTGCCGTTTCAAAATAACTGCTGTACCCATAGCAAGTACAGATACTGGAGCAAAGGCATCTACTGTTTGACCAATTTTCAAACATAAATAACCTACAGCCAGTGTGAAAATTGCCGCATAGAATAGGCCCCAGAATACTACATATGAGTTAATCTCTACGTAATCCTTCTTAGGATCCAATACGGGTTCTACGGGCGGGATAGAACGAGTTTCGTCCGACATGGTAAAACCTCCTCACAGAAAATGTATTTTGCATTTTCAGCCCCTCTGTTCTACAATGAAAGTATATTAAGAATCTTTATTATATACAGCATTTATACCAATATGTATAACACGTATGTTTACTTACGAGGAGGCTCATTATGGAATCAATGGTCGAACGTTTTGTACGCTATACAAGCATAAATACACGGTCTAACGAGGAAAGTACAACAATTCCTAGTACTCAAACTCAAGTAGACTTTGCTACTAATGTGCTCGTTCCTGATTTAAAAGCAATCGGTTTAGATGAAGTTATTTACAACCGTGAAAATGGTTTTGTCATCGGCACATTAAATGCTAATACAGATGAAAAAGCACCTGCTATTGGCTTTATCGCTCATATGGATACAGCTGATTACAACGCAGAAAATATTAAGCCTCGCATTGTAGAAAACTATGATGGTAGCGATATTTGCCTCAACGAAGAACATCAAATCTACACACGTCGTGCAGATTTAATCTATGGCCGCGAAGTATGTGAAGTATCCGTAAAAGATCAATATTACAATATGTACGATATCATCAAAGACAACATGGAATGTGTCAACGTAGCTAAAGCAGCTATGGAAAAAGCGGGTATCACTCCTATTTGCGACCCTATCCGTGGCGGTACAGATGGTTCTAAAATTTCCTTCATGGGCATCCCTACCCCTAATATCTTTACTGGCGTAGAAAACCTACATGGTCGTCACGAATTTGCATGTATTGATGACATGAAAAAAGCCGTAGAAATTATCGTAAACATCGTTAATATTGAGAAATAATTGGTTACGATGTAACTTCTCATGCACCTATACTACTAGATGGTATTTGAACAATATTTAAATACTAAACTAGTAGTATAGAATACAATGGAATACTAAGATACCTTAACAATAAAAAGGACTATACGAGATATCTCGTATAGTCCTTTTTATATGTTATGTGATTGTAAGTAATATAGCTAATGTTATGCTAATTTTCCATTGCGTTTACGATTTCTGATTTGTTCTTCTTCAGCGCGAGCTTTCAAAGAAAGATCTTTTTCAGTACCTACATAACGGCCATAGAGGAAATAATAAGCAACGAATGCAAGAAGTGCTACTACAACAGTAACATGGAACATACTTGTATAACCGACTACCTCTTTAATAGCACCTAAAATGTATGGACCAAAACCTAAGCCCATATCTAAGGCAATGAAGTATGTAGATGTGGCAACACCAATGCGGTGAACAGGAACGATTTTAACAGTTACTGCTTGACCGTTTGACATAAATGTACCGTAACCAAGACCAACAAACACAGCAGATAAGAGTATAAGCCATGTAGAGTGAGCGATAGACAACAAGAAAATACCAAGTGCTAAAGATATGAAGCAAGGGTAAAGAACGAAGTTTTCCCCTTTCATATCAAATACAATACCAAGTAATGGTCTTGTTATCGTAATAACTACAGCATATACAACGAAGAAGAATGTACCTGCTAAGATAAGGTTTAAATCTTTTGTATAAGCTGCCATAAAACCGATAACACCAGAGTATGCAAAACCTACTAGTATAGAAACAAGACTAATAGAATTCATACGTGGTTCGATATAATCGGAAATTTTAATGCCTTTATGTTCTTCAGAATCAATATCGAGCTTAGGTTCATTAAATTTCATGATAACGGAACCGATACCACAAAGGATGATAAGAGCAACACAGAAGGCGATGATAAAGTCATAGCCAAGGCTATGAAGCATCAAAATACCTAAAAATGGACCTACTGCAGCGGCAAGAGATGTAGACAAACCATAGTAGTTAATCCCTTCACCACGACGTGACATTGGAATAATAGCGGCTACGATTGTACTTGTAGCTGTAGATGTAATACCGTAAGCAAAACCATTTAAGAAACGAACACTGTCGAGCATCAATAAATTAGGTGTGTAGAAGTACATAGCTGTTGAAATTAAGTAAATCAACAAACCTAAGTACAACATCTTACGACAGCCTAAGATACTAATAAACCGTCCTGCTAACAAACGAGCAACAACAGTACCAATAATATAAATACCAACGGCCAAGCCAGCTTGACTTGCTGTGGCATGAAGATTATCCTTTGCTACTACCGCAATAATAACGATTAATAAATAATAAATCAAAAATACTAAGAAATTAATCAAAGTATCAAGGACAAAGGATCTTGTCCATAAGGCCTCTTTAGCCTTATCCATAATATCAACTCCATTTTCTTAAACTATTGTCAACCATTTGCAACAACGATTAATTATAAACCTCTCACTATAAAAATCAAGAATTAAAATGTTATATACATCATTAATTTTATTTATAATAAGATGTATATAGCCAATCATAATATAGTTATATCCATTTTTCTAATTCACATTAATTTTTGATAATAAAAACACCTTTGACTGTTTATATGGCATCATTAAAAATACAATATAACAACAAAGGTGTTATTTATACATATTAAATTAGTTTACTTATCAAGATTATTTCGTTTGTAATCCACAAGCCTTAAAGAAATTTTTATAGGCTTCAGCCTTTTTGGCAAGGCTTAATGGATATGCACGAGATGTAGATGGCAATCGTGTTAACGTCAATTCACGACCGTTAAACACAAAGGGAATTGTCTCCCCTGTTTTAGGTAGTTTAACCTTTTCTGGCAAAAGGCTTAACAAAATTTCTGTGGCCTTACCACCTGTGGTACCAATATGTTTACAGTGTGGAATTCGGTCCAATACCTCTGCAAGCGGTACAGGTTCAACGACCTTAAGAAATGCATCCGATGCATTGCCCTTTTCGCGTATAGCTTTCAAAACAGTAGGACAAGAAGCAATCCCCGCTTCAGATAAGAACGCTTTGATCTTATCCGCATCAAAGGCTTTTTCCTCACCTTTTCTAAAGTATTCCTTATCGTCAAAGAATACTAAGCCATACACGCGCCACATATCATTTTGAAAGTTAGGATAATGAAATTCCATAGAACGCTTTTCGGAAGTTGGTGGGAATGTCCCCATCATCATGACCGTCGTATTCTTTGGTAAGAATGGCGGAAATGGTCTCGTTTCAATTGTTTCTGCCACAGAGCATCAACTCCTTTCACAACCTAGTATGAACTCAACTTTCAACACAATATATGAACTATGTCACATATTCAAATTCAATTATCTACCATGTGAGACATTAGCAATATTAACAAAAAGATATAGCAACGATTATAAGATCAACCATTATTGAACGATAGGTTGAGATACCAATGTATTGATATAATCAAAACCTACTGGTGTTGGAGATACGAGGTACAAGCACACAACAGCAGCTACAGCAAAGCCAATAGCCAAGTAGGAGAAGCTGCCATGACGTGGAAACTCGTACAAACCAAATAGACGAATACCGATAGCCGCACCAATAGCAGTAATCAAGGATGGTATGGAGAAAATATTATACAACCCAAACACCACCATGAGACCTGCATAACCACCTACTACAGTAATCATTGGTAGCATACGATCCATTGGATTTGGAATAGAACGAGTTAGCGCTGCTGGATAATAAGATGCTTCTACACCAAACATACCCAAGAATAGATTAAAGTCAGCCCAAATTGTTTCCCACGCACCTCTAAAAGCATCTCGATGGTTACCTACATACCATGCAAAGCCTGTAATAACTAAGATTGCTAAACCAGCACAGATGAAGTAGTATTCGCTAGGAATTTTTGGACCTGCATAAGCACCTACAGCCGTTACAACAGCACTTAAAACTGATGTAACGATAACGCGGTGTAAACGAGGACGTTTATTTTCAGGAATCCGTTTATACACGGTAGCCAATAGTTCTAATACAAAGCAAGCCATAAAGACTGCAATGCCCGCAGCCGGTGCAAAGTAGGCTGTAATAATAGTCAAAATAAAGGGAATGCACAAGCGCCATTTAGGGAATAATACAAGATCTTTATAATCTAAACGAACGTCTTGTGTCTCCATTGTAAAGTTGTTATACACTACAAAGAGCAACATGAAAGCGATGACATCAATGGCATTAGCACCCCAAATCAATAGAGTTGGTACTATAATCATTGACAAGGCCACCCCAGATACACGGGATAAACCAGCGGCAACTATGCCAAGTAAGAAAAACGGTATTAAAGCAGAGATAATTTCGAACATAATATTCCTCCCATCATTGTATAAATTTAAGTATATAGTATCTACTACACTACATCAAGGAGAGATATATTTTTTCATAGCTAGTCGCTTTCTCACCGCAGAAGCAGAGCATCCCATTATCTGCGCTATTTTAGCAACACCATACCCTTTTGCTCGTAGGTTTTTTATGTTATTTTCATCTAACTGTAAAGTATTGGTACGAATTTCTATGCCTTGTTCCCGTAGATAAATAGCCACCGTAGATCCTCGTATACCATAGGCTAAACCTATGTCATCTGTACTCATATGATGATGAATATATAAGTAAGCCATCTCCTCTACCTTTCGATGATTTTGTACCTTCGGTGTTGTACACATTCCCATATGCCTCAACACATGATGTACTTTCCATCGGGATATGCCGTACATGCGAGCAATAGAATCCGAAGTATTTCCACTTTTATAAGCCCTACAAATACGCACCGGATCGATAGATATATTCTTCGTGGATCGCTGACAAGCCAGTCCATATTCCTTCATACGGCTTGCCATTGTCGTAATAGACACATCATAACGCTTTGCTAACGAGTGTAGAGACCACTTACCAGTTTCGTATAGAGCTTGTACATGAACCATATTGATATCCTTTTTCAAAGGTCTTCGCTCAATGTCATACTGCTTCATGCGTCGCATAATAGTGTCTACACTACACTGAAAATACTCTGCTACCTCTCTAACACTCCACTGTTTCTCTACATATAGTTGTTCCAATAGCTGTCTAGGTATAACGCGCACATTACGATACATAATATCACCTTTCCTTATAGACGAACTCCTTTCTCTATTATTGTGAAAGCTCCATCAAGAAAAAACAATACAAAAAAGGTTCCTAATAGTCACATAGGTGACCAATAGGAACCTCTTTCCATATGTAATTATATGCACCACATACGATAGATATAATTTTAGTTGCTATCACAATATCCGGCATAAACCATTCATATTCTATGGCCTAACAACCTTCTAGTAGAGCTTATTGTTAGCATTCTAATTAGCGATATCTCCGCTCTAGAGCTTTTGGCTTGCCTAAAATGATAGACCACTTCATCCCCTCTTTCAAGGCATGATTAGCTTTTCGTTTACCTGTTGAGGTTACAGCTGGGGCAGTCGTAACGTCTATATTCTCAAGAAGAACACGACCCTCTTTAGATGCTTTATCTCGTTTAAACTCAGCTAATCGCTCATTTAAAGAAGGACCTGTAACAGATTCTCGAGTCGAACGAGTCGTATTAGTACTAAAGCTAGTTGATTTAATTGAGGTTTTCTTGGATGAACCATGAGTACCTTGTTGCGTTGTAGACGCTTCATCGTAATGATCCTCGGAAGCTAAAACTGTTTGAGTTTTATCATTACTTGGATCCACTTCAACATGTTTATCAGATGTCTCCGTATCATCATATTGAAACAGTCTTCCGCCCTTTTTTCGTAAAGGGGCCTCAGGATGCTGATTCTCAATCGGTCTATTTTTAAAAATATCTCGATAAAAATCATCATCATACAATAAATCCTCAGTTGAAGGTTCTACAGGCTTTTTCTCTATGGAGATACCATATTCACGCTCCATATCCTCCCAAGTCTGGCCAGAACTCGAACTTTCATAGTTATCATAGTCATCAGACTCTTCAGTATTCTTGCTTTTTATAATAGAAAAAGCAATGTACGCGATGATACCTAAAACAATAATAGGATTATGCGAAAAGATGGATAGCACGGAAGACAAAATAGAGTCCATAGCTACTCCTATTCACTATCTGCTAAGTTTTCACGCATTTTAGTGTCTGCAATAATATTGTTCATATTGTAGTAATCCATAACGCCAAGATTACCGTTTCTGAAAGCTTCTGCCAATGCTTTAGGAACTTCAGCTTGTGCTTCCACAACCTTAGCTTGCATGTCTTGTGTTTTCGCACGCATTTCTTGTTCTGTAGCAACAGCCATTGCACGGCGTTCTTCTGCACGAGCTTGAGCAATTTTCTTGTCCGCTTCCGCTTGATCTGTTTGCAATTGAGCACCGATGTTACGTCCTACGTCTACGTCAGCAATATCGATGGACAAGATTTCGAATGCAGTACCCGCATCAAGACCTTTACCCAATACAGTACGAGAGATGTGATCTGGATTTTCTAGTACATCTGTATGCTCTTCAGAGGAACCTACAGTTGTTACGATACCTTCACCAACACGGGCGATGATTGTCGCTTCACCAGCACCACCAACGAGGCGGTCAATATTAGCACGTACAGTTACACGAGCACGAACCTTGAGTTCGATACCGTTTTTCGCTACTGCAGAGATAATTGGTGTTTCAATCACTTTAGGATTAACGGACATTTGTACTGCTTCCAATACATCGCGACCTGCAAGGTCGATAGCTGCGGAACGTTCAAATGTCAAAGGAATAGATGCGCGTTCAGCGGCGATTAAAGCATCTACAACGCGGTCAACGTCACCACCTGCAAGGTAATGCGCTTCAAGCTGATTTACATTAACATCAAGACCTGCTTTATTAGCTTTAATCAAAGGCATTACGATTTGGGATGGATTTACACGACGCAAGCGCATACCTACGAGTGTAAAGATACCAACATTAACGCCCGCTGCAAGAGCAGATACCCAAAGGCCTAATGGCACAATATACAAGAACACCATAATCCCAATCAGTAGAATGGGAATCAAAATTAAAATACCTACATCCATAATAACCTCCATTATATACGACGATGTGGTGAAAGCTTAATCGCGCTTTCTAACAATATTGCGGCCGCCTACAACACGCAGTACCACAATCGGTGAACCGGCATCGATGAAGTCCCCTTCGGTTACAACATCTACCAAATTACCATCAATTTTAGCAATACCTGCAGGGCGCAGTGTAGTATGAGCTACCCCCTCTTTACCAGCTAAGTCATCTAATACATCATTAGATACATAGCCAGCTTTTGTCGTAGATCGTTGCCCTAAGGTAAACAATTTGCCTATCCAAGTCTTTTCAAAGTGATTAAAGAACACGATGATAAGGACAATTAGTAAGGCCGTTAATCCTAGTACTGCATACAGCGCTACCGTTCCTTCTCCAAGAGCTACAAAAACGCCCCAAAGAAATGCACAATAACCGATGAGTCCTAAAATACCGCCCGGTACAACGAGTTCTACCGCCATCAGAGCGATCCCTATAGCCATCCAAATTAAAAACTCCATAGGCCCTCCTCTCTATAATTAATTTTATACAACTTATA
>PVML01006873.1_pt1 | contig 10139 bp, 11 predicted proteins | sample 1853371 | NCBI WGS metagenome assembly PVML01 (sample SAMN08533508, study PRJNA380276) | Human gut metagenome, whole genome shotgun sequencing project. | isolation source: participant 1, chromium library | host: Homo sapiens | collected 2017 | reverse complement strand
CCCAGTTCTTTGTTCAGTTCATCCAGATTCATCAATCCGTCGATCTGATATTCGTTGGACGTTAACTGAACAAAGAACTGGGCTTAAATCTGGAAACTGGTATTACGATACTGTTTCAGGTTATCTGATCGAACAGCTGGGACAGATCCCGCAGTCGGACGAGCATCCGGAAATTCAAATCGGCATGCTGCGCTTCACGGTACAGTCAATGGAAGGCAAGCGGATCGGCAAGATTCATCTGACGATCCAGAATTCCCCGGAGCCGGAAGAAACTGAATCCCATCCGCAATAAGAAGTTCGCTGGAAAACAGCGGGCTTTTTTATTATTCTCAATCCTTTTTTATTGAAAGCCTAAAATAAACTCCTTCAAAAAAATTGAGGAACTGGACTATTCCCTGTGCTATGATAAAGGCAGTCTGAAAATCAGGATTCAGATCCGACACCGTAAAGAAAGAGGGTTAACACATGATTCTATCCGATAAAACATTGCAAGCAATGCTGAGCGCCGGAACGTTAACGATCACGCCGCTGATTGAAGACCAGATTCAGCCGGCCAGCGTCGATATCCGCCTGGGAAACACCTTCAGCGTTGTGGAGGATTCCCCTTCCGGGATGATCAACATGGAAAACGAAATTCGTTATAAAACGATCACCTCCGAGAGCTATATTCTGCTTCCCAATCAATTCGTCCTGGCAACGACGATGGAGTATTTTGATCTGCCGGACGATCTCACCGCTTTTGTCGAAGGCCGCAGTTCATTAGGCAGAATGGGCCTGTTCATTCAAAATGCCGGCTGGGTGGATCCGGGGTTCAAGGGTGAAATCACGTTAGAACTGTATAACGCCAACCGCTGTGCGATTGAATTAAAAGCGGGCAGACGCATTGGCCAGCTTGTCTTTGCGAAGATGGATGCGCCGGCGCTGCATCCGTATAATGGAAAATATCAGGGGCAGAAAGGTGCAACGGGCTCCCGGGTGTATCTGGATAACGAAAATCAACGCTAAGTCACATAAAAAAACGAGAAGCAGGACGCGGATCAAGAATCCTTCCGTCATTAATTCTCGTTTTTTATTTCATTCAAACAGCAGTGAAGAAACAATGGATCAAAGCCCCATGACGGGACACCCTTCCAGCTCTGAAACAATTTTCGCAAGCGTATTCTCATCCCCGACATTGCCGGGAAAGATGACGACGGGCAGATCTGGAAAGCGGCTGGCGGAATCACAGCGAACTACTCCGATGCCGGGCTCAATCTGGCCTAGCACCCATTCCCGCCGAACCCGAAGCCCCCGCGTCAGACAATCGCTGGACGTGATTCCGCCCTTGGTTATCATAAACCGCGGCGAAACCGTCAGCTGTTCAACGATCCGGATAAACTGATCATTTATCGCCTGCGTCAGCCGCAGCTGATCTTCCGCGCTCCCCTGCGCCAAATCCACACGTTCCCGCCGGGTCTGCAGCACAACCGTAATCCCGGCTGCCAGCTTTTGATTAACAAGCCTGGCACAGCGCTCACTTTCCTCAGCCAGCGTCCCTTGCAGGATCTGGTGCTGGTCAAAGATAATCGTTTCCAGACATGAATTCCGACGAAGCACTTCCAGCTGACGCGTCGTTTTCTGAACATGCGAACCGGCGACGATCAGTCCGCCATTCTGATTCTTCCGCTGTACGCAAACCTGCGGATCCAGCAGCGGTTTTTCTGACTGATCCGCAAAGATCTTGCAGAAAGACGCCGCGGTTCTAAACAGGAATGTCTTTTCTTTCAGTACGGTCTTTAACGACGGCATCAATGCCCGCAGATCATCATCTGTTTCCGCATTGATTATGATTTTTTGAAAGTCATGGGCCTGCCGCAGAATTCTGGTGATCGCGGCTTCATCCTGCGACCGCAAAATTTCCAGGGAAATAGACAGACAGGACGCAGCCGGATAGCGGCCTTGGGTCTTTTCCTCAACATACGCCTTCAGATCGCTGGCGTGAAATCCGAATGTTTTATCCCGGGCAAATTCACTTTCGCCAACCGGCAGCCAACGATCTTCCTGCTTCAAATAATGGAGATCATTCCGCGTAATCCGCATTCCCTGCAAATAGGGACACAGGATCTCCCCGGCAACCTCAATCCCCTGCTCCTGCAGCACTTCGCGAACTGTTTCCGATTCCAGCGGATAATGCCCCCGCAGCGTCGAATCCGAGCGCAGCACAAGCCAGAACGGAACCCTGGTCTGTTTTGACGCCGCCATCAGATTCTGCGTGCATTCCCGCAGCAGACGTCGCGCCGCTTCCGGCTTCAATGCCCGGGTGTTGGTCAGGATGAAAACCATCGTTTCCTCTTCCCGTAAAAGATTTACGCAGTCGGCTTCTTCCCACGAGGTATAGACCGCAACATCATGAACCATTTGAATTCCGGTCGGATCGTCGTCAAGCACAACGATCTTCGGTTCTCTGTCAGCGGAAAAACTCATGCCTGCTGCGCAAGCATCTGCTTAACGCGTTCCACCGCTCTGCGCGGACTGGTCAAAACTGGCTTGGAAATTCCCTCTAAATAAGGAAGCATCACCGTCATACTGCCCTGGGCCAGCACAATCACATCGCATTCCTGCTCAGCTTTCTTAATTTCTTCCAGCACGAGCTCATTATGTTTTTCCTGATTCTTTTCCTTCATCAGAATATCCAGTGCCCCGGCAACGAGATATTCCTTTATTTCAACCACTTTCCCCGCCTGTTCCGCCTTTGTGCGGATCAGATTGCAGCTCGGCTTCATCGTGGAACCGACTGTGGCGATCACACCGATCCGGCTTCCCAGCCGTACCGCTTCCTCCGCCATCGGTTCATCAATCTTCAGCAGCGGACAGGTTACCGTCTGTTTCACAAGATCCGCGCTTTCACCGACGGACGAGCATTGATTTAAGATCAGATCCACCCCCATCGACTGCGCCGCCTGCCCATACAGGCACATTCTTCCAATGATCCCCGGCGTGATTCCATTGTTGCGCTTAACTTCCTCCAATAAACTATCGTCGATGATGTTGATCATTTCCACCTCCGGCAAAAGCTCGGCAAACAGCGCTTTCAATTCGTTCAAGGAAACCGGACTGGTATGAATAACCGCGACTTTCTGCATAATGTTCTCCTCCTTTATGCTTTGCCTTCATTGTACAGGAAAGCCGGATTTCCGGAGTAAAACAAACGGTCAGAATAATCCTTGCATTTTTCACTTGTTTTGGACTTTGTTTTTGTTTATCGTCAAAGCTCGTTCTGATCGTCTTCTTTTTTTAAGTTATCAGCTTTTCAATTCATTGATCATCATTTCGTTCTTTGACATCCTGGATCTGCTTTTTTCTTACTCTTATGGTATATCTTTGAGTTCCTGCCGAATCGTAATTTTCTTACGAAATTCTTCATAAGTTTTTCCGATAGTTTTTAAATAAATCTGATATACTGTATTTACAAACGCAAATATGCTGCACAGGAGGTTTACTTTATGAATGATCATGAAGAATATGATCCGATATTGATGTTTTTTATCACCTTCTTTTTCGGAGGTTTCGGCGTCCATCATTTCATCCGCAGACACTACGGATTGGGCGTCTTGTATTTCTTTACGTTCGGCGTCATGGGGATCGGCTGGCTGATCGATACGATCCGGGCCTTTGTCGCGATGTTCAAGACCAGCAGTGAACCGCAGACTGGAGGACACCGCTGCCGCCAATGCGGTCGCCGCATCGAGCCTAACCGTGATTCCTCCTTATGCCGGCATTGCGAGGAACAGATGGAACAGGACTACCTGCAGATCTCCAAGCATTTCACCCGCGTCATTGATGAAGTCGAAAAAGGGCAGCCGCATTTAGAGGACTATCTGCGCCGCTTTGACATTCTGAACAAAGACGTTGAACAGATGTGGGATTTAGCTCAGGACATCGACGTGGAACCTCCGTTCCACCAAAGTGATCTGCGGAAAGCGATGGATCGCAAATTCGCCGAAGCCGTCAGCACGCGGATTTCGATGGCACTGGAAAAATCTCAGATTACGATGGATACGCTCAAACTGAAACAGGAATTAATGGCGTTGACCGAGGAACTGATCGACTGCAAATATCATTTCCCGAAATATGCTGAACTGATTGCGCCGATGATTGAAAAAACAAAAGAAACGTTGAACAAAATCTAAAATTCACACAGGAAGGACGACAAGGAAGTCGTCTTTTTCTCTAGAATTTCGCTAAAACCTTTGACATCCGGAGTCGGATCCGCTATAATATAAAAGCACTTGGAGAATTGGCCGAGTGGTTTAAGGCACCATCTTGGAAAGGTGGCGAAGTGGCAACGCTTCCGTGAGTTCGAATCTCATGTTCTCCGCCATGTGTAAATAAAGGCTTAACCAAGCCTTTTTTCTTTATTTTCTCAGGTATTTTTTATCAATCCTTAAGAATTGACACACCGCTTTTGTGCTATGCTAAAGATAGTTTCTAAAAGGAGGAATTGGCATTGGATTTTATGATAATGCAGTGGATCACGCAGGTCTTTCAGTCCCCGGTGATGACGACAGTTATGCGCTTTATTACCGGCTGGGGAAATTTAGGCGCGCTGTGGATCTGTTTCGCATTTTATTTTTACTTTATCAAAAAGGATCGCCGAACGGCAGCGTTTCTGCTTCTGGCCATTATCCTGACCTGGTCGCTGAATGATTTAGTGATCAAACAGCTGGTCGACCGCCCGCGGCCGTTTATGACGCACGCCGAACTTCCGGCGTTAATCACAATGCCGACGTCCAGCTCGTTTCCTTCCGGCCATACCGCCACCTCGTTTGCGGCGATGATGATTTTATTCGCTTATGGCGGGTCCTATAGATGGATGGGATTAGGCAGTGCGGTTTTGATCGCCTTCTCGCGGATTTATCTGCATGTTCATTATCCATCCGACGTTCTGGCAGGCTGTCTTGTCGGGATCTGCATCGGTGCTCTGCTTGTTCGTCTGATGAAACAGCGCGGCGGCAAACTTGCATCGGCATCCGGGGAAAAGTGCTAATTTCCCCTTGATTTCACTCTGGGGATCAGATATAATAAATAAGCACATGAATTCCCCAGGTGGCGAAATAGGTAGACGCAAACGACTCAAAATCGTTCGGTAGTGATACCATGCCGGTTCGAGTCCGGCCCCGGGGACCATTAAAAAGACAATCAGACGCAAGTCTGATTTTTTTGTATCTGAGCTTGTATTGATGCCAGCTTTGTCCATTTAGTCATCGCCATCTATTCTTAAGTTATTTCTTCTTGTTAAGCCTTCTATTTTATTTTTCTTAACATTTCATGACGCCAGATCTCTTCGGACCTCGTTTCTGATATACTTAGTTTACAATAAGGAATTCTGCGGAGGTGTCCCATGAAGCGATTTTATTCTATTGTACTCTGTGTTTTGTTTACTGCAGCCTGCAGCCTTAATGACAAACCGGATACCGCCTCTCTGGGATTGTCTATCGCTCCCTCTCCTTCTGCCAGTGTTCTCGCTTGTTCTTATGCCGATGCCTATGCACAGCTGGATCCTGATTCGATTCGGGTGCAGAATCAGCTTTTAGAATTCTTTCCCGGTGCTTTGGAACATGAAACGCTGCTGTCAGCCAGTACCGATGTCGTTATAGCGACAGTCTGTTCGATCGAAGGCGGGAGTACCTACAATGAAAGCAAACAAACTACAATAGCGCCTTATACCTATGGAACGCTGACGATTCTCAAAAGCATGAAAGGTGATCTATCTTCGGGGCAAACTATTCATTTCACCCGCAGCGGAGGGATTGTCCCGGTTGATGACTATCTCCGGAGTTTAGAGACCACTCAACGAGAAGCCTTTGCTTCTGCCGCTGAAAAGCCGGCTTATATCAAACAAAAGGTGGATGGAGATATCGACATCGAAGTTGGAAAAACCTATTTAATCTATCTGTCTGATGACGAGGTCTATCAAACTCGATCCAGTTCTTACGCAATCCTCGGCTATCTGGATGGTTTGCGTGAGATCCGTAACAGCGAGAATCTACCAGTGACTCCGGAAACTTCGCTTTCGAATCTTGAAGCTTATCAATTGACAACTGACAGCTGGGAATCTTTGAATCTTCTCTTCAGCGATTGACACCGCCCATAGAATAAGAAAGGAATTGATATCTTTCAATGATGAAAAAAATCAGATTCTGGATCTGCGCGATCTTTGCTTATTGTCTGTTTTTCCGTCTGACCCTCATTCTTTGCGCCATGACGCTCGAAAAAGTAATTGCCGATCTTTTCTTGCTTAATACCCTGGTTATGCTTATTCTCATCAGTCTGCCGTTCATGTTTACAGGGCTAGCGATATGGTGCCTGCGCCGCTATTTTCCCGGCTTATTTTAACAACGGTTACTCCGTGAACATCGGCCAGAAACGAATTTACTTACGAAATGCCCTTAAAAATGGTAGAATAGAGATAGAGATTCACCTTTTGAAAGGGGGAACGAGCTTCATGTTTAAAGAAAAGGATTATGTACGATATGGTTCGCGGGGAATATTTCAGGTTGAACAGATTATTAAAAAAGAACTGAAACCGCGTCATCCTGAAACGTGCTATGTGCTCAGTTCCGTTTATGGCATTCACACGCAAATAGTAACGCCGGCCTCCAATCCGCAGCTGCGGCGAGTCATGAACCGCGAAGAAATCGATCGGATGATCGATGAAATGCCGTTGTTGGAATCCGACTGGATTGACGATAAGCGCAAACGGGAGGAAACCTACCGCGCTATTTTAGAAGAAGGCAACGGGCGGAAATTGGCACAGCTGATCGTCTCCATTTATTCCCAGAAGCAGGATAAGCTGAAAGACCGGAAATCGTTGTCACGCACGGATGCGGAAATGCTGGAACGGGCAGAAGATCTGCTTCATGAGGAAATTTCCCTGTCGTACAAAATAAAAAAAGAAGAGGTTGCCGATTACCTCCTCAGCCGGCTCAAAGACAAATAAGCTAACAATCACGGAAAACAGTATCCGACGCTGAATTTTCCGGTTTTTTATGAACTTTGATCCCCGTGTGCGCTGATTCTTCTTCCTCGTCGTCAAACACATAATCATTGAGCTCCGGAAAGTCCAGAAATTCAGTCAGTGTCATGTTGAAACCCAAGGCAATATGATGCAGCGTGCTGACGCGCGGATCCTTCGTATTGCCGCGAATGATATTGTCCAGCGTGGACTGACGTAAAGAGGACATCTTTGCCAGCCGGTGGATCGTAATTCCACCTCGCTGACGACATAGATCTTTAATACGGTTGATAAGCATCTCAGAATATTCCATGATCCGGTCCCCTTTCCCTTTTAAATCGCGGTCTTCCTCAATTATAAAAAGCCTCGGTCCTTATCATAACAAGTAAATGTCCAGTTTATACCCGAATATGGTTAACCATTCCCTTTCAGGATTAAAAAAGAATTTCCGTTTTTGAAAATTTTTCTGTAAACTTCTCTTGATCAGTCAAAAAAAGCGTACAGCTTCCGCGATACGCTCCTCTTCTTTTTATGATGTAGACCGTTTAAGCAAATCCAGATACGAAACACCGTTTTCCGGGGCTGTGACGCCAAAGAAATCGCAGACAGTCGCGCCGTTGTCGGACATTGTGCGGCGTGTGCCGATTTTAACGCCTTCCAGTCCTTTGCGGTAAATCAGCAGCGGAACACACTCGCGGGTATGCCGGCTGTTGCCGATATCGGGATCATTCCCATGATCGGCCTGAACGATTAAGAGATCGTCTTCCGTCAGCCACGGCAGAATTTCCGCCAGTCCCGCATCCGCCTGTTCCAGAATCCGCCTGTATTCCGTGCTGTCCTGCGAATGTCCCGCCAGATCGGTTTCCTGAACGTTCGTACAGATAAAACCAGTGTCCGTATTTTTTACAGCGTCCAGCGTCAGCCGCATACATTCCGGCGTCGGTACACAGGAAATACTGGTGCCCAGATCGTTGGCGACGATATCCGCAACCTTGCCGATCAGCACGCAGGGAATCCCGGCCTTAGTCAGGATCGTCGGAACCTGGACATGTTGATTCACGCCATAGCCTAAATGGCGGCATTGATAGCCTTGTTCATAAGATTTGGATTTTGCCGAAGCGATGCCGATGAACTGGCCGTTTTTAATTTCCTCGGCCGCATATAAATCCTGCATGGTATTCCCGGTTCCGCCAAATACAATCACCCGGCCAACCGTCACTACCTCGCGTACCTGTTCCGCGATTTCTACTTCTTTTTCAAAAGAAATCAGATCCAGCGGAGCGGTCACATTGTAGCACATGCCCAGATCCGCTTCCAGATTGTCCGCAACGGTGACGAAATCATCGCAAACCACATACCGCAGCCCCTGGCGTTCAATGATCTCGACATGATGGCCATTCGCTTTCAAATGCCGGGCAACAATGTCGACCTTCTGTTGGAACGGATGGACTTCCGGCCGCTTCGGCAGAGTCCCCATAATCTCCTGATGGCCCATAAACGTATCCGCGCCGAAATGCATCAGTTCACTTTTACCAAAATTGGCCTGAGGATTAAATTTCATCAGTGCGCTTTCACTGCCATACGCATTCATCAGTCCCAGTTTTTCCAGCGTTGGAAGCTTCAGATCCGGATGATCACGCAGGATACTGCGCAGCGTGTTCGCTTTTTCATCGCCCGGCCTGACAGTGGCAGCGTCGGCCATTGCGCCGATGCCGAAGCCGTCCAGCACCACGATAATAAATCGTTTACTCATCCGCTTCACCCCCGCGTTCAGGCTTCATTGGCTTCCTGGATGCTTTCTGCCAGGATTCTTAACACAGTATCCGCGCCGGAACGATTCGGATTAATGCGGATCATCGTGTCGCCATACCGCGGATCGGATTTCAGGAATGTCCCGGATACGCGATAAAACATCGGCGCCAGTTCGTACTTGGATTCCGCGCCGACGGGATTCGGCAAAGCGCCGCGTTTTTCTGCCGCCGCCAGCACTTTTTTCGCGATCGGTGTATTAAATTCAACGAGTAGCACCTTCGACTGAGCGTTGGCAATGTAGGCGTTCTTAATGCCCTTGACCTCGCCTGCCTGAATCCGCCGGAGTGCTTCCTTGACCGCCGCGTCCGTCAGCGCCAGCATCACCGGCGCGTAAGTCAGACCCCGCAGCACTTCCAGCGCTTCCCAGCCCTGCGTCTGACAGCCGCCGGAATAGTGCATCTTACGAATCCGGTCAACAATCGCTTTCCTGCCGACGACGCAGCCGATCCCTTCCGGCCCCTGAAGCTTAAACGTCGAGAAGCAGGAAACGTCCGCACCGCATTCGCAGCCAATTTTATCAACCTTCATAACGCCGTAGTTATCATCGATTAAGACCGGAATGTCCGCCGTCTGCTTGATTGTCTTAATCACGTCCGCCAGAGAATAACCATCATCAATCTTCTGCCGGCTGTGCTGAACCAGCGCCCCGCGGATATCCGGATTTTCCCGCAGTGTTTGCACAATCGCCGCGTTGTCGTTGAAATCAGCCGGAACAGGAATCAAACCGAACATTTCAAAACTGGTCTGCGTCGTTGAATACGCCGGGGCCTCGTGAATCAGAATCTTCTGACCGCATTCGATCATTGCGCTTAAGCCGTAGCGGATCGCGCCGGTACCGCTGCCGCGGACTAAGATGCAGTCCTCCGCGCCGAAGAATTCCGCAATTGTCTGTTCCGCCTTCCGCGTCGTTTCCGGCTGATTGCCCGGCTGATGCACGCCCAGATCGCCGCGCGTCAGACTTTCCGCCCCGCGGAAATGGTGCGTGATGCAGTCAACCAACTTGAACTGCTTCTGCATCGCCTGTTCTAAGGTCATATTTTCTAATGGATATACGTTCATACTCCCCTCCTAAATTTCATAGCCGTCTATAAAATAGTTGTTCAGATCCAGAAAATACCGTTCGATCAGTTCGTCGTGCGCTTCCTCAATCCGTTCGCCCAGACCGAGCAGCCGCGCAATTTTATCCGGTTTGCTTTCACACATCAAGAGCGTCGCGGTGCCCAGCGCTGACTGAGGCAGCGACAGCGCCGTAGCGCCGGCCAGATTGCATACCCGGACATATCCCTTGCCCGCTGCCCGCTGAAGACTGCGGGTACGTTCGTCGAAATGGCCG
>PVML01009429.1_pt1 | contig 10209 bp, 8 predicted proteins | sample 1853371 | NCBI WGS metagenome assembly PVML01 (sample SAMN08533508, study PRJNA380276) | Human gut metagenome, whole genome shotgun sequencing project. | isolation source: participant 1, chromium library | host: Homo sapiens | collected 2017 | reverse complement strand
CACCGCACTTACTGCAATACAGGGCCTCTCTCTCTACCTTGGCTCCGCACTCCGCACAGACTCTGGTTCCTTCCAGTTCTGCAATTTCGTCTTCCAGTACAGCCATCTTAATCAGACCCGCCTGGATAATCTTGAATTCATCGGCGTACTCATCTTCCAGCGCTGCTTCGTGCCTGTCATAGTATGCCTTTCCAAGACTGATATATGCTTTATTAACTTTTTCCTTTTCTGCTGACAATTTTGATTTGAGCTGGATTACGCCTGTGATATCCTTCACTTTATTGGCTGCTTCCTTGCTCTTATCACTGATTACTTTACCAAGTTCATCTAAAAATGCCATTCATTTTCCTCCTCTACAGGATATTTTTCCTCACTTATTTTATCCTGTAAAGGAGAGAAAGTCAATCAAAAGTAAAACCGGGCCACTTAAGGCAGCTTCTAATAGCCCCACATTACATCATTTTTCATATTTTCTTCCGTCAATTTAAACGTTTCTTTTACAAAATCCGGAATCTTGTCGTAGTCAAACCGCAGTCCGTATCTGACATATTCCGTCTCCTGTTCTCTTCCATCTATACTCTCCGTCTGCACTGTTTCAGGCATGGCAGCCGCATCAAACTCGTCTTCCGTCTGCCCCCGCTTGACCGACACATAGGCAGTCAGATTCACCCCGGTAAAGGTATTATTCAGATAATTTGTACAGTTCAGGCTGTCAGACAGGGAGCTGTCAAGGATCTGGCGGATCTCGTTCTTATCAGTTACCGTGACCTTCCAGCTTCCGCGCTCTTTTGAATAGACACCTTCCATTTCAGCAGACGGTATCTCTTCCACGTCCTCTTCACTTCTGTAGTATTCCATAACAATCTTATCCACCTTGTCTGCTGTCAGGAATTCTCCCACATCAACCCCGCATTCTTTCAGCAGGCTGATTGTTTCCGTAAAGGACGGATAGATCGGATAATAAAATTTTCTGTTAAACACACTGAAGTCGCGCTTTTTTTCTCTGAGCGTATCAATCATTTCCTGCATCTCGCCCGTTTTGAACTGAATTGTTGCAATCGGGCTTTCTTCTCTTCTTGTTTCGGCAGTCAGGCCTCTTAACTCCTTCTGATACGCCTCCAGAATCCGAGCCTTCATTTCGTCATTCTTCAGGTTCACATGACTGAAATCACCGTATTCCTCATAATTGATTCCGGCCACATCCGACGCCTGATAAGAAAGAATCGGATAAACTTCCGTCTTATATTCCTCACTGTCATAAATTTTGTCGAGCGCTCCGCTTACCGCTGACAGATTCATATTATAGCGGCGCAGCACAGTTTTTCCGCCCTTCAGATGATAAGCAACCACTACCTCGTCAATCGTTTCGTCACTCGAATCACGGTAATAATAGCGGCCGCTTCTAAGGATGCCGTGGTTTCGTTTCTTTGCCTGTTCGGCATCGGTAACGCCCCTTTTTCCTATTTCAATCACCGACGTTACATCAGCCAGTTTCATCTCCTTCACCAGTTCTCCTGCTGATTTCGATTTCCAGCTCACATAATCATAGCCCCTGGAATCACTGTTCAGCTCCAATTCAGACAAATAGTCTTCAAGAAAATCCGCGTCCATCCGCCTGCAGTAAATTCCTGCCGCTTCCATCTTGGATTCAGAAGGCACATAAGAGTCAAATCCCGACAAATCAAACCTGAAAAATGCAAGGATTGCCAATGAGCAGACTGTACAGAGTGCAAATTGTTTTTTATGTGCAAACAGTCTTCTGAAATCAAAGTTATAAATTATTTCAATAATAGCGTAACTGATTACAAGTCCGCAGACCAGACCGAAAATGCTCCATCCGTCGCTTCCCATCATTTCTCTGAAAATCAGGCTGCCGGTGAGTGCAATCGGCACTACAAGGAGCAGCTTGATAACCGGCTGGCTTTTTCTGAATGCCATGGCGCGCCCGGCTGCCTCGGAAGGTCTTTTCTTATACAGAAATACACAGAGCGCGATAAGAAGTACGGTTACTGCAACCGCCCACAGCGCCATTGAGCCTGCTTTTTCCGGTTCTGATACCGCTCCGATATACCAGGCTGCCGGTGATGATTTTTGCAAAAGCTCTACGAATCTGTTCCCGTCCTGGTAAAAGGTAATATAATAGCTGCTGAAATAGCCGATAAGTAGCATGACCGTTCCCGGTCCCCACAGGAAAAACACTGCGGATCCAAGCACATTGACAATGGTATTGCCGGTCATCAGAGCAGCCGCTATCACTACCGTATACATTAACAAAAAGAACGACATATGGATACAGTAAGTCTTTAACACCTCTCCCCACGGGAATATCTGCCCGGCTTTCACCTGAATCATTAATGAAGATATCAAAAGGGATATCAGATAAGGCACAGCCGTATAAAGGACGCCGTTCAGATATACGGCAGTAAATAATCTTTCACGTTTTACCGGAATTGCATGGTAAAAATCGGTTTTCTTACGCGAATGCAGATACGCAAATCCCGAAATACCGCAGACTACGGCAAAAACGATAAGAAGAAAAACCAACATGCCATTATCTATTGCAGTCCAGCTTAAGTATCTTTCCTGAAGCTGCTGCTTTATCACCTCGACTCCCTGCGCTTCCCTCTCCCAAACGGCATCGATTCTGTCCTGGGAAAGATAACTGCTGATTAACAGCGCCGTCTGCACCGGAAATGTAAAAAAGAATATTAATGATATCAAAGCGACTGTCCAGAGGCGCTGTTTCGTGTTTTCTTTCATCAGATTAAAAAATAAGTTTTTTGATGTCATAACCGGCCACCTCCGTTTCACTGATAAATATTTCTTCCAGGGAAAGAGGAATCAGTTCAAAAAATACCGGATGGAAGGTCTGCATAACCGCTTCTATCTCTTCCTTTTTCCCCCTTATGGTCAGAGTCAGCAGGCTCCCCCTGCGTTCCGTCCTGATAATGTCAATTCCATGCAGATTTTCCGGCTCTGTACCCGGAAGAAGTACACATTGAACCTTATGGATATTCAGCTTCATATCATCCAGATCCTTTGACAGCAGAATTCCTCCTTTGTGGAGCAGTCCTACGTGGTCACAGATATCCTCCAGCTCCCTCAGGTTATGTGAGGCAATAATCGGAGTCAGGTTCCTCTCCTCCATATCATTGGCAAAAAGGCTTTTCACTGTCTGCCTCATAACCGGATCCAGCCCGTCAAATGTCTCATCGCAGAATATATAGTCTGTGTTGGCACAAATTCCAAGAAGAACGGAAAGCTGTTTCTTCATTCCTTTTGAAAATGTATTTACCTTCCGCCTTGCATCCAAATCGAAATTGGAAAGCAGGCCGAAAAATCGCTTTTCGTCAAAATTCCTGTATACATTTCTGTAAAACTTCATCATCTCACCCGGAGTCGCGTTATTCAAAAAATACTGCTCATCCGAAATGTCTTCTCCGTCGATCGTAACTCTGCCCTCATCCGGTTTCAGTATTCCGGCAGCCATTCTGAGAAACGTACTCTTTCCTGCACCATTCGTGCCTATCAATCCAAATACGCTGCCCTCTCTGATTACTGCATTAATATGATCAACGGCTTTGATATCGTCAAATCGCTTTGTCAGGTTGATTGCTTCAATCATCCGTTTCTCCTCCTTTTTCCTCCCTCTTGCCTCCAAGAGCCGGTTCCGTCATCTGATTCTTTGTCACCGGCTCATGTACGGCAGTTAACGTCGCCTCCGCAGCCGGCAGAATTTGCGATTCTTTTACCGGAGCCGCAGTTCCTGCCGCTGGCCGCGGCCTCCTGTCACTGCTGCCATAGAACTGTATCACCTGCTCCTGAAATTGAAGCATCGTGACTCCCGTTCCCCTGGCCTCCTCCACAAGTCTGCCCAGTCTCACAAAAATTTCTTTTTTTTTCTGTTCACGAATTTGGTGATTCTCGGCCACAAAACTGCCTCTGCCCTTTACCGAATAAATATACCCCTGCCGCTCCAGTTCCGCATAGGCTCTCTGTATTGTGTTGGGATTAATCGACAATTCCGTTGCAAGGCTGCGTACAGATGGGAGCTGGCTGTTCTGCTCCAAAATTCCTCGCACCATCAGCTCAGACAGTTTTTCTACAACCTGTTCATATATAGGTCGCCGATCTTTATAGTCAATCAGAATCATAGGCTCCTCCTTTCCCGTATTATTTAAATTAAGTGTATTAATTCATTTAATACACTTAGTATACGAGAGAAGCGGTCCGCTGTCAAGCGGCCGCTCCTTACATTTTTCTTAACCTGATTAATTTATGTAGGCTTATCAGCCTGCTAACGATTAGTTAGCTGTGCTCTCCTCAATCAGAGCTGCATCGTCGGATTCTGCCGCAGCATCTTCAGCCTGGCTCTCTGCTGCCTCTGTCTCCTCTGTGTCAGCTGCTTCTGTGATATCTTCTGCTGACTCAGAATTAACTTCCTCTGTGTTCTCCTCTGGTGCTGCTGTCTCCGGAGCTTCAGTTGTCTCTGCCTCGGTTACGGCTGCTGTTGTAGTGCCTGCATCGGTTCCGCCGCAAGCTGTCAGGGCGGTAGCCGCTAACATTACACTCATCATCATTACTGCTGCTGGTTTCACTAAATTTTTTTTCATAATTACATCTCCTCTTTTTTTGAATCAATTTACTTAATTCGTGGTACGCCAGTAATGATAATTTGAAATTGTGTCAAAATTGTGACCAATCTATTAATGAAGAATAAAATTATCTTCCTTTTTTTTCGAAAAAGGAAAGAATTCGTAAGAATATATTTTTAACACCCTGATTTTATCAGGATTATCCGCCTGTTAATTCTTAATTTTTTTATTGAAATTCTGTCATGTAGGGGCGGTACCTCAGAGCCAGATGGCCTCTCTGGCAGACATAATTTTCTCTTTCTTTGATTGCGACACTGTCAAAAAAGATTTTCCAGAGTGTTTCATACTCCTTCCGATCTGATTTCTCCGACAGTTTTTCCAGTCTTTTCCCCTCCTCGCCGGACAGAATGTACCAGCCTGTATTGGGAGTATATATGACAGCCTTCTCCCGGATTTCATCATAAATGATAAACCGCTCCGGCCTCAGCCGATCCGAAAAATGAAGGGCCAGCATCGGAATAACGTCATTCTTTGGCCCAATCCTTGAAAAAAGGACTTTATTCTCCAGTTCAGAAAACCGGAGAAACTCCTTCATATTATGGGCCTCATTCTGTATGTGGCGGTTTATTCGGAATATCTCATGGACAGCAGGTATATGGAGACTTTCCGTAATCTGCTTTCCTATATGGAATCCAAAAATCAGAAATCGGTAAATTATGTCTGCCTTCTCCGGTTCATAACTGAGAGACGCCCTGTAAATCCAGCCATACGCTTCCCTGGATATCTTTTGTACAACAGCTTGTATCACCTTATCTACCTTTTCTTCGGTGACCTGCACATCGCGGTATTTTGCAAACAACTCCATATTATAGGCTCCCTGAAGCTGCAGTCTGACATTGTCATGCCCCAGTCTGCTCATCCAGGCATCATAAACGCCGCAGAGTATGGAGTCAAAATCATCTTTACATATAAATATAACCATATTACATCTCCCCCGTTAAGACAGATACCCTTTCCTCCGCAGGAGGCGCTGCCTCCATATGGAAATCATCAAACAGAGACATCTGCCTGAACAGCCCCTTTTGCTCAAGCTCCCAGTTTCGCCGCTTCTCCTCTCCCACTATCTGGTTTGCGATGGCATCTTCCGAAAGCTTCACCGGATACATCATTTTACCGGAGCAGGTTATGAAATATACCGCTCTTTTTAAAACAACCCCCATCTTTTTTAAATCTTCAAATCTTAAGACTGCCTGCTTCCTGGCGGCGACAATCCGCATCGCAGATTTAGTCCCGATTCCGGGCACCCTCAAAAGAGAGGCATAGGGAGCATGATTTACCTCCACCGGAAATTCCCCCAAATTTCTCAGCGCCCAGTCACACTTGGGATCCAGAAACACATTAAAATTAGGCTTATCCTCTGATAACAGTTCGGAGGCGTGAAACCCATAGTATCGCAGGAGCCAGTCCGCCTGATAGAGCCGGTGTTCCCTTAGAAGCGGCGGTCCTCCCGGCAGAGCCGGAAGAAGGCTGTCATGATTCACGGGAACAAAGGCAGAGTAAAAGACTCTCTTAAGCCCGAAATTCTTGTAAAGCGCCTCTGCTACCGCCATCATCTGATAATCACTCTCCGGTGTGGCTCCCACAATCATCTGAGTACTCTGACCGGCAGGCACAAAATACGACTTATGATTAGATACACGGCCCACGCCATAATTACCATACACAGACTTTCCCGGAATAACTGCAGGGCGTTCGGCATCCGCTCCGGTGCCGGAACGGGACAGTACCGGCGTTGACGCGCCGGCAGCCTGCGGCAGGCTTTCCGAAAGCTCCGTCCGCGGCCCCGGAGTTTTACCGGCGGGCGCAGTCCTTAAAGAGTCTGTGAGAAATCCAGGCGGCAATATAATCCCCTTCTTTTCCAGGAGCCCTTCACGGGCCATCTGATTTACAATTCCCCTCTGAATCTGCCGCATCGGCTTTAATATCTTATCCCTTGTCTTTCCCGGCGCCAGCTTCCTCAGCCCTTCGGCGGTTGGAAGTTCCAGGTTCACGCTCATCCTGTCTGCCAGGAAACCGGTCATCTCAATCAGGGTCGGATCGGCTCCCGGTATCGCCTTCACATGAATATAACCGTTAAATTTATGCTCATTGCGCAGCAGATAAAGAGTTCTGTAAATTTGCTCCATTGTTTTATCCGGTGTGTCAAGAATTCCGGAGCTGAGGAACAGCCCCTCAATATAATTCCTCCGGTAAAACTCCATCGTCAGGCGGCAGACTTCCCCGGGTGTGAACGCAGTGCGGACAGTATCATTGGAACGTCTGTTCACACAGTACCTGCAGTCATAGATACACTGGTTCGTGTAAAGAATCTTCAGGAGAGAAATGCATCTGCCGTCGGCAGCAAAGCTGTGGCAAAGTCCGGCTTCACTTGCGCTTCCGATGCAGCCGTCCTTCCCCTTCCTTTCCACTCCGCTGGATGTACAGGCGACATCATACTTAGCTGCATCCGTTAAAATTTTGAGTTTTTCTTCTATTGACAGATTCTCCTGTATCAGCATTAACTTTCTCCTTTATATAAGCAATGAACCGCATTGTGATAATCCATTGTACTGCTTGTCACCGGCACATCACTGCACAGATTTATAAGAACATTTGTTCTATCCTCATTTTATCACATTCTGATTTTGATAGCAAGAGTTTTTTCGAACATTCGTTCTTTTTTATGAGACATTATTCCCTACCGCCGCAGGCATTGGCTCACTTAGCGAGTGTAACGAGCTTAGTGAACAAGCCCTCTTTAGAGTTGCGATCCTCCGCGGAGCGTTTTTTATTTAACAGGATTACTTTCCTGTTAAATAAAAAACGGCCTTCGCAGGACACTCCTGCAAAGGCCGGATAAATCGGCATTCCAAAGCTGATTTTATTTTTTATTCTTTACGCCCCGGTCAATCATTCTGAGAATAAACTCTACCGTACCGTCGATTCCATAACTTGCACTGTTAATACAGAGATCATAATTATTAGCATTGCCCCACCGGCGGCTTGTATAAAAATTATAATAATGGGAATGCTGCCGATCCAGGTGTTTCAGAAGACGCCTTGCCTTCTTCTCCCCCATTCCGTTATGGATTTCCATTGTGTGGCGCACCCTCTGTTCAAAGGGCGCCGTGATGTAAATACTGATATGCGGGATTCTGTTATTCGTCATAATTGCATCACCGCAGCGGCCCATAATGATAAAGTCTTCTTTTCTGGCCATATCGCACAGCAGGTCACTCTGATTAAAGAATATGGCATCTTTCTTGGAAAGGCCGTGATATCGGCTGAATTCACGCATTCTCTGCCGAAGAGTCAGGCTCTTTGTCTGTTCAAATGCACTGGCCAGATTCGGATTCAGATCCGGATTGCTTGAATAGCCTATCGAATCGCGGACCGTATCCTTCTCTGCCTCCAGCCGCTTTAACACAGCCTCAAATATTTCGGCATCATAATAGTTGATTTTCAATTTATCGGCCAGTTTGAAGCCGACATCAATGCCGCCGCAGCCATACGTCCAGCTAATGCAGATAATCAGGTGATCTTCGCTGGAAAAACGGTCCTGGAGATTGAATGCGTTCAGCTTCGCCATCTCCGGATCGATAATATCACCACTCACAAAGCTGGTAGGAAGGCTCATTACTTCCTGAAGAATCCGGTTGTATTCCGTCATAACCAGCTTCCGCTCTTCTTTATCCTTAATCGTGCGGGCCATGTTGGCAATCAGCGCCAGTTCACTCCGCATCAGATGGCCCTGGGGCCTGGTCAGCATTGTATTAACCAGTTCATCCACACAGCTTTCGCGGTTCCTGTTAAAAACTCGGCCCAGGGAAGAACCTAACTGAGCATAAACCTCCGCATCCAGATCGTAGATACGCTCCGCCAGTTCCCGGAGCTGCTCTTCATTATTTAACATCGTTCATCCCCCTCCCTATAAAAAGAACAATATCATATCCAGTGCAAAGACCGGAATCAGAATTGCGAGCGACCAGAGAAGATAGCCAAAAAAGGACGGCATGCGGACACCGTTCTCATCCGCTATAGATTTAACCATAAAATTGGGAGCATTGCCTATATAAGTATTGGCTCCCATAAATACGGCTCCGGCCGAGATTGCCATCAGCATCTGTAACGGCACAACCCCCAGAGCCGTTGTCATTCCCTCCGTAAAATCAAGCGCTCCTGCCGTGGTCAGGAATACAAGATAGGTGGGCGTATTATCCAGAAAGCTGGAAAGGAGTCCCGTGCTCCAGAACATTTGGTACGGCTCCGTAATGCCCAGGCTGCCGCCATTGGCTTTCAAAAGCATGAGAGCCGGCTGCATTGTGATAAAAATTCCCACAAATAAAACGGCAACCTCACGGATAGCGCTCCATGTAAAATGGTTCTCCCTCCGGATCTCCGAATCCGTAGTTTTAAAGGAAAGTAATGCAGCCAGCAAAATAATAGCAATTTCAATCAGCGCCGGATATCCCAGGCTTACTTCCCCAAAAATATGAATTCCCTTCACATTTCCCGCCGCATCCTGAAACGCCGGATGTCCCGGCAGGGTACCGCTCAAAATAACTGCTGCCACAATCATAATCAGAAAAATCAGATTATGCGCTCCCCTGATCTTAACCTCCGTACCGGGCTTACTGATATCCGGTTTCAGGCCGAGGGCAATATCCTTGCGGTATGCACGCCTGTCCAGCCAGTAAAACAGGAACAGCAGCACTGCCATATTAAAGATAAGAAGCGGAAAAAGCTTCAAACTCCAGAAAAAGGGGACACCTCTCATAAAGCCCATCAGCAGGGGCGGATCCCCAATCGGGGTGAGACAGCCGCCTATGTTGGAAACCAGAAAAATAAAAAACACAATAATGTGGCGTTTCCTTTTTCTCCATGAATTCATCTTGATGACGGGGCGGATCATCAGCATGCTTGCGCCGGTGGTGCCTATCCAGCTTGAAAGCAGCGTTCCCAGAGCCAGCAGCCCCACGTTTACCCTGGGCGAGCCTGCCAGGTCCCCGGACATCGTAATGTTGCCGGAAACACAGAACAGGCCGAAAAGCAGGATTATAAATGTCAGATAATCGTTCACGATGCATTCCAGAACGGTCTCTAATGCAGTCCCTGCACTAAATGAAAGAGCGAATGGAACAATAAAAAGCAATGACCAGAAAATCACCGCATGCGGCTGATGCTCTTCCCACCACTCGGCCTTAATCAGCGGCAGCACCGCAATACACAAAAGAAGTCCGGCAAAAGGGATACACAGCCAGATTGGTACGGCTGTTTTCTCACTGCCGGCCACATGTTCTGCCGCCAGAGCCGTCATCGGACTGAAAAACAGCATCAGTGCCAGGCTCCCGCAGAAAGCAGTCAATTTTTTCACCTCAAAAATCCTCCCTATCCTTTTCCGAACTATTTTTATAGTTCAGCCAATAATTATAACAACTTTATCAACGAATTACAACCGCAGATTCTGCAATGACAGCAAAGAGCTTCAAAATCCGGATTTTCGGCAAATCTATTTATTATTTATGAACGTATGGGAGCCTTTTTCTGTCTGCGGCGGGTCGCTTCAGCGACATTA
>PVML01011270.1_pt1 | contig 10233 bp, 10 predicted proteins | sample 1853371 | NCBI WGS metagenome assembly PVML01 (sample SAMN08533508, study PRJNA380276) | Human gut metagenome, whole genome shotgun sequencing project. | isolation source: participant 1, chromium library | host: Homo sapiens | collected 2017 | reverse complement strand
TAGGCCGCAGCCTGTATGGAATCTTCCTCTATCCCTTCCGGTCTGTTATAGCGGGTTCCAGTGGCAGCCACCTCGATCAATCCGAATTCCTGAAGGGATGCGATGACCTGTTCCACATTCTTATATGCCTCCGGCGCCTCCGCAAACAGCAGATTCGTGTCATGGCATACCACCTGGCTTTTGAACTTAGTACTGCGTATGGAATTCCTGTCATATTTGCGGTCAATCCGGCTTTTACAGACGCTGCGCGCCCATTTTCTTCCGGCTCCGTGTGAAAGGGAATCCAGGGAAATTCCGGTATCCTTTCCCGGAACACACACATAGGTCAGGCTGCCTCTGGAACCCGGGATAACCACCGCGCCGTGCTTTGCGGATACGCTTCCCTTTCGGTGAAGCCACCCGTCTTCGGTCTGTTCAAGGTAATTATGACAGCTTTCCATCAAAATATCCAGCTGACTGTCCGTGTTCAGATAATCCAGAAGCTTTCCGGCAGCCGCCAGTCTGTTGCGCCCCGCCCATTTAAGTGCATCATCATGAGCTGCCAGATAGGCCGCAGCCTGTATGGAATCTTCCTCTATCCCTTCCGGTCTGTTATAGCGGGAAAGGATCTCCTGTCCGTAACCTCTGGAACCGGAATGGACCAGAACCAAGACGTTTTCGCCTAAAAGTCCCATTGCCTTTGCGGCAGACTCATCATATACCTGTTCCAGGCATTGAAATTCAATGAAATGGTTTCCCGAACCAATAGTTCCAAAATCGCGTATCGGGCACTCTTCCTCATAAGGATTATCACAGGGGATATCTCCCAGTTCCCGGATAGAATTAAGCCGTGTGACCCATTTTTCCATCTTAAACCGTTTTCTTCTTACCTGTGTGGAAAAAAGGCTCATGCCGCAGCCAATATCATTACCAATTAAATGAGGATAAAATCTTCCCCGGCTCAAAGCCGCCATTCCCACAGGCGTGTTTCCCGGATGCAGATCCGGCAGTCCCACGGTTCTTATCATTCCCGGAAGTCTGCTGACGCCTCTTAACTGATCGACAGCCGCCTGTTCTACCCAATTTTTACCGCTGCTGATTAATATGCAATTTTCATGATTATTCAAATCGTATTTCTCCTTCATAAGCTGACAGGCTGTGAATGGCATACTAAAAAAAGGTACAAAAAAACACGACAACAAGCCGTGTGCAATAAAAAGTATACACCAGTCCCTGTCTGATTTGCATTGTTATTTTGTTCTCACCATACTCCTATCATTTGCCAACATAACAACCAACTCCTTTTCTTATGAAGAACTTACGTCTTCTTATTCTGAAATTTACTATAAGCTAAAATCCGGAAAATGTCAACTTAAAAGTTTGTAAGCCGTGATTTCACCGTGTATCACTGTAACAGCTGATGCTGCCTGAACTGTGACGGGAAACTGATATTGTCCCCGGTATCCTGCTTTTCATTTTCAGGAACCGGAAACAATGTCAGTACCTTTAAGTCATTGTATCATCGCGCAGGGCATCGGATAAATTTTCCCTGAGAACTCTTTTACCGCCGATATAATATGCCAGGGCCACAAAGCTCACAATAGCCAGGCTGAAGACAGCAATTGCGGCGGCAGGAACCTCCGGCCATACCTCCGCCGGATTCAAATAACTGGCTTTAGCGGTAAATACAATAAACAAATAAGTCAAAGGCAGGGTGATAAGAACCGGACGCCCGGCAATAACCAGCACTTCCGCATAAAACATCTTTCTTATGCCGGCAGGCGTCATACCCACAGACATATATTGGGCAAATTCCCGCCTTCTCTGACGCATAAATCCAAGCGTATAGGAAAACACATTGGCAATCCCAATCATCGCAAGCAGAGAACAGAAGGCTCCCATAACCAGCTTATAGCTGTCTATGATGGAATCATTCCTAATCCGGGCCTTAATGCGGTTCTCAGATTCTATCTCATAAGAACGTCCAAGCATCTGTGTAATCTGTTTCTCCAGTAGATTCAGTTCCGCAAGGGTAACCCCTTTCCCGGCTAATATCCGGAGATTTGTATCTGCTTCGGCAGTTCCTGTCTTCCCCTTCATATTATGCCACAATGACACGGGAATGAACTGTACAAGAGAATAATCGGCATACTCTTCTCTTAAAACCGGCGGAACCTGCGTATAGCCGAGTACAGGGATTTCTTCTGTGTCCTTGTTCCCGGAATTTTGAAGTACTATGGTCTCCTGGTCTTCCCTTATATATGGAACATACTGCCTGTAACGAAAAACGCTGTTTATACTATCCCATATCCGGTTCAATATTATCGTCCCGTCAAGCCCCGGCGTGATACAGGTATCCTCACAGTACCTTATAAATGCCGCATCATCCATAACAATAACCGGAGCCCTTACCTGCCATACGCCTTCTGACTCAGATACGGAAGCGCCGGCAACCGCAGCAAGGCCTCCAAGTGCCGTAAGCTCCGGACTGACGGCATCCTTTGGCACCTGAATGAGTGCCTCTGCCTTCTGATATGCGACGGCATCACGTACTTCTGCCATCCCCTCCAGTGCCTGTGCCGGCCCGGATTGCCGGAAATCTTCAATTTTGGTATCTTTTATTGTTATCATAATATCCCAGACATCCTGATAACGCTGAAAATAAGTGTATTTGGTGTTGAGATCGGTAAGAGAAAAAAAACACAGCATCATTGTAAACCCCATAAATGACAAGGTCAGAGACAATGTGGAAGTGCGCAGCGCTTTCCTTTGCGCCTTCAGCGCATTTCCCGCCAGTTCCCCCTCTGTACCAAATAAAATTGAGAGAATTGGAGAATGCCTTTTTCTCCTCAGCCCTGTTACACCCGTTCCCCTGATTGCTTCCAACGGCGTCATCCTGCTTAATTTTCCGGCAGGAAGCCAGGCAGAGAACAGCACGGTTAAAACTGACAACAATACAGCAAGAATTAATACTAAAGGATGGTAATGAAAACCAATGGGCAATTGGCCCGGCATGCCGGCCGCAATGTACTCAATCCCTCTCTTTGCTGCAAAACTCAGCACAATTCCTATAATATTACCCGACAGTATCGGCAGTGCACAAAGCACGGCCGCTTCCTGCATCAGGCAAATCCGTATCTGTACCGGCGTAGCCCCAATGCTGGATAATATGCCGAACTGGTGTACTCTTGCATTCATTGATACCGCAAAAGAATTATGGATAATCAGAATCAGGGACAGGGAAACCAACGACAGAATCACAAGGTAAAGTGTCAGCAACAGCGGAGGTGTCTCATCCTGCGGGTCATGAATCAGGTATCTGGACAAAAGAAGTGTATGGCAGGATACCGCCTTTTCATCTAATCCCAGCCGTTTTGCGATCATTGGCATGTCCTTGTAAACAGTCCTGACATTGTGGAAATAAATATCAGCCACGATACCCTGTTCACCGGATAAAGCTTCGTTAACTACCGCTTTTTCCACATTAGCAAAATTCTCTATTGTGAGTAAGTCCCCCGCATCCGTTACTCCGGTGAGCCTGCCCTGCCAGTCCCCTTCCTCCAAAACAATCTTTTCCACTTCATAAACCCATACATTATAAAACATGCTGCACAGAAAAGATAAAAACAAACTGGATATAAAAGCGGCCACCATGATGGATATACTGGATGCACGGTTGTTTCTGATAAACCCCACAGAATAATCTTTCCACATTATCTGCCACCCCGTTTCTGATCACGGATGATACGCCCATCCTCTATCGTAACGATACGGTCCGCTTCCAGCGCAATATTTTCATCATGCGTAATCAATAGTATCGTCTGCTTCAGGTTGCGGTTCGACAGCTTTAACATATCCATAATTTCCTTAGAATTTTTCCGGTCCAGATTACCGGTAGGCTCATCGGCCAAAAGCAGCGCCGGACGGTAGATTAGTGCTCTGGCAATCGCGGTCCTCTGCTGTTGTCCCCCGGATAACTGGTTTGGAAGTGCTTCCAGTTTATCAGAGAGACCTAAGGAATTTACAACCTCATCAAAATATTCCAGGTTCGGTTTCTTTTTATCCAGTAAAAGCGGCATCAGTATATTTTTTTTGACAGTGAGCGTAGGGATCAGGTTATAGAACTGATAAACCAGTCCCACCTTCCTGCGCCTGAATATGGCAGATTGCGCCGGGCTTAAAGAAGAGATATCCCTCCCCTCCACCACTACTCTTCCCTCCGTAGGTTTATCCACACTGCCGAGAATATGAAGCAGCGTAGATTTCCCGGAACCGGATGCGCCTACAATCGCAACAAACTCTCCCTTGTTGACTGCAATATTGATTTGTTCCAGAGCAACTACCCGGTTATCTCCGGACCCGTATACCTTATTTAAATTCTCACATCTTAATATTTCCACACATCTTCTCCTATCCTGTTATAATACTTAATGCAGTTTCATTATAACAGGCCAAAGTGACAGCTCAGTGACTGTAAAAGCGGATTTCAAAACATCCTCCGCCATCTGGAATATTGCTGGCCCGTATCGTGCCGTTTTGACGTTCAATAATTTCTCTTGCAAGGGAAAGGCCAATGCCGATACCATTCTTTTTAGCATTTTGGCCACAATAAAACCGTTCAAAAAGATGGGGGATATCCTCTCTTTGAAACCCCTTCCCCTCATCCCAGATGAGTATTTCCGTGTAAAGTTCATTTTGACCATAGGAGCAATGGACAGTTCCTCCAGCCGGAGAATATTCCATGCAATTTTTCAGCAGATTCATCACCGCTTCCATTGTCCAGTCTAAATCAGCCGTGATTTCCACTTCACCCGCTTCGGGGATATTCAGCGATACATCCGCTTCGGAAAATACCTCCTGCAGATTGTCGGCAGCCAGAGTAAGAACGGTGAAGACATCCACAGCCTCTTTCTCCAGGAAAAGGGTTCCGGCGTCAAGGCGCGACAGGAGCAGCAGAGACTCCTCCAAGTGTATCAGTCTTTTTATCTGCTTTTGTATTTGTGCAGGATAATTCTTATCCGGATGTGTCTCCATCATCTGGGCTGAAAGTGAAATGGCCGTTACGGGAGTTTTGAGCTGATGGGCAATATTTGACAGATTTTCCGCAAAATTTTGTTTTTCCTCCAGTGCGGACTCTCTTGTCTGATGCATCATTGTAACTGTTTTATATATCTCATCCTGCAGTTTTGAAAAACTGTCTTCCCCCGCCTCCAAGACGAGGTCCGGACTGCCGGAATTGATTTTTTCAAGCGCTTCGGCCATTGTCTGTATACGCAGTTCTTCCTTCTTGCGCCAGGTTATAAAAACGGCAAGAAATAAAAAACTGCCTGCTGTAAAACCTGCCACAGCAAGCAGAAGCACATATTGATACAGGGGATATATGAAATCAGACTGCCGGTACCCATAGGCAGTAAGTACATTTTCATATTCCGGTTCTGCATACCGGGATTTTTGGTTCTTATACGCCTTCAGAGCCGACAGTATGGACGGTTCCAGTGCCGGATCCTCCTCTATAATTGCACTGCTCACGCTGCTTATCATCTGAAACTGCCTGCGGTTATAAATTCCTGCCACGAAAACGGCGGTAAGGGAGGATGCAATCAGACCAGCCGACATAATGAGAGCAATAAATCCCCCCGCATTTTTTCTGCCAATCATAAGGTATCCTCCATACGGTATCCGAAGCTCCTGACTGTTTTCAGGCATAACGGCTGATGCAGCTTCTCACGCAGGCGCTTAATTGTAACGGTAAGAGTATTATTATTCACAAAACTGCCATTACAGTCCCATACCTGTTCGAGCAGTCTTTCTCTGGTTATTGTTTTCCCCTTATTCCGCATCAGAAGCAATAGAACCTGATATTCCGGCTGACTCAGGCTAATCTCCTCTTCCCCCAAAAAAACCATCATCCCGGATTGGTCTAGCGAGATTCGATCGCAGGTGAGATATTGGCCTGATACGTTTCCTGCCCTGCGCAGCAGCGCACATATGCGGGAATACAGAATTTCCAGCTCGAATGGCTTTACTACGTAATCGTCCGCTCCCTTCCTGAATCCTGAAACAATATCATTGGAATCGCCCCGGACAGTCAAAAAGATAACCGGCAGTTCCCGCCACCTGGATCGTATCCAGCTGCACAGCATATCGCCTCGGCCATCCGGCATATTCCAGTCTACCAGTACAATGGCAGGCAAATGATTCGTAATCGCCTTCTTCGCATCTGTAATTGTTGCAAAGACCGAAACGATACAATTTTTTTCATACAGATATTCTTTCACCGCCTGCGCGATATTTTCATCATCTTCTATATAATAAACTTCAACCACGAGTATGCTCTCCATTCCTCAAACACCTTGTGCAGACAAACCGTACCGCCGTCAGATTACTTCTCAAAATCTTTATACATTAAACTTGGCTGTATTCCCGTGTTGTTCTGGTATTTACCGCTTTTGTACAATTCATACTCGCCGTCGATATCGTGGTAATAAATCTGGCAAATCTCAACATTGGGATAGATTCTGACCGGCTGTACACAGAAAATTTCCAGAGTCCAGTAACCGGAAAATCCTATGTCCCCGAATCCGGCCGTAACATGGATGAACAGGCCCAGACGCCCGGTGGAGGAACGTCCCTCCAGCATGGGAACATAACGGCTGGTGCTGGTATATTCATTTGTCCGTCCCAGATATAATCTGTTCGGCTCCAGTAAAAGGCCATCCTCAGGAATAATGATACGCGAGACGGGATTCGGCTCTTTCATGTCTAGAACGTGATTATCATAAACCAAAAGTTCTCCAGCGAGTGACAGATTGTAACTGTTGGGATTAATTCTCTTCTCGTCAAAAGGCTCAATAATAATTTCCTTTCCCATATGCTTTTTGATCTCCTGGCCCGATAGTATCATAATTCACTCTCCCTTTCCATTTTATCTTTTATAGGGAAGTATATCATAAAATCTGATTGATTTCTATCAATTCTGAAGCTACCCGGCTTACGTCCGTTTAATAATGTCACTGTTCACATCATGCCAAAAAGCGGCATGATGTAAACAATAACACGCTTTGCGATGCACAGAAACGGCAAAAAAACGCCGTTGATTGTGGTGAAAAGTTCACTTTTCATCGCGTCGCGCCGTGTAACTCGGAATTTTCGTGCAAATACGCACGAAAACACCTCGCAGAACACAACCGTGTGAACAGTAACTAATAATCTTCCGGTTCTGCCTTATAATAAGTGACCGTCAGATAATTCCCTGCATGAATTGTGTCGTCTATCAGGCAGTTCATGCTCTTCAATTCGCGCACATAGGCTTCCATGCTCTTCTCCGAATGATTGTTATATCTTTCGGCCAGCTTCCAGAGCGTGTCGCCTTCTTCCAGACGTATGCTGGTATAATATTTGCTATAGCTGACCGCCGCTTCCTCCTCGGCCATGGCCTGCATCAGATTGTGGCCGAAAAAACCTGAGCTTAATATTGCAATCAGAACAAGTAAAACTAAAATCCCCTTTTTCATCCCCGTGTCCTCCTTGGTAAAACGAATCTATGTTCCAAACATTTGTTCTTTTCCGTAATTTTATTATAGTAAACGAACATGTGTTTGTCAATGGTTTTACGCAAAAAAAGCGAACAAAGGTTTGCATTTTTTTCGAACATATGTTACTATTATATCAATAGAGGAGGTACATATATGGCACAGGGTAAAATCACTGATAAACAGAGAGAAATTTTAGAATATATCAAAGAAACTATTTTAAAGAAGGGATATCCGCCGGCCGTTCGTGAAATCTGCGAAGCAGTCAGGCTTAAGTCCACTTCTTCCGTCCATTCTCACCTGGAGCAGCTTGAGAAGAACGGCTATATCCGGCGGGATCCCACCAAGCCGCGTACGATTGAGATTATTGACGACACCTTTAACCTAGCGCGCCGCGAAGTCGTCAATGTGCCGCTGCTGGGTACCGTGGCTGCCGGTGCGCCGATTCTTGCCCAGGAGAACATTGAAAATTATTTTCCGATCCCTGTGGAGATGCTTCCTAATAAAGAGATTTTTATGCTCAAAGTAAAGGGCGACAGCATGATAGATGCCGGAATTTATAATGGAGATCGTGTCATTGTAGCAAAAGCGGATACTGCAAGAAATGGCGAGATTGTCGTAGCGCTGGTGGATGACTCTGCCACAGTCAAGACATTCTATAAGGAAAAGGGCCGTTTCCGTCTGCAGCCGCAGAACGCATCCATGGATCCGATTATCCTTGATGAGGTCCAGATCCTGGGCAAGGTAATAGGATTGTTCCGGTTAATGTAACAGCCTCACCTCATTGCGCAGCGGCAGCGTATAACAGAAAGCGGAGTATTAAGAGGCGGCAGAAATTATTCTGTCTGCTTTCTCTTAATACTCCGCTTTATAACTTCTCATTAGTTTGTTTATTACGATTTAATTTAAATTATTAAATATATGTATTATTTATTTTCCGTGACTTGGCACAAAGGTTTCAGAAGAACGGCAGAAATGCGCTTATAACGGCAAAAATCAATGCCGGAAGCATGTTGGCCACCTTAATCTTCTGATGGAACATCAGATTGACTCCCACACAGAATATCAGCATTGAACCGACTAAAGACATATTAGAGACAGCCTGGCCTGTCAGAAGAGGTTCTATGACCCGGGACAGCAGGGTGATGCCGCCCTGGAACAGCCCCAGACGGATTACCGAAAAGATGCATCCTTTGCCGATAGACGAAGCCATGACAAAGACAATAATGGCGTCGAGAACTGCCTTTGCACAGAGCATGGAGATATCACCGGTGATACCGTCCCGGATAGCTCCCACCACCGCCATGGCGCCGATACAGATGGTCAGGGACGTGCTGACAAAACCATCCACAAATTTGGTGTCACCGCCGCTGCCCGACTTGATTTTTATCCATTCCCCAAATTCTTCCGTATGTTTTTCAATATTCAGAAGCTCTCCCAAAAGCGCCCCCAATGACAGTGAGAAAATCATCATCATCGTTCCCCCTGATTCGATGCCTTTCTCCCCTACTGAAAAGATTTCCTGTAATGTGCCGCTGATGCCCAGAAATATAACGCAAAGCCCGACGGCCTGGATCAGTATATTCTGGAAACGCTCAGGCAGCCCTCTTTTTATAGTCAGTCCAAGAAGCCCGCCGCCGATTACCCCGGCGCAGTTTATAACGGTCCCTAATCCCGGCATAATATAACCTCTATTCTGCATACATGTAAACCGATGAGAGACATGCTCTGTGAACGGTTGCTATTAAACAGCAACCTTCAGACAGCATATATTGTTACATGAAACGATAACCTGCACGCTCCGCGCACAGGCTACCGCCATCAATCCGCAGCAATCAGTTGACATAATTATATTATGTCAACTGATTGCTGATTTAAATCTTTTTATTCTGTTTCGAGCAATAAATTATTCAAGCCATAAATTATAATTCATCGATACTTGCGATCTGTTTGCCGTCTCTCCAGATACGTTCCAGATCATAGAACAGCCTGTCTTCACGTGAAAATACATGGACAATGATATCATTATAATCCATCAATATCCAGTTGGCCGTATTATATCCTTCGATTTGACGGCATTCATGCCCTTCCTTCGAAGCTCTTCCTCCACGCTGTCAACCATGGCCTGAACCTGGCTGGCGTTATTTCCGTTTGCTATGATAAAATAGTCTGCCAAGATCGATACATCACGGATATCAATGATTCTGATATCTTCTCCTTTTTTGTCTTCCAGTGCTTTTACGGCGATTTTTGCCATTTTGCTTGCCTGTGTCATACTGCTGTATTTCCTCCTTAAGTTCTCCCAGAGTCTCGGCAGAAGCAGCCTCTTCCAATCGGCATGCTCTAGCCGCATCATAATATTCATAAGCGATTCTGGTCATTTCATCTATATAAGCGCCGGATTCATTTAAATATTCAAGAATCCCTTTCATAATCTGGTAAAGTGCCTCGTCCAGATCGGTGAATGCCAGTCTTCTCATCTCAGTGAGCAGAGGCGCCCTGTTTCTTCTCGGTTCTATATAATCTGCAACATACAAAATCTTGTCCAGAAGTCCCATGGCCGGTTTCCCGGTAGTATGGCATGCAATAGCCTGTAAAATCTCCGGATCGGTAATCCCGTATTTATTTTCGGCCATCCAGGCACCCAGTTTTGCATGGATGGTAGCCGGTGCATTCAGCTCATTTTCTGTCAGCTCAATCCCTTTATTCCGGCATTTTTTAA
>PVML01016821.1_pt1 | contig 10238 bp, 3 predicted proteins | sample 1853371 | NCBI WGS metagenome assembly PVML01 (sample SAMN08533508, study PRJNA380276) | Human gut metagenome, whole genome shotgun sequencing project. | isolation source: participant 1, chromium library | host: Homo sapiens | collected 2017 | reverse complement strand
TTGCGTCCAGCGTTGCCTGATCTCTTTTCAGCGCCGCAATCATGTTTTCTTTCTTAACAATGCTGTGCGGCAAGTTCACATTTACATCGTCCTCCAGCTTATACTGGTCATTGTGGTATGCAGTGCGCAGGACGGATAGTTTCTGCACATCAACATCAAGCTCCATACGCTCCTTGATCTCCGGATCACCGGCAGCAAGCGCCTTAACCTCGGCATAAGACAGCGCAGCATCGTCAATATCATCACAAGTGCGCGCCGGAGATTTGCCGGTTACGACCTGCGAGATAAACTTCTGCTTGTTCTCGACCGTCTGCCAGTTGTAGCTGTCGAATGTACCCTCAGTAACATAGCGATAGATGTGTACCTTTTCGTTTGTATTGCCCTGACGGAGAATACGACCGTCACGCTGCTCTACATCACGCGGACGCCATGGGCAATCGACATGATGCAGTGCAACAAGGCGTTCCTGCACATTGAAGCCAGCGCCCATCTTGGCAGTCGAGCCAATCAACACGCGGATTGCACCAGATTTCATTTTGCTGCTGAGTGCATTCTTTTTTGCCGGTGTGTCCGCATCGTGAATATATGCGATCTGGTCAGCCGGTACACCCTTGGCGATCAGCTTATCCCGTATATCGTCATAGGAGCAGAAACGACCGCTGTCCTTGCCTGCCGCAGAGGGTGTTGCAAGGTCGCAGAAGATAAGCTGTGTGCCTTTGGTCGGCTTGCTGCTTTCCCATGTATTGAACACATTTTCCACGACCATATTGAGCTTGCTGCCCGGATTGTCCGGCAGGGACGAGTCTGCAAGCCGCTGATCGAGCGCGAGCTTGCGTCCGTCATTGGTGATAGCGAGCATATTGTCCTCGTAGGGTGCGACTGCACCGCTGCGCACGCGGTCAGCGCGTTTGCCGAGTTCCTGCACCATGGCTTGCTGTGCCGCTGTCGGCTGTGCCTTTACGTTGTGGTATTCCACTTCCGGGCGCTGGAGATCGAGCATATCGGCGGTCTGAATATCTGCCGCCTGCCGCCAAAGGTTAATCAGTTCCGGCAGATTGCAGAACTTTGCAAAGCGCGTTTTTGTACGGTAGCCGGTTCCCTCCGGTGCCAGTTCCATCGCCGTCACCGTTTCGCCAAAGTTAGATGCCCAACTGTCAAAGTCAGTCATGTTGACACTTTCCAGCGTATCGTTCTGAAGATAGCGCATCATCGTGTACAGCTCGGTCATGGAATTGGAAACCGGTGTGCCGGTCGCAAAGCATACGCCATGATAATCAGTTTTCTCGTTCAGATATTCGCACTTAGCGAGCATATCTTCACTTTTCTGCGCTGCGCTTGTGCTGATACCGCCGACATTGCGCATTTTTGTAAACAAAGCGAGGTTCTTAAATTCGTCCGCTTCATCGACAAACAGCCGGTCAACACCGAGTTCTTCAAAGGTGACAACATCGTCTTTTTCCTTTGCATCCATCAGCTTTTCCAGACGGGTTTCCAGCTTCTTTTTCGAGGACTCCAGCCGCTTTACAGTGAAGTTTAAGTCCTTGTTCCGCTTTGCATCGGTCAGACTGAGTTCCAGTGCATCAAGCTGCCGCTCAATGTGCCTGCGCTCGTTTTCCGGCGAGAGCGGTATCTTCTCAAACTGCGTGTGTCCGATGATGACCGCATCATAATCGCCGGTCGCAATGCGTGCGCAGAACGCCTTGCGGTTCTCCTTGGTGAAGTCTGCTTCGACCGCAACCAGAATATTGGCACCGGGATAAAGTTGCTGAAATTCTGTACCCCACTGCTCGGTCAGCGAGTTCGGCACGACGAACATCGGCTTGTGAGAAAGTCCGAGCCGCCGCAGCTCCATTGCTGCCGCAGCCATCGTCCATGTTTTGCCTGCACCGACACAATGTGCAAGCAGCGCATTTCCACCATAAAGGATACGGGCAACTGCATTTTTCTGGTGAGAATATAGCTGAATACTTGGATTGATACCGGGCAAAGTAAGGTGACTGCCGTCAAATTCGCGCGGACGGGTGGTATTAAAATGTTCGTTGTAATAACCCACAAGTCGTTCGCGGCGCGCAGGATCATCAAATACCCAGTCCTTGAACGCCTGACGAAGTGCGTCCTGTGCGTTTCTTGCCTTAATGGTTTCCTTGGTATTCGGAATACGCTTTTCCTTGCCGTCTATGATTTTTACATCACTGACCTGCACATCGCGCAGATTGAGTGACAGTTCCAGAAGTTCGTAAGCATTCACGCGGGAAGTGCCGTATTTCGTATATGCCAGCGAATGAGGGTCGTTATCTACACTCTTATTGGATACATACCAGAGCTTTGCAGCATCGGAATACGAGGTCTTAATCTTATCCAGAGTATAAAACGGCGGGTGTAGTACATCGCGGATAAAGCGATTGATGTCCTCCGGCGGTATCCATGTTGTGCCGAGCTTTACATTGATGTCTGCGGCGGTCAACGGCTCCGGCTGCACGCGCTCTAGCATTTGCACATTCACAGCGAAATCCGGGTCGCTCTGTGCGGCAAGGCGTGCAATATCAAGTTTGGCGCGTACATTGCCCGAAAGATACTCGTCCGCAGGCTGCCATTCCTGTGTTTGCGGGTCGAGAAAGATCTGCTGTCGCAGCGAAGAAGTAATCTGTTCCTGCGGCATACCGCCAAGCAGTGCGGACACTCGTGACCGAGGTGAAGAACTGCTGCGGAGAGCAGATCTTCCAGTTCGACATTCGGATCGGGGACGCAGGCGGTATCCTTACCGTATTGAGTTGTGACCTCCTGCATCGTACCCAGAATCATTTCCGGGTGCTGCAAGAAGTAATTGTTCAGCTCCATGCCGTCTGCATTTTTTCCGGTTTCCGTCCATGCGGGCAGCTGCTCCGGCGGCGTGTCACGCTTTTGCAAGAACAGAATGTCGGTGGTAACGCTGGCACCGGCATTTGCCTTGAATGCCGTATTGGGCAGACGAATTGCACCGAGCAGGTCGGCACGCTCGGCCATTAAGCGGCGTGCGGCAGGGTTTGCCTTGTCGAGCGTACCCTTTGAGGTGACAAAGGCAACAACGCCGCCCGGACGCACCTTATCAAGCGACTTAACAAAGAAATAATCGTGAATGAGCAGATGCTCCTTGTCATACCGCTTATCGTGCAGGCTGTAATCACCAAACGGCACATTGCCGACGGCGCAATCAAAGGAGTTATCCGCGAACTTGGTATTCTCGTAACCGGTGATTTTAATGTCAGCATTCGGGTACAGCTTGCGGGCAATGCGGCCGCTGATGCTGTCCAGCTCCACGCCGGTGAGCTGACTGTCCTTCATGCGCTCCGGCAGCATAGTGCGCGTTCAGGACAGACGCACGCGCGGCCTTGTATTCGTCCTCAGTGAGCAGACTGCGTAGCTGCTCATAGCGGCGGTTGTCGGGACTGAACGCGCTTGCCATGCCGCCCCAGCCGACATACTGAGAGAGCACCTGCTGTTCCTCGGCAGTCGCAGGACGGTCTGCGGCTTCCAGACTTTTCAGCAGGCGGACAGCCGCAAGGTTTCGGTCAAATTTTTCTCCAAGCGTACCGTTGCCGAGGTTGTCATCGGTAATATGGAAAGTAGGCGGATTGCGGCGCAGCGCATTGCGGTATTCCTCAAGCGAGGCTTTTTCAGCCTCCTGCACCGAGGGAAACTCTGTCCACTTGCCGTCGATCATAATGGATACCGGCTGTGCGCCATCCGTCTGAGCAGTTTCCTGCGTGTTCGATTGGAACACTTCGGGTGCCGCATTGCGTTCGTCCTGCGCCATCAGCCGCGCAAGGCTTTCTCGGCTTTCCGACCGGAAAATCGGATAAGGCTGCGCCGGGTCGCGGAGCTGTATATTGAGTTTGCCAATCTCGGTGATTTCGAACGGCCTGCCATCCAGATAAACGGTATCGCCTGCATGGTAGTCCTGCGTGTTCCAATGGAACACATTCTCCGGTTCCGGCATACTTCCTGCTGCTTCACGCAGCATCGGCATAATATCATTATAAGCCGGATACTGACTAAGGAAATCCAGCAGGCCGCCGTCACCGTCACCAATATCCTGACGCTCGGTGAATGTTCTGCCATCCGGCAGCAAAAGCGTAAACTTGGTTTTATTGTAACCGGCATACTGGTATGCTTCTTCATATCCGGCATTGAAAGCATTTTCCAATGAACCATACTTTTGCTCGATGTTTTCCCGACCGGAAACAAAATCCTCATCCGCTTTTCTCATTAAGCGGTCAAACTCAGCAAGGGGATAAACCTTGCCGTCCTCAAACACACTGCTTTCACTCCATTCACAGCGTACCATGATAGAGTTGTCGGCTGGCGTGTTCGACTGGAACACATTCTCCTTTTTCTCATTCGGGTGCAGTTCGTAATAGTGGAACTCTGCATCGGAGATCATCGCGTCGAAATAGAGGCTTGCAAAATGATCGTTGAGTTCATGCAGACTATCGAACGAAACGCTGTGAACCGTTTCACCATCTACGGCGTAATTGATGCAATAAGTGTTCAGATCGGCGCTGACCTGTATTTCATGCTCATCGTCTTCCGTTGTGCTGTATGCCAGACCAACATCAGAAAGGTCGGAGAAGTCAGCCATTGTATCAAATTCCTCGATACAGTAATCGTTGATCAACTGCTTTGCGGTTTTGAGATCGCTGTCCTCGGCAGTATGCGCTTCGGCGCTCTGTACCGCTTCAGTCAATGTGTTCCCATCGAACACATCGTTGTCTGGGTCAGACGCGGCCAGTTCTGCGCGTTCTGCCGGAGAATTGCCCTCGAACACATCACGCTCCGGCGGCGTGTTCCTTTGGAACACATTCTCCTGCGTCTGCTCGGTAAGGAACTCCGGTACATCGGCAAAGCCGATGCTGTCCACATAGTGCGCGGTATCCTGTCCATTTCGATGCAGCACCACAATATCCGAAACCGACAGGCTGTGACCGGTGAAGTCGGCAGGACGGTTGATATTGAACTGATCATAAATGTTGTCCAATGTGGTATCCGGGGTGAGCGGTGCGGAATATTTCAGCTCGTAGTTGCTGCGATTTATCGTCATGCCGCCCGCATGAATCCCGTCGTAAGAAGTAAACAGTAGTTTTGCATTGGCTGGATCAGCCGTAAGCTGGTAGATCTCATAGCGGTCGCTGTCCGGTTCTTCCGGCGTGTTCGATTGGAACACATTCTCCGCAGGAACAGACACAGCTTCTCTGGTGTTGAGAGATCGTTCGATCTGGGCGATACTGTTAAGGACTTCGGCGTTCTGCCAGCCTGCCACCTTAGTATAATCCTGAATAATGGTGTCCTTGCCGTCTAAGCACTGCACAAAATCCAGACTGCCCGGAAGAGCTTCGGTATTCATTGCTCCCAGCGCTTTTCTCTGGTTGTTCGGGAGTTTATGGTAAGCGTTCAGAGCATCTTCAAGAGAATGAAACTCCTTGATGTCCAGAGCGCCGCGTTTCTGAATATCCTCTGCAACATAGAAATGGGCAATGAACTGCTTAGGCTGTGTCGGCTCAGCACTCCGCGTGTTCGATTGGAACACATTCGCCTGTGTTTCAGCAGAAGCATCGCGGAATGCCCGCAAGCCGTCTGCACCGAATTCAGTTTCGTAAGCGTTTATAGCATCTTCTGCTTCATGGTCGATGGAACGCATAGTATAGACATGGCGTTCGGTGCTTTTACCTTTGGTGGCGGCAATCGTTACATCATGCTTGTCGCGCAGCTTCTCCACATACCGCTCCAAGCTGTGCGCCGGGATGCCGCACATCTCTACACGACCAGTACCGGGAAGTTCGCGCGTGGTAAGATTCAGTTCCAACAGAGCCGCAGCCTGTTTGGCATCCTCACCAAACATTTCAAAGAAATCGCCTACTTGAAACAGTACGATACTGTCTGCGTAAGACGCATTCAGTTTAATGGAATTATAGTCGTTCAGTGTGTCAACCGGCGCTTGCTGCTTTTGTGTGTTCGATTGTAACACATCGGCTTGCGGCGTTTGTCCCACATCCGCCATGACACGCTGAATGAACGGGTCACGGTTCAGCTTTTCCGGGTCAACCACTTTGCCGTTGACAATGCCGCGTTCAGCAAGCGCCTCGCGGATTGCGATTGGGTCAATATCCGAAAAATCGTCTGGCTCGGCGGCAGGCGGCTCGTTCTGTGTGTTCGACTGGAACACATTTTCCGGTTCGGAAATCGTTACGGTATCTGTTCGCTCCTGCGCATACCGGCGCTGTTCCTCCGGTGTCAGATAGCGGTTCTGCCGGATGAGCGTACTAATCTGGTGATCGACCTGACTCCACGACAGCGTTATCCTGTCGTATACCTTTCTGTCGATACTGCGCTCGAATGCAATACCCTTGCCATCGTGATTTTCGCTGTAACCACCGTAAGCACGACCGCCCCAGCCGTACTCGTTTTTCAAAAATTCAATACGTTCTTTCTGCGTATGATTTTCCGCATAAAACTCAGAAATGCGCTTTTTGCCGCGCTCTATGCCGCTGCCGCTGCGCAGCATTTCGTCGATTTCATCCTGCGTGATAAAAGCAGCGCGTGCCGGTTCAAAACCGTCTGCGGCAGCATAGAGCGCTGTCATGCGCTCAGTACGCTGCAAACGTTCTGCCGCATCTTCGGAACGCTGCACATTGAAGCGAAAGCGGCAAAGATCACTGTTTCGCTGCACAGCGCGTGCGTAGTCCATCATTTCACCGGTCAGTACGGCGCGCTGTGCAGGGTCGCTCAGTGCTGCGGTCAGCTTCTCAACAGCCGGAGGGAAAACATCGTTAGCACATTCCTTTGTCTGCGCAAAAAAGCCTTGCTCCCGCGCTTCTTCGCTCATATCGTGATAGGTGTGCCAGATTTCCGATGCAAGCTCGCGATATTCGTTAGGCTTTGCATCTGTCAGCTCTGCTGCACTCGCATACTGACCGTTTTTCAGCAGCGTGGAGATACGGTTAGCTGCATCTTCATAAGTCAGTACAACAGCACGCGGCGTGCGGGTATCGTGACCGCGTGCAATACGCAGACCGTTGCTGTCAAACCAAAGGGAATGGTCAATGTTATGGACGCGCACGCCTGCGCCGCCTATGCGGTATTCATGCCGCAGGAATGCAGCAGCGTCCGCCATGCTGACATTCGGCTGCATGAAAAAAGCCGCGATTCGCTCGCGGCTATGGGTACTGTTGCTGCCTGCGGTCAGTACGCGGTTGATTACCTCATCGGAGACATCGGGCGTGGTCCAGTCGAACACATCAGAAGTGGGTGCAGCAGTCTGCGTGTTCGACTGGAACACATTGCTGCTATCGTCCATCAGCGACATTTGTTCAAAAGCAACAGCAGCAGGCTTTTCCGGCTCTGCTGCTGTTTGGCTGTTTAATAAATGAAGGTTTCCTCGATGATCTGCGTCACTTCGTGCTGAATGTTGCCCATCAGACCGATCCACTGCATCGGGTCGCGTTCTTTCAGTTCCTCTGTCACGCCATGATGCTTCGCTTTCTGTGCTACCAGCGACTCGAATTTGTCCATCGCGCGGCGATCCAGCTTGTTCAGATAGTGGTTCAGCTCGCAATTCCGAAGCAATTCCATCAGTTCCTCCGGCAGGTACTGCTTCATGTACCTCAGACGCGCTGCTCCCCATTCGCCGTACTCCGGCTTTACCAGATCGGGGTGCATCTTGCCGTCCGGCCCCTCGTGGTAATACACTTTCTTCGACAGTTTTGCCATCTATAACAGCTCCTTCCTTTGTCGGTTCAGATACTCTTTCAGTACCTTTATTATACAACATAGAAGGCTGTTCTGCAATACGCTTTCGCGTTGTAAATCGAAAAAGTTTACAACCGTCTAAGTTCTTCATAGACTGCTCAATTGAGCGTAATGCCGTTTCAGACGCTTCCTGCGTAATCTGTCCAACAAGCGCAAGCTCGTCCGGCGAGAGGTTCCCAGTCGGGATGTCCGAGCTATACTGCGCCGGATCAAAGCCGCAGCGCCGCAAGACACAGTAAGCAGTTGACTTGACCGCAATACGGATCAGATCGGTGTTGTCAGTGTATTCACTGGCTTTCTTATCTGCAAAGCACTGGGCGGACAGATACAGGTTAATAGGGAAATCAAAATCGGTCTGCATATTCTCGCCCAATGCGGCAGAGATACCGTCCAGAACTGTATCGTATGCATCGTTCCGCATCTGCCAGATATACGGCGGTGCGACAGACTGGTCACGCGGCGAAGTATCCGAAATATCGAACAGATACTTGATACGCGGCTGATTGCTGCTATTATCAACAATACCGATGCCGTTTGAGCCACGATTGACGCGGCGGTGCAGACGATCATTCCAAAGCGGCAGCTCGGCACAGGCTGTTGCATCCGGTCGCTGTGACCAGATCAATACCTGCGATTTGAAATCATACTTGTACAGTCGTGCTGCTGTGTCGAGAAAGCTCGTCCATTTCTCTGGGGATGCAGCAAATTCCGCAAGCTTCTGGTGATAAAGCTCATCAAGCTGCTGCGGTGTGAATTTTGGCATAGTGTTCACTCCTCATTTCAGAAAATAAAAAAAGTGTTCCAATGGAACACATATCAAACGGCGTCGCGCAGGGCAGCTTCTAAGCGGCGAATATGCCGCCAGATTGTCATGCGGTAGGTTTTTTTTTTTTTTTCAATTTCGGCTACGGTTTTACCCTTGATGAAATATGCAATAAAGCAGCGGCGCTGTACAGCTGTCAGCTTGCCGCTGTGCAGCAGGCGCGCAGCTACACGAAAAGCAAAGCGAAGCTGTTCTTTTCGCAGCAGGCTTTCCAACGGCCCCGGTTCTGGAGATGGAACCAGAGCAGCCAGTCCGCTGAAATCTTTATCAGCTTTCCAGTATCCATGATAATTGTCCGAATGGTAATCATGGTACAGTAGTTCATCCGAAAGCTCTTTGATAATCCGAAAATCTTCAGCGCTATGCTCCGGATGAGCGCGCAGATATTCTGCCATTGTGATTTCCTTGGTCGTGCCATCTTCAAAGCAATAAATAATGCTGGTGCTATCTTTGTTGGCGTTCCATTCCTCTTTGCTTAACATATGTAAATTCGATACCTCCTACACAGTGGCAAGGGATTTTGGGTACAAAAAAAGAGCGTCGGAAAAACCGATGCTCTTAAAAATAGCGTCTTACTGTATGTAACTCTCGTAGGCTTTCGCCCAGTTTATAGTGTATCACAGATCGACCGAACAAAACGAACAAATTACTTTTTCTTCTTTTTTCTCATGATCAGAGCAGAGTATGAAATGAAGAGTATGATTAAGAAAAGTATAAATGGAAAAGGTATAGTTATTTTGCACCATTTTGCATAATGCCGTTTGTGCAGTAGACCTAAATTGCAAAGCACCCTTTTTGCACCCACCCTGCGAAAAAAGGTATATGGTAGGTGAAAACAAAAAAACCGGTCACAGAATGACCGGAAATACGAGAAAATGCGTAGGGAAAGCGTTAAAATGCCGGTTAAAAGAAGAAAAAAGCAGGAGCAATAGCCGTACCTCCGAATGTTGGAGTTACGGCTGATTATGCGTTGACCGGAGCGCTGGTGGATTGTGATGCTTCCTCAGCGGCGCGGCGCTTGCGGATTTCTTCTTTTTGTTTAAGCCAGATTTCCTCCCACAGAGGGATTATATCGGACTGTTGCGGCTGTGCATCGTCTTTTGCCTGCTGCTGTATCAGGTAATCATACAACACAGTGCGGCAGTAAGCGACCGAATTTTGCGTGCTGCGCGCGAGAACATTCTCTTTTTCACTAAGGAAATGAGAAATATTGGGACGAGCAACACGCGCAACAACCGCTTGACGATCTTCCAGCGGAATATCGTTGTTTTTAATCTTGATGTCTTTCTCATATTTCAATTCAGCCAGCGCTTCGACTGCCATTTCCACATTTCCCTGCGCGTAATGGAGTTCCAGCGTGTCCGCATCAATCTGCGCGCGAATGTCTTTTATGCGCTCATCATGCGGCATAGGCGGCGTGTTCTTTGTTAAGCCAGAAGATTTACGGACGGCGTTCTTGCGGCGCTTACGCAGCGGCTGAGAGCCGTTAATACCGAACAGGCGCTTGAGCTTTGCGCTTGCGTGCGCTATGTAGTCATCAATCGTCCTCTCGCTCGATACCGATCCGTCTGTATGATGGTTCACAAGGTACGGTGCTTCGGTGTCCGGCTCATCCAGCAATTCATACTGATAC
>PVML01001377.1_pt1 | contig 10244 bp, 9 predicted proteins | sample 1853371 | NCBI WGS metagenome assembly PVML01 (sample SAMN08533508, study PRJNA380276) | Human gut metagenome, whole genome shotgun sequencing project. | isolation source: participant 1, chromium library | host: Homo sapiens | collected 2017 | reverse complement strand
GCACCGTAATTAATAAAAATAGAATAAATCAGGACGCAAAAAGCGGTGACGGCAAACATATAAAACGCAGTTTTATATCTGCCGTATTTCACTTTCTCCTCCATGTAACTCCTCCTCCTTTACAAAACTTCTGTACTCGTCTTCTGATAAAGGCGGGGACACTAAAAAACCCTGCAGATAATCGCAGCCGACTTTCTGCAGTAAATGCAGCTGTTCCTCATTTTCAACTCCCTCCACGATTGTCAGCATATCCAACTGCTTCGCCATCTGCAGAACGCTTTTGACAACAATCTGCCTGCGTCTGTCTTCCCCTTCGCAGGCAAGAAATCCTTTGTCCAGCTTTAAGATATCAAGCGGCAGTATCTGAAGCACGTTCAGGGACGAATACCCCGTTCCGAAATCATCCATCGCACAGATAAACCCGGCTTTTTTCAGCTGCTTCAGAACCTTCTGCATCAGTTCCAGCTCTTCTACTGCGATACTCTCCGTAAATTCCAGCTCCAGTTCGTCGTCCTCTATCCGGTACCTCTTCTTAATTTCCAGATACGTCTCCACAAAATCCGGCTGCATCATTGTGTGCCTCGACACATTTACTGCAATACATACGGATGTGAGCCCGCATGCTTTAAACCGGTTAATCAAAATGCATATTCTTTCATAAATATAAAGATCCAGCTCTGCAATCATGCCGTTTTTTTCAAACAGGCCGATAAAATCATCCGGCATGGCATAGATTCTTCCGTTCCTCATCCATCTGACCAGGGCTTCCGCTCGATGCGCCTTCTGACCGCTCACATCCGTGAGCTTTATCTGCGGCTGAAAATAAAGGACAAATTCCTCCTTATCAAGAGCGGACCTCATCTCAGCCTCCATCTCTATCCCGGCCAGCGCTTTTTTCCTGAGTTCTTCCGTAAAAAACAAAATCCTGCTGCCTCGCGGACTGACGATGGATTTCCGCGCCATATTGGCCCGGTTCAGCATCTCATCTATATCCATACCGCAGGGGTTTTCAGGAATGTAGACACCGCTTATCAGCTCCACCTGATAATTTTTTTCTTCGAATGGACCGAACGAAGCCAGTCTGTCCGCAAGTCCGTTAAAACGATCCCTGAGTCTATCCTGTTCATCGAGCCTCCACAAAAATGCAAAATTATCGTCACTGATTCGGCAGAATGCCTCGTCCTCCCTGCAGCTGTCCTTCAGGCAGGACGCCCAGTATTTTAATATCCGGTTTCCTGTATGGAACCCGAATAAATCGTTTATGTATTTAAAATTTTTAATGTCACAGTACCAGAGTGAGTATTCCTGTGGCGCCGACTCGGAAAAAAGCCTGCCGCTCTCTCTCCTGAAGCCCTCCAGATTCAGACTGCCCGTAAGCGCATCGTAATATTGCAGGCGCATCTTTTTGCGGTAAAGCTCCTCTCTCTGCATCAGGGAGGAGAGATAGAAGGCCAGGGTAAAGAGCAGCGTGATATTTGCCTGGTTCTTGCTGAAATTTCCAAGCGTAATCATTCCCGCCAGTTCACTGCCCGTAAATACCGGTGTGCTGCAAAGAGATGTGACTCCTTCCTGCTTCAGAAATTCATAGTTTTCAGGATCGGAATCCTTCATTGCTTCCGTATCTGTAATCAGAATCTGCGTATAACTGTTGAAAAGCTCCCCGTATTCCCTGACAAAAGCCGACGGAATCCTGCCGGGCCTCCATTTACCGGATTCCCGCCTCCCCCATTGTGTCAATATCTGATGTTCCCCAAACCTCTGAACCGTTCCCCACTCAGCGCCAAAAAAAGGACAGATATTATCAAGGATCCGTCTCTGTGTTACATATAAATCTGTTTCATGAAGCATCGGCTGAATACAATTCATCAGCATGTTTTGTCCTTCAAGACTCTCCGAAAGAGCTTTAAGCACCGCCTCATGGCTTTTTAGGGCAGTTGCTATCTCCATCCGGACAATATGGCCGTCAAAATCCACCAGCTTATCTTTTAATATGTAATCCGTATTTAAATGAGAATTATGGTATGTCCAGATATAGTAATGCTCCCTGGAAAGAAGATGATTGGTGCAGAACGGGCAGGGTTCCAAACGCCCCTGAAGGATTTCATAGCACTTCTCCCCCCGGTACTGCTCTCTTCTCAGTTCTTCAGAAATAAACGTTTCATCACTGATATACAAAATCTCATACGTTTCCGGATCACTGAAATATACAAATGATTCCGGCTTCTCCATCATCAGGATTTCATTAATAGTCCGCTGATACCGTTTCATGATATCAAACCCTCTTTTCAGTCTATATCCAGATTGCTCTCTCACAGTCTTCCTTCCTTCTCTTGCGTACGTTTAGATAATCTTAGCATCAAACGATTTTATTGTCTACCGTTCCGACAATAATAGAAGAGCCTCCTTCCGATTTTTGTATAATTTGTATAATTCGACACGGAAGGCAGTTTTTTATGCATTTCCGGTCATCTTTTGTCCCCGGCCAAGGGAAGTCAGGGCTGCCTTATAAAAGAAAAAGCGAAACAGCCGTAGCCGAACGCCCAAAGTTTTTATGAATATCGTATTATTTTTAATGTTAATCATTAATTTTTTATTGACTTTCATATCACGTACTGCTAAACTGTAGTTATAGAAAACGAAGCACAAAACGGTTCGGCAAAAGCGCAGCCCATGCCGGCTGCCTAAAACGGATATTACAAAAAAGGAGGACTCAATCATGTCAAAAAACGGCTCCATGAAAGAAAGAACCTTAGATAAGCTGCGCGAAGAAAGCAGTACTATCTATCAGGGGACCCGGCTCATTGTATTTTTGAATGCGTTATTCGCCATAACGTGTATCATTATGCTGGTTCTCAGTTTTGTTTTCAGCAGTACCGTAACGGAGATGCGCAGTGATACGGCGCAAAGGGGCTTTCCATTTATCGTCCACACATTTGCCTATCTCGTAACCTCGGGTGATGTGTACACCGAAACAGGTGCTTTTAATTACGGCTATTATATTTTGTCCATGGCCGCCCAGCTTTTCTCCGCCGGCATCATTGCGTATATTTTCCACACTATTTCCAGAGTGTTTAAATCTATTCTGGACGGCGGAACACCGTTTGTAGATACATGCATAACGGAGTGGAAGCGGTGTTACCGTTTTTTCTCCCTCCTTACCATGATCTACTTTCTTGCATCTTTTATTTTAAGACCCCTTATCCTGGCAATGATTTCGCCGCTGCTGGCCGCCTGTTTTTTCTATTCTCTGAGCCTGATCTTTGAGTACGGCGCCCAGCTTCAGCAGGAATCAGACGAAACTCTATAAGGAGGGGATTTTATGGCAATCATATTGCGCCTGGACAGGGTAATGGCGGATCGTAAGATGTCCTTGAATGAGCTATCGGAAAAGGTAGGCGTATCAAATGTAAATCTTTCCAAAATAAAAACAGGTAAAATAAGCGCCATACGCTTCAGCACGCTGAACGCAATCTGCGATGCCCTGGACTGCCAGCCAGGAGACATTATGGAGTTTGCGCGCGATGGAGATGACGGTATAATCTATTAACGCTGCCTGCACGCTCCGAGCATAGGTCCACCGCCCTTAATACAATATGGCCGGGAGACATTTCAATAACTGTCTCCCGGCCATTAATCAGACTATAACCCCATCTTTTTTAGGTATCTTTTTATATATTTTGCGATAACAAATCATGTGAGCGGCCGCCGTAATGAGCCACGAAATCGGATACGATATATATAATGAAAAAAGCGTATGGTGGTAAGCAAAAATGGTAAAAATCCATATCACACGCAGTCCGCAGGCTCCGGTCAGGGATACCACCATGGGAAGGACGGAATATCCCATCCCCCTGAGACTGCCCACCAGCGTATCCATCCAGCCGCAGATAAAATAAGTCGTGCAGATAATGGACATCCGGAGCATTCCATAAGAAATCACTTCCGGATCCGAAGAATAAATTTTCAGAAGATCCGTTCCCCCAATCACAGCCAAAAAGCCAAGGGCCATTCCCACCGCCGTCACCGTACCAAGGCAGATAAACAGGATCCGGTTTACGCGTGTGTACATGCGGGCGCCGATATTCTGGCTTGTGAAGCTTAAGTTTGTCTGATAAAGGGCGTTCATCGCCGTATATACAAAACCTTCTATATTGGCAGAAGCCGTATTGCCGGCCATGGCTATGGAACCGAAGGAGTTGACGGACGACTGGATCAGGACGTTGGATATGGAGAAAATCGCCCCCTGCATTCCGGCCGGAAGACCTATCTTCATTATAAGCAGCGTTTTCCTCTTATCTATCCTGAGTTTTTTTAAATGCAGCTTCAGAGGTCCGTCCGACTGAGCCAGACATTTAAGCACGAGGCCTGCCGATACGCACTGGGATAAGACGGTGGCCAGGGCGACACCTGCCACGTCCATGTGAAGCTGTATGACAAAAAACAGGTTCAGTACAATATTGACAACACCGGCCAGGGTAAGAAAATATAACGGCCGTTTTGTATCTCCCACCGCCCTCAGAATGGCGCTGCCGAAGTTATAGGCCATTACCACAGGCATTCCTGCAAAATAAATCCTCATATAAATAACGGATTTTTCTATAACGTCTTCCGGTGTCCCCATCAGCTCCAGCATATATCTGGAGGTAAAAAGGCCGAGGAACACAAGAATCGCTCCGCTGACCAGACTGATGGCTATTGCCGTATGTACCGTCTCACTGACATCCTTCTCGCTTTTCGCCCCGTAATACCGGGCAACCAGAACATTGGCCCCGATTGAAAGTCCGATAAATATATTGATCAGAAGGTTGATAAGAGCCGTCGTGGAGCCGACCGCCGCCAGAGACTGGCTTCCTGCAAAACGTCCCACGACAATCACATCGGCCGCATTAAAGAGAAGCTGCAGTACGCCTGACAGCATCAGCGGCAAGGCAAATGACAACACCTTTTTAAGAATCGGGCCGCTGCACATATCCATTTCATAAGACTTCTTCATTCTCTGCTTTCCTTTCCTGTAATCGCATTATAATACTTCAAAACCGGTTTTGACCGGCCAATGTCATATTCTACTGCTGCTTCAGGAGTAATGCAAGTGGTTTTTACTTAATTTTTACACATTATAATTCTTTCATCATCTGGCCGGCATTATCAGCAGCCCTGACTTTTGAAAATGCTTTTACAATCACACCTTTTTCATCAATCAGATACGTTGTCCTGACTACTCCCATCACCTTTTTGCCATACATATTCTTTTCTTTCCATACATCATAAGCCTCGATCGCGGTTCTGTCCGGATCGGCAAGAATTGTGAAAGGAAGATTGTATTTCTCCGCAAATTTTCTATGGGACTCCACCGTATCCTTGCTTATCCCGATAATCTCCGCATTTTTCTCAATGAACACGGGATATAGCTCTGCAAATGAGCATGCCTGATTTGTGCAGCCTGCCGTATTATCCTTGCTGTAAAAATATAATATCACTTTCTTTCCCCTGTAATCAGACAGGGAAACCTCTTTTCCTTCCTGGTTCTTAAGAGTAAACTCCGGTGCTTTCATTCCTGGTTCCAACATGATTGATACTTCCTTTCTCTTATATATTTTCACACTGTTGTTTTTAATACACTGATAGTCTGCGCCAAATCGGCGTTTTTTAAATCGCCATTTCAGTTTTTCACCGTTTGATTTCGCCCTCTCCAAGCAAATCATATATAATGGAAGCAAAAATGACGGCGCCTTTTTTGAGTACTGTTTCATCCACATCGAACCGTACCGTATGCTGGGGCGATGCCATGGCAGTCATAGTCCGCATATAGACTGCCTGTCCTCCCTGCTCCTGAACCCGTTTCATCATAAATCCGATATCCTCGCTTCCCCAGTTCTGAACATTGGGATTGCTGCTCACCGTATACTGGGGAAGATGCTCCCTTACCATGCCGGCAATCCGCTCAATGAACAAAATATCACTTGTCTGGGAAGGAGCGTGTCCCATCAGCTCCATCTCACAGGTGCAGCCCTCCATCATTGCCGCGGCCCGGCAGATCTCGATTGCCCTCTCTTCCATATATGCGTTAACTTCCGTTGTCTCGCCGCGCACCTCCATGGATATCACCGCCTCATCCGCCACCACGTTGCTGCTTGTACCGCCCCGGATACTGCCGACATTGACCCGGGTGATCCCGCCGCTGTGCCGTGAAATTCCGGCCAGCCCCACCACTGCATGGGCCGCCGCTAAAACGGCATTCCTGCCCATTTCCGGAAAACCTCCGGCGTGGGCCGATTTGCCTCTGAAATACACGTCATACTTACAGGTGGCAAGTGAACCATACGTTCCTGGTGTTATGTCTCCGTCGTCTGCCGAATTATCCGGAGCCACATGGGTTCCTGCAAAGTAGTCCACTCCGTCCAGATGACCTGCTTCCACCATCGCATTTGCTCCCCGTACGCCTTCCTCCCCCGGCTGGAACAGCAGTTTTACGGTTCCGTGAAGCTGTCCCCGGACAGAGGCCAGGATTCTGGCTGTGCCGAGTCCGATAGCCGCATGGCAGTCATGGCCGCAGGCATGCATCATTCCATGATTAGCGGATGCAAACCCCTCCCTGGCAGGCCTGTGTTTCTCCGATGTATCCTCCTCCATCGGAAGGGCATCTATATCAAATCTGAGGGCTGCAACCGGTCCCTCTCCGCAGTCCAGAATCCCGACAACTCCGGTATAGCCCTCCGCCATCTCACCGTTCAGATAATCGATATATCCAGGCATTCCGTCTTCATTTCCGCCATCCATTTTCCGTTCGATCGTCGCCTCGGCTTTTACTCTCCTGTAATGCTCCTCCAATATATCATTCCCAGGCACCGACAGCCTGCTTCCTTCCCGGCAGACTGCTTTTCCGGTCAGAACCTTATAACCGAGCCGGGTCAGCTCCTCCGCAATAATGGCGGAGGTTCTCATTTCCAGCCACGCCGTTTCCGGGTGTTTGTGGAAATCTCTCCTGAATTCCACCAGCTTTTCCTGAATCGAATCCCCAATCTGAGTGATTTGGGCATACATGTCTCCCTTCGGCTTAAGCGCCTCTTTCGGTGTATATAAATCTGCTTCCCTATTTGTTTCCATATATTTTTTATCTATCTCCTTTAATGACGTATTTTCATTTATTAGTCTATCACATTTTATAGTAAATGGTAAAAATTTTGTCGGTTTTCTCTGAATTTTGTGATATACTGTTAAAACTAAAACAAATGAAAATACCGGAGGTTTTTTAAATTGAATCAATCTGCTGCATCCATCCATTTACCAACTGATCCCAACAGTAATTCAAAGAGCCATGCGGATTCTTTGAACAAAAAAATCATGATTATCGGTTCCACCTGCGTGGATATCATAATAAATATCGACCACCTGCCTAAAACTGAAGAAAATATCCATCCAAGCAGCCAGTCGCTGGCTTTGGGCGGATGTGCCTATAATGTGGCCTCCATGGTCAAACAATTCGGTGTTCCTGTCACACTGATATCCCCTGTCGGAACGGGCTTCTACGGAGAATTTGTGGCAAAAGAACTGGAGAAAAACGGATTTCCGGTCGCCGTCCATGTACCCGGCCAGGAAAACGGATGCTGCTACTGTCTGGTGGAAGCTGGAGGAGAAAGGACATTTATGTCTTATCACGGCGCTGAGTATACATTCCGAAAGGAATGGATGACGCCCTTTGACAAGTACAGCTATGATATGGTCTATGTCTGCGGACTGGAGATTGAAGAACCCACGGGTTTAGATTTGATTGAATATCTGGAAAGCCATCCGGAGCGGGAACTCTTCTATGCTCCCGGTCCGCGGGGAATACGGATTGGTAAGGAAAAAATGGAGCGGATTTACGCACTCCACCCCATTCTGCATATCAATGAGCTGGAATCTAAGGAGTTAAGCGGATGCACTTCCGCAGAAGATGCGGCCGAAAAGCTCTGTTTCCTTACCGGCAACACGGTAATCGTAACGCTCGGTGAAAACGGCACCTATTGCCGCGAACGCTCCGGTATCGCCTATACGGTGCCCGGGATTCCCACTACCGTTGTCGATACAATAGGGGCCGGAGACTCCCACATCGGAGCGGTGATGGCCTCCCTGAGTCTGGGAAACAGCCTGAGAAAATCTATTCATATCGCTAATACCGCCGCGTCTGCCGTGGTCGGTGTAAAGGGAGCTTCCTTAACGGAAAAAGAATTCCGGGAATGTCATGATGTTGGGGTCAAAAGGTCTTTTGACCCTGGTAACAGAAAGACTGCGCTTTCGCGCAATCTTTCTTCTTACTTTATCTCATACAACCAGTTTTTTTACTGTCTTGGATTGTCCGGACAAACGTTCCAGTTCCATCTGTCCCCTGTACACCCTGTCGGTTGCAAGTTTTATATTGTGCAGATGCTTTTCAATAAACATGATTCCCGCCGCATACCGGTTAATCTCCTCTATCATATCCTCGGTCAGGCGGATGGCTCCCATGTATATTATATTAGTTCTGGTCCGGTTCCACAGAGACTTTGGAAAGTGAAATCCATGCTCTGCCAAAAGAAGTCCCAGGTTATTCACCGAAATCCTGACAGAAGAACGCAGCCTCTCTTCTAAAGACCGGCAGATAATATCCGTAAATTCAAAACACGTCTGAAGTTTTCTGCGTATATCCTCACGCTCCATCAGGTAAAACGTATCATCCATTCCGGACTGGCGCCTTATCTCCATATCCGCCATAAACATCAGGTACAGCTTCTCCCATGATTCAATTGACAATACCGCCTGCTCCATGCGGCTGCAAAGGCTCTTCATTTCCTCCATCTGAACCGCACGTTTGCGAAGCTGGGCCCTGGTCCCATCCAGCATCTTGTTTTCAATTCCCTTCAGCTCAAACTGAGCCTTTTTCAGCCGTTCATCCAGGTTCACCTGTATCCGGCAGTCAATATGAGGCCACATTTCTTCATCAGCAGACAGACTTTCGAGATTTTTCATCTCATGCTCTAAAAGCGTTTTAACCGCTTCCTTCAGTCCTGCCTTTTCATTCCCGGAAATTTTCTTCTGGCTGCATTCGATCATATGCCCTAAAATATCCCATACAACCTCTTCGGCAAGTTCCCGGCACTGCGCACAAAGCAGCTCGGCCACTACGCCGCAGCACCTCTTTACCTTTTCTATTTTTGCCTCTTCACTCTCTATAAGTAATTTTTGTTTCACTATCTCACGTTTTAATTCTTCAATTCTCTCAATGGTATCCATGCTTGTTCTATAATTCTCCCCTCCGCTGCCAAATGCGAACAAAATATCATCCCAGAATTAGCGCCAGCCATAAGCAACCTTTTGAAAGTAGATTATAAATCAAATGAAATCGCCGTATGAGAGAGTACGCTTCGCGCACACCCATGTTAATCAGCGATAACCTGCACGCTCCGCGAACAGATCACCGCCATCAATAAAAGCAGATACCAAAAAAGGCATCTGCTTAACGGGTATCCAAAATGATTGCAACTGGCTGTCATATACTTCTACTTAGACCCTTTAGCTTTGCGCCACCGCCTTTCGACGGGTTTGCCAAATATAATATTTGTTATTAGTCATTATACTTTATTTTATTTGGAAGTGCAAATGGTTTCTTTGAAAATTACCAGGAAATTTAAGAATTGTTCCAAAGAGTGAGGGGAGAATCGGTGAATCGAGTGAAAATATTATCCGTAATTGGATAATATTCTGATAGCGCTTCCGTATCCGTTCTCCTTTTTTTGTAGGCCGGCACGAAGAATGATAGGAAATCACAACGTACCTTCTCCATACCAGCCTATAGGAAATCCGGAAAATCATTCCGTAAACGAGATTCTCCGTCGCGATTTTTACATCTCCTGCAGCACCCACAACGCATAATCCACATATACATTGCAGGCAATCAGCAGGCCGTTTTCATCCAGGTCAAACAAGCCGTGATGATGGGGAACCCCTGTATTCGGTTCTGCAGGATTGTGGGTACCGACAAAAGCGTACATCCCCTTTGTCACCGCCAGATAATCCGCAAAATCATCGGCTCCCAGGGCTTTCTCATAATCACTGATAATGTCATCTTCCGGAAGAATCTTTTCAACGACAGCCCTGACCTCATCAACCGCCCGGCCGTCATTGACAAGAGGCGCCGCATAATCGCGAAACAGACGGCAATGCTTTATGGCGCCGAGGCAGAAGTAGAGTTTCGCGATTATGCGGCGCCTCTTGTCAATGACGGCCGG
>PVML01015976.1_pt1 | contig 10327 bp, 10 predicted proteins | sample 1853371 | NCBI WGS metagenome assembly PVML01 (sample SAMN08533508, study PRJNA380276) | Human gut metagenome, whole genome shotgun sequencing project. | isolation source: participant 1, chromium library | host: Homo sapiens | collected 2017 | reverse complement strand
TACTTTGCAAAAGTAGGTTCCCGATGCTCGCTTAGATCGGAAGAGCGTCGGGAATAGAGATTCCCGATGCTCTTCCGATCTAAGCGAGCATCGGGAATAGTTACAACATTTTATCAAGTTTGTACGATGTTATCTGTGGACTTATCACAATAAACACCTCATATAATCTTTTTTCCATTTCTTTAGACACTTTGTATATTATTCTCCAAATCATAACTGCACAGTTAAGATCCTTCTGTGTCCTCCTCCACCATTTTTACATACTTTCCATAATCTCTATCCTACATTTCGTAAATCAATTATTCCTTACGTAATATCAATTTCTTATAAGTTTACCTTCAAATAAACAACATATGAAACTTTCCTTAGGTCCGCCGAAGGAATGTATTTCCAGATAATTTTTTTACCAGTTTTCACTGCTTAAATTTTCATTCAATTAATTATGAGCGATGCAATAACAACAAAATCTGCATAACTATATGCAGATTTTACATAAAATATTGAAGTCAAATTTAATTTCATCTTGACTAAATACGTCTTAATGCACTCATCCTAAATCGGGAATTCCTTATTTATTCTTAATTATTTCGACTTCAGTTACTTGAGGGGACTCAGTTAGAGGTACGGCAATCGAAAATCCCATATAACCTGCTATCGCAACAGCGATATTCAATCCTCATTTTATCCTACAATGGAAATTAGAAAATAAATAACGAATAAACTATTTAACAAAAAAAGCATACCTAGTTTAGTAGACTACTTTATTAATATTTCGATCTCTCTATTTACTTCTTATCTGAGCTAAAACTATTGAATAATTCTCATAAAGCCCTGATATGTTTCTAAATTGTTCTCTGGAATATTCTCAAATTAAATTTTCTTCTCTTTTTCTGAATTTCCTTTCCATGATATTGAAGAATCTTTTCATTACCTAAAATCTTTCTCGGGTTCTCCTCAATCAATTGGAATGCTATAGTATTTCCGAATTCTTCCGCAAGAAATTCTCTTGCATCTGAGAGTACGCAAGGCCGATGTTCGTTATGGGAATCACTAGCCATAAAACTAACAAAACCATGTTCAATCATTGGAATCAGTACTTTCTTTGTTTCTTTCTTAAATAAACTATTTTGGTTTGCTTGTAAATAATATCCTTCGTTCAGCCACCGCAAACAGAAGTTCGGGTCTCCCTGAACATAACTATACCGTTCTGGATGCGCAATAATGATTCGATATCTTAGTGCCAGCTCATAAAGAATTTCATCATATTCATCTCTATAACTCTGGAATGGAAACTCGACCAAGATGTAATCCGATTCAGCTAAGGTTAAGATTTCACCTTTTTCTAACAGTGCTGGTAAGTCAGGATGAATATAGAGCTCATTCCCAAGATGAAGCTTAATCGGCCCTTTATACGCTTGTTTCAATTCATTGAATTGATGTACAAGCTCTGGGGCTTTTGTCCTGAATTCTCCATTCTTCATAAAATGGGGAGTTGTAATCAGTTCTGTGATACCATCTTGTTCAGCCTGTTTCAATAAAGAGAGCGATTCTTCTAAGCTTTGACTTCCATCATCCACTCCTGGAATCAAATGACTATGAATATCGATCATTTCTTTTTATCACTCTTTTTTGTGATGGATAAGAGGATTGAATTCTTCTTTTTCTTCTGTGTTGTCTTTTTTTGAGTATCGCTATATCGATAACCATAGCTGTTATAGTATTTTCGCTGAACTGGCATCATTGTCATGACAATTCCAATGACATTGACTTGCGTCTGTTCTAACTGATCCTTGACTCGAAGCAATTCTTTCCGGTCATTCCGATTCGAGGCACAGACTAAAATCGTACCATCGCAATACGAAGCTGCCACAATTCCATCCGTCACTAATCCAACCGGTGGACAGTCTAAGAGAATTAGATCGTATTCTTTCTTTCTCTCCTCAATGAATTCTTTTAATGCATTTGACTGGATAAACTCGGAAGCAAATGGAATCTTCGTTCCTGCGGTGATGACATCCACATTTTCATAAGGTTGTAAAACTACTTTCTCAAATTCTGCTTGATGACCAATAATATCAGAAATGCCTTTTTTATTCTTTAGCTTCAGTTTTTTATGAATCGTTGGCATTCTTAAGTCTAAATCAATGACTAAGACTTTCTTTTGTAATTGGGCATACACCATAGCCAGATTGAGGACACAGGTACTCTTCCCTTCCTGGGCTGTCGTTGAAATAATATTGATAACCTTCATATCCCGATCGAAGTTCCGCATCAGAATGTTAGTTCTTAAAGTTCGGTAAGCTTCGGAAGCGGGTGCATCCGGATCAATTAAGGTAATCAGTTCGTCGCCGACTCTTAACATTACTCTGCACCTCCTGTCCCATGCGTCATATCGGGGATTAAACCGATAATCGGATAATCAAAAATCTGTTTCATTTCTTCTTCGGTCCGGATATTTCGATCATTCAATAAGAGATATACTACAATACAGCCGTCAATAACACACCCAAGTAAGAAACCAATCAATGTATTTTTAATATTCGAAGGACTAGATTTTTTTTCTGGAATCTTTGCGGTATTTAAAACGGTGATATTCTCAATGTTCATAATGGAATAAATCTTATCTCGAAAAACGTCCACAATCTCATTCGCAATCACTGCGGCTTCTTTGGGATCCTTTGACGTTACCGCAATCGTAATGACTTCCGTATCTTTCACAGAGCTGATCTTAACGATTTTCTGATATCCTTCCGTATCTAAATCTTCTAATTTCAGATTCTGAATCACCTCATCACTGATCGCTTCACTCTTCAAAATCTCGCTATAGGTATTCACCAGCTTTTGTGATGTTTGAAGATCGTTATAGCTGATCTGTTGGCTGTCCGGATTAGATTTCTGGACAATGATCAGCTTTGCTTCCGCTGTGTATTTCTTAGGTATCAGAAACAGTGTGATCAAAGCAGCCACAATCGAAGCGACCACGATAATCAGCGCGAAGGGTTTGAAATGTTTTTTGATGATTTCAAATACTTGTGACAGATCAATTTCAATTTCGTCGTTCTCGTTCATTTTTCTTTTCTCCCTTTTCTCTTCTCACTAAAAAAGAACCTTATTCAGGTCCTCCGAATTTCTCATAGATTGACTCCTCAAGTTCAATTACCTTTGTACTTGGCTGATAATTTTCCATTTCATAGATGTTCTCATGAATATCCTTCACCATCTGTTGATAACTATCCATTACATACAATGGACTGAAATCATTATATTCTACAGTTTTGTAAATGGCTTCCATTCCTGCAGAAGGAATCTGGTATTGATCAATATGTTTTAAATCAAAGGTCAGTAGATTCATAATATAATTCTTAATTTGATCATTGGTCAGATTCGTTTCGATCCAAGGCATCATGTCTTCAACAATATCCATCAGTTCCCAGAAATTCTTCGTTCTGAGTTCTGTCAGAATGGCCATAATGACGGTATTCTGACGTTTCATGCGATGAAAGTCATCGTCAATGGTCCGGATCCGGCAATATTCTTTCACTTGTTGACCGTTCAAATGATAGACCCCGTCATCACCGTCAATTTGTAAATCACGAATCTTTTGATGCGTTTCTTCGGCTGTCAGATAAAGATCAATTCCGCCGACTAAATCAACCAGCTTTACTGTGGCTTCAAAGCTGAATCCGACATATTGCGTAATGTCCATATCGAAATTCAAATTGATCGTCTGAATCGCTAATTCTGGGCCTCCGCGCCAATGGGCATGATTCAACTTATCATAATCATTGTAGGGCTCAGGAAGATAGACTAGAGTATCTCGTTGTAATGAAGTGATTTTGATTTTCTTCGCATTAAAATCTAAAGAGATAATCTTTGTCGCGTCGGACCGCTGCATTTCAGTATCGGTCCACTCGTTCCAATCCTGATTGTCGGAACCAAATAAAGCGATATTCACAATTTTGTGGTCCTGTACTTGATCTTTAACTTCCTGATTCACCATTGCTTGTTCATCGGTCAATTTCTTTGAACGGTTAGTCTTGTTTAATAAAGAATCTACATACAAATTTCCGCTAATGCCAATCACAGCGATTAAACCTATTAACGTGCCCGCTACAATCAACAAAATCTTTGTTTTGTTTCTTTTCTGTTTTTTCTTCAATTTTGTCACATCCTTGTCGATTAATAAAAAAAGGTAGGCTTCGCCACCTCAAGCTTCCGATGAGTTTGTAAAAAATAACCATGAAACTGAATTGGAAGTGCCCATGCAACTATCCAAATCAAATTCAATCACTTTGTTTAACAATCAATCCCAAGTAAAGCAACATCATCTGACCGCAGATCTGAAACTGAACTTGCGCGGTTCGCTGATGCCGGTCAATCTTCTTTATTCGCGATTCCATCCCTTGTAAAGGTCCGGATTCGACAATTAATTGCCTCTCGTTTAAGACACCGGTTGAAATCGGAATTACATGCTGTTCATTCATTAATGAATTCAGGAAAAGCCGTTCATCTTCCTGGAGGGAGAAATACTCTTTTTCTTCTAAATGAATCAACTGGGATATATCGAAATGCTGAGAAAGCCATTCGTTGAACTGTTTTGTAAATTCGGCTTGAGGGAAATTACTGGCAATCATGATCGTTCCTGGAAATAACAGACGCTCTACCCAGGTCACCAATTCCTGCTTTTTAAAATAACGTTGTTTCTTGGGAAGGAAAGCTTCGAAAGGTGAGCTTTTCATCAATTCCAGGACATCTTCTTCATGCTGCTTTTCAACTTCAACAAAATACCAGCGCATCACAGTGCCCCCTTTCTTAAAAGGACAATCTGCAACGTTTTCAACAGAATCTTGAAATCCCACAACAGGTACCAGTTTTCAACATATTCTTTATCCAGTTCACAGCGGTCGTGGAAGCTGAGATCACTTCGTCCCCGGACTTGCCACACCCCGCCTAAGCCGGGTTTGACCTGAATAATCTGATTATAATATTCGCCCATATCTTCTTTCTCCCGCGGCAGATAAGGACGCGGCCCAATCAACGTCATTTCGCCTTTCAGAACGTTGATTAACTGCGGAAATTCATCGAGCGACGTCTTTCTAAGAAATTCACCCGCCGTGGTGATGCGCGGATCCTGTCTTAATTTTTTATGTATTGTATATTCTTCCCGGATCTTGGGATCCGTCTCCATCAGTTGTTCAAGAACAGCTTCCGCATTCGGAATCATCGATCGAAATTTGATCATTTCAAACAGTTTGCCATCCTTGCCAATCCGTGTCTGTTTAAAGAACACCGGATCATAATCGCCTTCCTGATGATTTTTATGGCGGACATAGAAGTAAAGCGGAATCAGAAGCAGACATCCGGCAATCCCCGCCAGGATATCGATGAGACGCTTAATCCCTTTGCCGATCCATTTTTTAATTGATAATGATACCGATATCCTTGTTCTAAGCTCGATGCTTTCACCTTTGGTCATACTGCTCCCCCTCTCTCGATGGGAATCAGTTCATAAAAAAGAACTGCTTCCTTCGCCCCCTGCGAAATCTCTAACAGTCGCTAACCGTCAGATAATGTACACATTTTTTGACAAACAAAATTCAATGCCAAAAACTGGTAAAATCGTTTATTTTTAATACATGTCCCATTATAAATGGCTTATTTCCTTGTGTCAATAATAGTGTGATTTTTTTGCCATAAAAAGGGGCATAAATGTAATCAACAACCAAATTCATGTCCTGTATGGTTATTCATCAACGCAATTATAACGAAGCAATTCCTAACAAATTCATAAAAAAAGACCCCGGCCATTATGCCGGAGCCCCCTCTATCACGCTCTAACCTTCAACTAATTCATTCTGAATTTCAATACGACCGGATTATGATCGGAATACCGATAGTCATTCTGGATATTCTCCGCTGTCGCCGTAAGATTATCCGAAACCAAGAATCCGTCAACAATCGCCTGATACGTGACCACCGCCTCAAACGGAATATCCGCGCCGCGGCAGGTCGCGGTTTCATCGGCGTTATCTGCCCGAACAAAGTGATACCCTTCTGCCAGATCCGCGGTGTTCATCGCAAAAATCCAATCCGGAACCTGCTGCTGAGAAGGAAAGAAATCCAACGTACCGGCGATGTCATGATTAAAATCACCGCCCGCGATCACATAATTTCCCTGTTCGCGCTCCTGAATCAGCACCTGGTTGAGCAAGGCCAGCTGCTGCGCGCGGATCGTTCCTCCCTGATCGTAGGCTGACAGATGAACATTAATCAGCACCAGCTCTTTTCCGTTGTCTAATCCTAACCGACTGATCAGAAAACACCGGTCCAAGTCGGTAAACTTTGTAATAAAAGAGCCGTCGACAGGAAACTGCCGCCGCACATTTTCATCCACATGCCAATTCGACAGTGTCAACAATCCGGACTGCACCGAACCATGCGGTTCCTGCGGCGGGACGATCAAATACGGACTATGGAAGTTCAAGGCAAAGACGCTGCCATACCCCGAAAATGCAGAGCGAAGGATTGCTGTCTGATCGACGCCATAACTCCGCGACGACTTCACATCGACTTCCTGCAGGAATATAAAATCCGGCAATGATTGTTGGATCAGGGCGAGACTGCCCTGCGTATTGGCAATCACTGCTTCCTTGCTTAAAGCCCGGCCATGCTTTCCCCGCGTCGCTTTCCCGTCTTTCATCTTTCCGGTATCCATGAAGAAAGAATAGTCGTCCGAATACGCTCCAAAGCCAAGATTGTACGTCATCAGCGTATACTCCTGATCAACATCAAGCCGCGCCGGCGGATTGTTCACCGTCTCCACGCTTTGAAAATCCGCGATCCGGTAATAATTAACCTGCATGAAAATCCCATAGCTAACGATCAAAGCGATCAGCCCGGCAATCACCACACCGATACCTTTTAAAATCTTTTTCAATGTCCCGCACTCCCCCCGCAAAAAGCGAAAGAAGGAAAAACATGAAGTCCTTCCCTCTTTGCCTTATCTTTTAACAACGGTCTTATTTGAAACGTTCTTTTTTGGAATACGTCGTATGAAGCAGCTCATGCGCCAGCGGACTTCCCGGTTCTTTCAGGAATTGATCATACAGCGCGATGATCTGCGGATTCTCATGCGATTTACGCACGCTCTGCAGCGCATCCTCATCATATAACGCCTTTGCCCGTTCCTTCTTCCAGTCAATCGGCTTAAAGCCGTTGCGGATCGAAGCGTTGATAATCGGCTGACCGCCGCCGTTGATGCAGCCGCCCGGACAGCCCATGATCTCGATGAAATGATACGGCGAGGTGCCGGCGCGGATTTCATCCAAAAGCGGCTTGGCGCAGCTCATGCTGGAAGCGACCGCGACTTTAACCTGCATCCCCGCGACCTCCAGCTCCGCCGTCTTCACGCCTTCCATGCCCCGGACAACCGTGAAGTCCAGACTATCGAGCGGTTTGTTTTCCAGCGTTTCCTTGACGGTTCTTAGCGCCGCTTCCATGACCCCGCCGCTGGCGCCGAAGATCACGCCGGCTCCGGAATATTGTCCGAACATATCCTGATCAAAATCTTCATCCGGCAGATTCTCAAAGTTGACTCCATACATCTTGATCAGCCGGCCTAGTTCTCTCGTCGTCAGAACAACGTCCACATCCGCCACGCCATCCTTGCGCATTTCCGGACGGACGACCTCCGCCTTCTTCGCGGTGCACGGCATGATGGAAACGACCGTGATCTTGCGCGGATCCAGATTATGCGTCTGCGCGTAATAAGATTTCAGGATCGCGCCGAACATCATGTGCGGCGACTTGCAGGAACTCAAATGCTCCAGCAGATCCGGATATTCAAATTCACAATACCGGATCCAGCCTGGCGAACAGCTCGTGATCATCGGCAGCACGCCCTGATGCTGGACGCGCTCAATGAACTCATGCCCTTCTTCCATGATCGTAAGATCCGCGGCATAGTTGGTATCATAGACACGGTCAAACCCGATCCGCCGCAGCGCCGCGGCCATCTTGCCGGTAACCCGTGTGCCGATCGGCAGGCCGAACTCCTCGCCTAACGCCGCGCGTACCGCCGGGGCCGTCTGGACGATGACATGCTGCTCCGGATCGTTCAGCGCTTCGATGACACGGTGAATGTCTTCTTTTTCAAACAAAGCTCCGACCGGGCAGGCGTTGACGCATTGGCCGCACTGCATGCAGTTGACGTCATTGAAGCTCTTATCAAAGACCGGTGCGACCTTGGTGTTGAAGCCGCGGTTGATAAAGCTCAGAATGCCCAGTCCCTGAACCTTCTTGCAGGTCTCGATGCAGCGTCCGCACAGCACGCACTTGGACGTGTCGCGGACAATCCCCGGCGCAACCTCGTCAAACGTCGGCGGTGTTTTCTCCCCTTCATAACGCACCTTGCGGATCCCCAGCTGCTGCGCCAGCTTCTGCAGCTCGCAGTTCTGGTTGCGGATGCAGGAAAGGCAATCGCCGCAATGGTTGGACAGGATCAGCTCGACGGTGTGCTTGCGCGCTTCCAAAGCCCGTTGGGAATTGGTGAAGATCTCCATCCCCTCGCTGACCGGATATACGCACGCGGCGCCCAGGCTTTTCGCGCCTTTGATTTCAACTGTGCAGACGCGGCAGGCGCCCGTCTTGTTGACGTCTTTTAAATAACAGAGCGTTGGGATCTGGATGCCTGCGGCCCGCGCCGCTTGCAGAATGGTGGAACCCGGCTCGGCCTGAACCGGAATATTATTGATCTTTAAATTGATTTTCGTCATGTTTCCGCGGCCCTCCTTAATCGCGCTTGACCGCACCGAAGCGGCAGGTCTCCATACAAGCGCCGCACTTGATGCACTTGTCGTGGTCGATCACATATGGTTTCTGGCCCGGAACGCCGCTAATCGCGCCGACCGGACAGTTGCGGGCGCACATCGAACATTTGCGGCACTTCTCCGGATCGATCGAGTAATGCAGCAGCTTCTTGCAGACGCCGGCCGGGCAGCGTTTTTCTTTGACGTGTGCTTCATATTCGTCGCGGAATAAACGTAGCGTCGACAGCACCGGATTGGCGGCGGTCTGACCTAAACCGCATAACGCGGTATCCTTGATCATCTTGCCCAGCGTTTCCAGCTCGTCCAGCGTTTCCATCGTTCCGCGGCCTTCGCAGATATCCGTCAACAGTTCCAGCATGCGCTTGGTGCCGACGCGGCACGGCGTACATTTGCCGCATGATTCGTCGACGATAAACTCCATGTAGAAGCGCGCGACGTCAACCATGCAGTTGTCCTCGTCCAAAACGATCATTCCGCCGGACCCCATCATCGAGCCCAAAGCGATCAGATTGTCAAAGTCAATCGGCGCATCCAGATCCTCGACGGTCAAACAGCCGCCGCTTGGGCCGCCGGTCTGCACCGCTTTGAACTTCTTGCCGTTCGGACAGCCGCCGCCGATTTCATAAATCACCTCGCGCAGCGTCGTGCCCATCGGAATCTCAACCAGTCCGGTGTTGACGATTTTACCGCCTAACGCAAAGACCTTGGTGCCCTTGGATTTCTCCGTACCGATCGCACTGAACCAGCCGGAGCCCTTCAGGATAATCTGAGCCACATTGGCGTAGGTTTCAACGTTGTTGATAATCGTCGGCTTGCCCCAGACGCCGCTGACCGCCGGGAACGGCGGCTTCGGCACCGGCATGCCGCGCTTGCCTTCGATCGACTGGATCAGCGCGGTTTCCTCACCGCAGACAAACGCGCCCGCGCCCAGGCGGATCTCGATATCAAAGCTGAAGTCCGTGCCTAAAATATGCTCGCCAAACAGACCAAGTTCCTTCGCCTGTTCGATCGCAATCTGCAAGCGTTTCACCGCAATCGGGTATTCCGCGCGGATATACACATATCCCTGCTGGGCACCGATTGCATAGCCCGCGATCGCCATTGCTTCCAAGACGGCATGCGGATCGCCTTCCAAAATCGAACGATCCATAAACGCGCCCGGATCCCCTTCGTCGGCGTTGCAGATAACATACTTGTCGCCCGCCGGCTGATCTGCCGCAAACTGCCATTTCACACCGGTCGGGAAGCCCCCGCCGCCGCGGCCGCGCAGGCCGGATTTCTTAATTTCGTCGATCACTTCCTGCGGCTGCATTTCATGCAGCGCTTTCGCCAGTGCTTCATAGCCATCGCGGGCGATATATTCGCGGATATTCTCCGGATCGAGCTGACCGCAGTTTTTTAACGCGATCCGCTGCTGCTTGGCATAGAAGCGAATCTTGTCGATATCAAAGATCTTTTCCTGCGTGATTTCGTCAATGTCGTTCATCTCCAGCCGTTTT
>PVML01003868.1_pt1 | contig 10340 bp, 9 predicted proteins | sample 1853371 | NCBI WGS metagenome assembly PVML01 (sample SAMN08533508, study PRJNA380276) | Human gut metagenome, whole genome shotgun sequencing project. | isolation source: participant 1, chromium library | host: Homo sapiens | collected 2017 | reverse complement strand
ACGCAACCCGGATCTACAAGGGCTTCCTGATCCATTCGATCCTTTACAGCAGCCCGGATCCCATGACGCTGGACCCCATGACCTACAACTATCTGGGCATCGCCGAGTCTGCCGGCTGCGTCCGTCTGGTTTCCGGGGAAGCCAAGTGGGTGTATGACCACTGCGGCATCGGCACCACGGTGAATATCTACAACTCGGAAAAGCCCGGCCCCTATGACCGGCCCGCCATCGAGCAGACCATTCCCGCGGATCAGACCTGGGATCCCACGGACCCGCTCTTTGCACAACAGTAAATCCAAACCGTAAAACGGCGAGGAAGCAGCCACTGGAATTATCTTCCAGTGAATGCTTTCCTCGCCATTTTATATGCCCCGGGCATGGAACGCTCAAACCGCAGAAAGAAGCGGGTCCTGGGGGTGAGCTCCCTGTAATACCGGCGGTAAGCCGGGTTATATACCTCGTCGAACTTCTTCGTATTCACCATGGTGTGGTAGTAGGTGCGAAGCGCCGCGCTCTCAGCCGCCTGATGAAACCGCCCGCCGGTGGCCCGGTCGAACTGTTCGTAAGTCCGCTTCATCCGCCGGTAATACGCGCTCTGCTTCCCCTCATAGTCGCCGCTCTTGCCCTCCACGGTCCAGGACCCGGCGACCCCCACGCGGTACGCGCTCATGGGTTCATCCATATAATAGCCGTATCCATTGGCCGCAGCCAAAAGCTGCAGGGGCGTGTCGCCCACCGGACAGTCCACGTAATAGTCTGGCAGCTCTTTCACCAGCCGGGCCGGAAAAGCCATGGAGGACATGGCGTAGCCGGAGGACTTGTCGATGATCTCCTCCGGGGGGATCACCCGGCTCTTCCGGTAGGGCCGCATCTGGCTCTCGGTCAGCGCCTTTCCCACCAGGTCGATGCGGGCGCTGTGGATACACAACGTACAGTCCGGATGGGCCTCCATGTAATCCACCTGGCGCTGCAGCTTGTCCGGGGAGAGGAAATAGTCGTCCCCGTCGCACATGAAAATATACTTTCCCCTGGCCCTGGGAAAATTGAACGCTCCGCTGATGTTGTCAATGCCCTGGGAATACTGGTTCTCCTTCTGAATCAGCGGCCGCACCCGGTCGGGATACTTTGCTTCGTACTCTCTTATGATCTCGCTGGTCCCATCCGTGGAGGCGTCGTCGTGCACCAGAATCTCAAAGGCGAAATCCGTTTTCTGCATCAGAAAACTGTCCAGCGCCTTTCTGATATAATTCACATGGTTAAATGTAACGCAGTTGATGCTCGCCATCACCGTCTCAGCTTCCATCGTTCTCCCTCTCTCACCGCGCCCCGCCGGTCCCGGTAATATATTCCTCAAATTTTCTCGCAATATACATCTCTGTTATCTCCGCCCGGGTATCGACCGGCTTTCCCTCAAAACAGTGCAGATGTTCCGTCACGCAGTCGTATCCCGCCATGCAGGAAAATTCCACCCCGCCCGAAAAGCGGGGATTGCACTCCAGCATGTGGTATTGACCCCGACCGTCCTCGATAAACTCCATGTTCACGCAGCCGTTCACGCCCAGCCAACCCGCGATGCGTCCGCACAGCCCTTCCAGCTCCGGGTTCCTAAACACCCGCACCGACGTGCCCGCGCCGTTTAACGTGCGCAGTAGCTCCCGGCGGCACACGGCCGCCCAGGCTCCGTCCGCTGCGTTTCGCACCACGTCCACCGTTATGACGTCCCCTTTTACCAGGGGCTGCACAATGTAATCCGATACGTCCCTTCCCTCCAAAAAGCGCTCCATCTCCCGAAGCGAGCCGATGAAGGTCAGCCCCTGGCTGCTCCGGCCGTTATAGGGCTTGCAGACCACCGGGTAGGAGAGGGCTTCCGGCTTTAACCCGGAGAGCGTTTGGGTGGGGATCACCGTGCCCGGCCGCTCCTCCTCCAGGCGGCAGAACAGCTTCATCTTATCCCGGCAAAGCCCGATGCAGGCGTCCTCTGAAATGCACAGCGTGATTCCCCTGCCCGCAAATTCCCCGCGCAGCCGGCAGAGCACGTCGACCTCCACATCGGTCAGAGGCAGAATCCCATCCACCTTCTCGCGGGAGCAGATACCCAAAAGGGCCTCCGGGTAGGCCTCCGCCTCCGTGGCGCGGGGCACCTGGTAGAACGCGTCCACATTGCCCGCGTCCACCACCCACTCCCGGGGATAAATATCGCAGCCGATCACCCGCATACCGTTTTCCCGGCACTTCTTTATGACGATATCCGCTGAAAAGGAACCGATCGCCGTTATCAATACTGTTTTCACATTGTCACCTCACAAATTCGCTCTCACCATTGTACTATCTCCGCCCCATCCGCACGCTCACAAGATTGAAGAGATAGGTAAAGCTCTCCACCTTAAACAGCCACGCCAGCCCCCCATAGATTCCCGCTCCTGCCAGAATCTGGAGAATCAGCTTCATCCACGGCCCGCCGGGCAGCGCGAACTGGAGCCCGTAGACCAGCGCGCACATCACCAGGGACAGGGCCATGGACGGCATAATATCCCTCCACTGGCTGCCGATGCTGTAGCCTAAAAGCTTCTTGTTGGGCCAGGCGTTGATAAAGGTGCTGAGGAAATCCAGCGCCGCCTTGATGGACACCAGAACAATGGGGCTGTAGCGGATTCCCACCACCAGGCCCAAAATCCCCACGACCTTCTTAATCACCTCCAGCTTCAGGAACACGTCGCTGCGCCCCACCGCGTTGATGGCCTGGAGGTTGGTGATGTGGATCGGCCAGAAGGAGTAAGCCACGCACATGATCCGCAGGTAGGGAACGCAGACCAGCCATTTTTCGCCCAGCAGCGCCAATACCATGGTGTCCGCCACGGCGAACAGTCCGAACAGCATGGGCAGCACCAAAAAAGAGCTGGTGCGGATGGCCCGGCGCACCATGCTGCGCACTTCGGCAGCCTCCCCCTGACGTGAGGAAAAGGCGGGCAGGAGCACGGCCTGGATGGCCGCTCCCAGGTTGTTGACGATCAGTTTGGGAAACTGGTCTCCGCGGTTATAGATTCCCAGCAGCTCTTCATTGTAAATTTTTCCCATAATAAGGCCGTACAGGTTGTTGAACAGCGTATCGATCAGGGATGCCGCCAACAGCTTCCAGCCAAAGGACAGGATTCTCACAATCCGGATAAAGGAGCAAACAAGCCCCGGCCTCCAGGTCACGGTCCAGAACAGGCAGACCATCAAAACCACATAGTAGGAGAGCTGCTGCCCCACGATGGCCCAGATGCCAAATCCCGTGTAGGCCATCCAAATGCTGGCCGCGCCGGACACCACAACCGCGCAGATCGTGGCTTTAAACAGCCCCTTGAACTCCATTTTCCTGGAAACATAAGCGGTCTGCACCGAAATCACGGAACCGGGAAACAAAACGAACGCCAGCACCCGCACGATGGGGACCAGCACATCGTTTCTGTAGAACCGGGCGATGGCCGGAGCCGCGAAAAACAGCGCCCCGTACATCGCCGCCGCAAGGCACAGTCCGAAATAAAACACCGACGAAAAATCCGTCTCGTCCGAATTTTTCTTCTGAATCAGCGCCGTTGAAAAACCGCTCTGCACCGTGACGTTGGCGAGGGTGATAAAGATCATCACAATCCCCACCAGACCGTACTCCGCAGGCGTCAGCAGACGGGCCAGCAGGATGGAGATCACAAATTGCAGGCCCTGCGCCCCAAAGTTTTCCGATATTTTCCAAAAAAGCCCTTTGATCACCTGGCCTTTGATTTCTGTTTCAGCCAATCTTTTATTTCCTTCCGTCAAACAATCATTCACCGCAGGCCGCCCGCATGTTTCCTGTAACCCGCGCACAACCGGCGCGGCGGCAAGCCCATTTCGCTCCCACCATTGTACTATGCGCGCCGGAAAATGTAAATCCCCTGTTCCGGGCGAGGCACAGAGGCGCAGCGAACCGGCCCCCTGCGCTCCACTCACCAAAAACGCCTCGCGGGATATTGCCTGTAAACAGCAATCAACAGATACAGCCCCGGCAGGTTTGAATGCCGGGGCCGCGTGGTCCGTCTGTCTGTGAAATTTTATGCTCCCAGGCGCTTCTCCACCAGTCTGCACCAGATGGGCACGCCGTACTCCAGCGCCTTGGTGTCGATCACCACGTTGGGGTTGTGAAAGCCCGGAACCGCATCCGCGCCCAGTCCCAGGTAGGTGGCTTTGCAGTGAAGCTTCTGGGCGTAGTAGTGGAAATCCTCTCCGCCGGAATTCTTGAAAATTCCGATGGAGCCGTCCGCGCCCAGCACGTCCTTTATGGTTTCCTCGGCCAGCTCGATCATACCCTGATCGAACTCAGCGGCCGGAACACCGTCCTTGGAGCGCAGAACGGCTTCCGCCCCCACCGCGGCCGCGGCGCCGGTCACGGCTGCGATGGCCCGCTCCTTGATGCGCTCGATCTCCTCGTTGCTCTCCGACCGGATGTCCATCGCCATAAACGCCTCGTCGGGAATATTGTTATAGGTTTCCCCCGGCACCGTGATGTTGGTGACCTTGATGGAGCTGGGGATCGCCGGATTGACGCGGATCGCGTTGATGGCCTGCACCGCCAGGGAAGCGGCGTCCACCACGTTCACGCCCAGGTGGGGCTTGGAGCCGTGGCAGGTGACTCCCTTGATGGTGAATTCCATGATGCAGCTGGCGCAGTGGTACATAGCCGGGATAGCCTTGCCCAGGCGGCAGTCCTGCTTGGGACGCAGGTGCATGCCCACGATCTCCTCCACGTCGTCCAGCAGGCCGGAGTCAATCATGCGCAGCGCGCCGTACAGGCGCTCTTCGCCGGGCTGGAAAATGATCTTTAACTTGCCCTTCTTCACCAGGTCCCGGTCATGAATCTCCCGGGCCGCGGCCAGCAGCATGGAGGTGTGGCCGTCGTGGCCGCAGGCGTGGATCATGGTTTTCTTGCCGTCGATGATAAACTCCAGGGCGTCCATATCCGCCCGCAGGCCCAGCACCGGCCCTTCCTTGCCGGAATCGATGGTGACGATGATTCCGGTCCCGGCCACGCCGGTCTTAATATCCTCAAAGCCGATCTTTTTCAGCTCCTCCAGCACAAAGGCCGATGTCTTGAACTCCTCAAATCCCTTCTCCGGGATGGTGTGCAGATAATCGTACACCTGGTGGACATATGTAACGTAATCGGTTCTCTCTCCCATTTTGACTCTCCTTTTCGCGGATAAATTATACGATGAAATAGTTCATGATCAGCATTGCGACGCAGCCGTTCAACGTGGCGGTCACAAACATGTGGGGATAATATTTGGTTTTTAAATCAGCGGTTCCCAGAAGCCGTCCCATAAACTGGATCTGCGCTCCGGAGAGCAGCAGCGCGGGCAGCAGAATCGCCACCTGGGGCTCGGTCAGCTGGCCTGCGGTAAACAGTCCCGCGATCACGCCCGCAGCGCCGCCCATGGAAAGGAAGATCGCCATCACGGCGGTGGCCGCTACGCCGGGCAGGCCGAAAATCCGCATCACCGGCGCGAACACCACGCCGATCACGTCCGCAAGACCCGTCAAATTCAAAATAATCGTCAGTGTAAATCCAAACAGCGTATTGGGAAGCATAGAGTTAAACGCAATTTTCAGTCCGTTGCGCGCTCCGTCCACAAACGCGTCAATCACATTCCCCCGCTTAGCCTTCACCTGCTCTGCCATATTACTCGTCCTCCTTGTCAAACTTATTCAGATAGAATCTCAGCGCGTTCGCTCCCACAAATTTCATGATCAGAATCAATGCCAGCGGTTTAAAGATCGGAATATCCCCAATAAATGGGAACAGCGCCGCGCCCGAGGCGAAAAAGTTGGTGATCGCCGAAGCGCCCGAAAACTGGAACGCGCAGAATACCGCCTTCTGCTTCTCGGTTATGTAGCCGTCGTCGCAGAGACCCTTGGTCATGGATGCGGCCGCGTCCGTGGACTGAAGACTTGCGATCAACGTCAGGCCGCAGCTTCCCGGAAGTCCCATGAGCGGTCTCATCAAGGGGCTTAACAGCTTCTGGGCCGCCTTCATGCCGTCCAGGTGGTCGATTACCTTAACCGCGCCCAAAGCCAGCATAACGCCCGGAACCAGGCTTAAGCCGTACAGCCATCCGTCCCTGGGGCCTGTGCCCGCGGTGCCGCGGAAATTCCCGGCCAGGGTTCCCGCGCCCTCGCTCAGGGTTCCCAGCTTTCCGAAGCTGCCCAGCACATTATTAAAATCCAGCGCCTTGAGGGGTCCGGGCGCGTCCTTCATCAGCCCTGAGAAAAACAGGATTCCCAAAAACAGCACCAGATACCCATACCATTTTACCTTTACCTCTTCTTGTTTCAGATTTTGACTTTCCATACTCCTCTTTGTATGACGGCTACATCATACGCTCCTTTCTTCATTGGTGGTTCACTTTATATCAAGCAAGTTTCATGCCAACTTTTATTCCGCGCTAATTTTCACGGTATTTCCGCATTTTTTCTCGCATTTTTTTCTTTCCCGCTCCATAAAAAAATGGGCTTTTACAGGATTCATCCTATAAAAGCCCATTTTCATCCTATTGTTCTTGCAATCTCCCCGGAAACTCATTATAATGGTAAAATGGAAGCATCCAATTCATCCGGGAGGGAGACCAGTGACGAACAGACGAAAACTAATATTAATCACCTACGACCAGTCCAACGGAATGCACTACCGCCGGGAGCTTCTGGACTTCTTCGGCGACGCCGTGGACATTGAAATCCACACCATATGCGAGGGGTTGGGAAACGGCCTGTCCGGGGACGCCGTTTTAACCCTCTCCCCCATCTCCAACAACCGCCTGACCCCACATTTGAAAGAGGAAATCGAGATCATACACGGCTCCAAGGTTCTGACCAAGGCCGCCTACCAGAGGTTAATGGATCTGCCCAAGGGCACCCGGGCCTTCCTCATCACCACCAACAAAACCGCCTCCTTCGACATGGCCACCTACCTGTATCAGATCGGCGTGAACCATATCGATTTCGTGCCCTTTTACCCGGGCTGTGCCAGCGACCCGAACCTGGATATCGCCATCACCCCGGGCCAGACCCGTTTTATCCCCGAACACGTCCGGCAGGTGGTGGATCTGGGATGGCGGCGCATCTCCCTGGACACCTTCATGTCCCTGATGGTGGTGCTGCGCCTGAAAAGTGAAGCCCTGATCGAACGCCTCTACCATCTGTCCCGGGATATCATGAGCCACGACTTTCTCACCACGCCCCTGGACAATGTGTCCAGGCTGAAGGATATGCTGTCCATGATGATCGACGAGATCGAGGACGGCATCCTGTTTCTGTCCAACGCCGGAAGGCCCATCTTTGAGAACAACGCCTTCCACTCCATGCTGAACTTAGACCCCGGGCTCCGGCAGTCCCCGGACCTGTTAAACTATCTGCCCGAAGAGCTGACCCGGCAGATGGCGGGGCCGGAGGCATTTGACCACAAAATCATCCACATCGCGGCCACCGGACAGGCTTTCACCCTGTCCAAGCGCAGCTTCTATTACTATAACAACCACAGCGGATTTCTGATCGTACTCAAGGACGTTCAGAACATCGAAAAGCTGGAGCAGAAGATCCGTCTGGACTCGGTGCAGAAGAAATACACCGCCAAATATACGTTTTCCGACATTCTGGGCGACAGCCAGGCCATGTCCGAGTGTATACGGCACGCCCGGCGCATGGCGGCCACGGACTACCCGGTGCTCATCACCGGCGAAACCGGCACCGGCAAGGAGCTGTTCGCCCACTCCATCCACAACGCTTCCAGTCGCTGTGAAAAGCCCTTTATCGCCATCAACTGCGCCTCCCTTTCCCGGGACCTGCTGGAGAGCGAGCTGTTCGGCTATGAGGAGGGTTCCTTCACCGGGGCCAAAAAGGGCGGAAAAAAGGGCCTGTTCGAGTTCGCCCACACCGGAACCATTTTCCTGGACGAAATCGGAGACATGCCCTTTGACCTGCAGGCCCAGCTGCTGCGGGTGCTCCAGGAAAAGGAGATCCGCAGGGTGGGCAGCACCAGCACCATACCGGTGGACGTGCGGATCATCGCCGCCACCAACCGGGACTTGAAACAGATGATGGAGGAAAATCTGTTCCGAATGGATTTGTATTACCGCATCGGAATGTTCTCCCTCCATCTGCCGCCTCTCCGGGAGAGGCCCGGGGACATTCCCCTGCTGGCCGCCGCCATTCTGTCCCAGGTTCCCGGCTCCCATCCCATGAGCCAGGAGCTTCTCAAGGCCCTGTCCGCCCAGACCTGGAGGGGAAATATCCGGGAGTTGAAAAACTGCGTGGAGTACATGGCCTACATGACGGACGGCCCCCTTTCCAGCCGGGACCTGCCTTCCGGCTACATCCCCGGTCCTGAACCCGGCCCGGCCCGGGAGGTACCCCCGATCTTTCAGGAGCTGCCCCTGCGCAGCCGGAAGCTGTGCTTTTCCATCTTAAACGCCCTGCGCGAGCGCCCCATGGGCCGGACCCGGCTGATGGAAGCTCTGGGAAACAGCTTCACCGAGTACGAGGTGCGGACCATGCTGGAATACCTGACCAGCGAGGGCTGCCTGCTCCCGCGCAGGGGCCGCGGCGGCACCGCCTTAAGTCCGGAGGGAAACCGGATCGTCCTGGAATATTTAATTCCCCGCCTCAGTCCCCGATCATGAGCATCTGCCCCAGGGTCCGAAACCACGTGTTTTTCGTAAACCCGTATTTCAGGATCGTCCGAATCCGCCGTACCTTCCCCATGCGGGGGATTTCCACAAACGCGGCCAGAAGCTCCTTCTGCTCCCCGCTCAGGCGGTCCGCAAACAGCTCCAGCATGCACCGGGCCTGGCCGAACATCCTCCGGTAGTTCTCCCTGGCCCCGCTGCCGTCCTCCAGGCGGTCCCGCATCCCTTGCAGATTGTCCCCTTTTTCCGCGCCCAGGGTGTTGGACCCATGCTGGCGGTAGAGGTAAAGGGGTTCCTTCACCCAGCCGATGGCCCCGAAGCAGGAGGCCAGAAGGGCCAGCCAGGCGTCGTGCATCAGGCATACCTGCGGAAGGTCCTTTAGCAGCTCCAGCATAGGCCGGTTGATCATCACCGCGCCTCCGGTCACATTGTTCTGCACCAGAAGCTGCGGCAGCGCGGTGCGTTCCGGGGAAATCTTCTGGTATTTAAAAAAGCTGTGGGCCACCACCCGCAGGCTTTCATCCACCACCGCCAGGTCCGAATGTGCCAGCGCCGGAGTCCCCGGCTTAAGACCGGCCTCCAGCTCCTGCATGCACATCAGAAGCTTCTCCGCCTTCTGCGGCAGCCAGACGTCGTCCTGGTCGCTGAGCATGAAGTAGTCCGCTCCGGCCGCGGCCACCGGCAGGTGATCCTTCACGGAACCGCCGTAACCGCTCGCAGTAAACTCCTCTGCCCCGGCCTGCTCGCGTCCGGCAACGGCCACGCCAGACTTCGTCTCCGTCCGCGCCAGCTCCGATAGAAGTTCCAAAAAATGGGCCGCCGCGCCGCCCGAGGGCTTCTCCCTGCGGATTGCCGTCACCCGTCCCGGGTACCGGGCGCAGTATTCCTCCAGTATTTCCGGCGTCCGGTCCGAGGAGCAGTCGTCGGACACTACAATATGGATCCCACCCTGGCTCTGGGCCAGAATGGAATCCATCTGTTCTCTGATATAAGCTTCACCGTTGTATGCGGCTACCAGCACCGTGATCATGTCTGCTTTCCCTGCGCTTCCCGGCTTCAGCCAAACACGGCCTCCGCCTTCTTCATTGCGGACTCGATTACCTTGTCCATATCATAATACTTATACTCTCCCAGCCTGCCTCCGAAAATCACATTCTGCTCGTTTGCCGCCAGCTCTGCGTACCTTTGGTACAGGGCCTGGTTCGTTTCGTCGTTGACCGGGTAGTAGGGCTCCATGCCCTCCTCCCAGCTCACCGGATATTCCCTGGTGATCACAGTCCTGGGCTGGGTTCCGAACTCAAAATGCTTGTGCTCGATGATCCGGGTATAGGGAGTCTCCCGGTCCGTATAGTTTACTACCGCAACGCCCTGGTGGTTCTCCTCGTCCAACACCTCGGACTCAAAGCGCAGGGACCGGTATTCCAGCTTGCCGAAGCAGTAGCCGAAATAGGCGTCGATGGTACCGGTGTAGACCACCATATCGCCCATCGCGTCGTAGCGGGCCTTATTCTCCAGGTAATCCACGCCCGTCTCGATATCGCAGCCCGCAAACAGCTTGTCGATGATCACATTGTATCCGCCGATGGGGATTCCCTGGTACAGATCGTTGAAATAGTTGTTGTCATAGGTGTAGCGCACCGGCAGCCG
>PVML01021038.1_pt1 | contig 10383 bp, 8 predicted proteins | sample 1853371 | NCBI WGS metagenome assembly PVML01 (sample SAMN08533508, study PRJNA380276) | Human gut metagenome, whole genome shotgun sequencing project. | isolation source: participant 1, chromium library | host: Homo sapiens | collected 2017 | reverse complement strand
GCTTCTCGATATGCTCTCTGGAAATCTGGGAAACATGAAGCAGCGCGTCTACGCCTGGCTCTAACTCAACGAATGCGCCAAAATCAGTCATACGTGCTACGCGGCCTGTTACCACATTGCCTGCTGCATACTTCTCAGCAGCCTGTGCCCATGGATTTGCCTCCGGGAACTTTAAGCTTAATGCGATCTTCTCGCCCTGGATATCCTTGATCAGAACAGTTACCCGATCACCGGACTTGAATACCTTCTTAGGATTCTCTACACGGCCCCAGCTCATCTCAGAGATGTGAAGCAGGCCGTCAGCGCCGCCCAGATCGATAAATGCACCAAAGTCTGTTACGTTCTTTACAGTACCCTCAACCTTATCACCTGGCTGGATACGTGCAAATAACTCTTCCTTCAGCTTTGCCTTCTCAGCAACTAAAAGCTGCTTTCTGTCGCCGATGATACGTCTTCTCTTTGGATTAAACTCTGTGATCACGAACTGGATGTCCTGATCTGCGTACTTGGACAGATCCTTCTCATAAGTATCAGATACAAGGCTGGCTGGAATAAATACTCTTGCGCCCTCAACCTCAACGCTTAATCCGCCGTCTAATACCTGAGTAACCTTGGAAGTTAAAACCTCCTGATTTTCAAATGCCTCCTCCAGACGCTTGTTGCCTCTGTCGGCTGCCATACGCTTGAAAGATAAGGAAACCATGCCTACGCCGTCATTTAACTTGATAACCTTAGCTTCCATCTCTTCACCAATCTGTACTTTTGTAGTCAGATCCACACTGTTATCGTTGCTGTACTCGTCGCGGGTGATAACGCCCTCGGACTTGTTGCCCGCGATGCTCAGAATAATCTCATCTTTGCTCACTTCGATGACCTGACCGGTGACTATCTCTCCTGTACGTATTGGTTTGGTTGATTCTTCCTCTTCCTTTAATAACTCTGCAAAACTCTGCTCTGCCATTCTGGTATGAACCTCCTCAATAATCTTTTTTGGGGTGGATGCCCCAGCTGTAATACCTACGCTGCGCACAGAAGATACACTGTCAGGATCTAAATCGCCGAGTGTCTGAATGTAAAAGGTGTCTTTACACTCCTTGAGGCATATCTCGTAAAGCTTCTGGGTGTTGGAAGAATGCCTGCCGCCAATCACAATCATAGCGTCCACCTGCGAAGCAATTCTTGCTGCCTCCACTTGTCTTTCCTGTGTTGCATTGCAAATCGTATTTAAAACACTACTATCATAACCCTTTTTTAAAATTTTTTCAACTAAATCTTGAAATTTGTTGTAATTAAATGTCGTCTGAGACACTACGCACAGCTTTTTCCCCTCCGGAACCACATAATTTTGCGCTTCCGCCTCATTCTCAATCACTGTGGTGTATGTATTGCCCCAGCCTCTTATACCCTCCACCTCCGGATGAAAAGGACTTCCTATGATAACAACCGCATCCCCAGCCGCCGCATGCTCATCTACAATGCGGTGGATCTTCTTTACAAAGGGACAGGTGGCGTCTGCGATCCGGATCCCGCGCTCTTTTAAAATATCATAGATATGGCGGCTGACGCCGTGGGAACGGATAATAACTGTCCCCTTTCCCTCAGGAAGAGCTTTTAAATCCTCCTCTGTGTCCAGAACGGTTACGCCCTTTTCCTCTAAGTCCCGTACCACTTCTTCATTGTGGATAATGGGACCGTAGGTATAAATGGGGCCTTCTGCCTTTCCCTCTTTCACTGCCTTAATCTGTTCATATACCTGATTTACCGCCCGCTCTACACCAAAGCAAAACCCGGCCGTCTTTGCCACGGTGACCGTACGGCCCTCCGGAATTTCAAAAGAAGCAGCCCCTTTTACCTGCGCATTCATCTGTCCTCCCCCTTATTTCCAAGAGCACTGACAGCTGCGCTGCAGCCCTTCTCTGCCGCAATAACAAAGATAGCCCGTACCACCTCATCCAGAGTCATATCTGAGCTGTCAAGCAAAACCGCATCCTCTGCCTGCATAAGCGGAGAATGCTCTCTGTGCATATCCTGATAATCCCGGCTTTCGATATCCCGCTCAATCTCCCTTAAATCAGCGTCAATGCCCTTCTCTGTCAGCTCCTTATAACGTCTCTCGGCCCGTACCTTTACAGATGCAGTCAGATAAATCTTAGCCGGAGCATCGGGAAGCACACAGGTTCCGATATCCCTTCCGTCCATAACAACATTTTCCCGCTTTGCAAGCTCCTTTTGAAGCTCCACCAGCTTTTCTCTCACAGGAAGATAGCCAGAGGTGGCGGAAGCCGTCTTTCCCACCTCCTCGGCGCGGATCAGGCCGGAAACATTTTCCCCATTTAAAAGAACCTGCTGGACGCCGTCTTTATAGGCGATCGTTACATTTACATTTCTGCAGGCTGCGCTGACTGCCGCCTCATCCTGAGGATCGATGCCTTCTCTTAAAATATGCAGCGCTATGGTGCGGTACATGGCCCCGGTGTCAACGTATACAAAACCCAGGCGTTTTGCAGCCAGCTTTGCGATGGTACTTTTTCCTGCTCCCGCAGGTCCGTCAATTGCAATATTAAAGTGTTCCATTGTTTCCTCCTGTTATTATAGGGTTGTGTCCTTAGCCGCAGCCTTTCCCGCCTGCCAGCCCGTAGACCAGGCAATCTGCAGATTAAAACCTCCGGTTACTGCGTCAAGATCCAGAAGCTCTCCTGCAAAATACAGACCCTTTACCCGTTTTGACTCCATGGTGGAAGGATCCGTCTCCTTCACGCTGATGCCTCCCTGGGTAATAATAGCCTCCTTAAACGGACGAAGACCGGTGAGCGTAAAGGTAAGTCCCTTTGTAGCTTCCACCAGCCTGCGCCGTTCCTGTCTGGTGATCTCATTGACCTGCTTATCCGGGTCAATACCGCTGCGGCGGATAATCTCCGGAATCAGCTTTGCAGGATAAAGATGACTTAAGCTGTTTTTAAACTGCCTGTTTTTCGCTTCTGCAAAATCCCTCAGGATACGCTCATCCAGCTGTTCTCCTGAAAGAGCCGGTTTTAAATCGATAACCAGCTTTAAGGCCCCCTTTGACACCGCCTTTGCACAGAAGGAGCTGGCGCTTAAGATCACGGGGCCGCTGACTCCGAAATGCGTAAACAGCATCTCGCCAAATTCCCGGTAAAGCTCCTTTTTCCCGTTATAGACAGCAATTTCAATATTTTTAAGAGAAAGCCCCTGAAGAGCCTTTACCTCCTCTTTCTCCGCCGCTTCAAAGGGAACCAGGGCCGGAAGAAGATCCGTCACTTTATGGCCCAGCATTTTAGCCCATGCATGTCCGTCCCCTGTGGATCCGGTAGACGGGTAGGAAACACCTCCCGTAGCCAGGATCACACGATCCGCCGGCACCTCTTTTTCCTTTCCGTCCGGCCCTTCCAGACAGATCCCGCAACAGACCTGCCGGACCGCTCCGGTATCCGTATCCTCTTCGCTTCGCACTGCCAGCCCCTTAATCTCCTGCCTTAAGTATACCTTTACACCTGCCTGGCGCATCATCCGCTCCAGAGCGGCAATCACATCGGAAGAATGATCGGAGCAGGGGAACACACGGTTTCCGCGCTCGATTTTAAGAGGCAGCCCCGCCTCCTCAAACAGCTCCATCACGTCCTCATTGGTAAAGCCGTAAAAGCTGCTGAACAAAAACTTGCGGTTTGTCACAACGGCTCCAAAAAGTTCTTCCATATCACAGGCATTTGTCACATTGCAACGTCCCTTTCCTGTAATAAACAGCTTCTTTCCCAGCTTTTCATTTTTTTCATACAGGCTGACTTTACAGCCCTCTCTTGCAGCGGCTACTGCGGCAATCATTCCTGCCGCACCTCCGCCTGCGATGATAATATGCTTTTCTTTATTCATGAATCCTCTCTTGTTCTCTGCCGCGGCATATATTCTGTGTTGAACGTAAGTATACCACATTTTTCCATCAAATAAAACGGCCCAGGCCAAAAAATCCCGCCCGGGCTGTTTTCACTGTATAACTCCCGGCCGATCCCTACAGATCTGCCAGTACAAAAATATCATAGATGGCCCGAATTGCTTTCTCAAAGTCATCATTCTTAACGCCGATGATAATATTCCACTCACTGGAACCCTGATCGATCATCTTTACATTCACTCTTGCATGAGCCAGGGCGGAGAACACACGGCCTGCTGTCCCGCGATTAGAGCGCATGCCTCTTCCAACCACAGCGATCAGAGCCAAATCGGATTCCAGCTCCACCACATCCGGCTCAACAGCCCGGTGGATTCCTGCGATCACAGACTGCTCATGATCCTCAAACTCAGACTGATGAACAAAAATTGTCATCGTATCGATACCGGAAGGCATATGCTCAAAAGAAATACCTGACTTTTCAAACACGCTTAAGACCTTTCTCCCAAAGCCCACCTCTGTATTCATCATGGCCTTTTCAATGTTGATGGCGCAGAAGCCCTTCTTTCCCGCTACGCCTGTGATCGTGTGGCGCGGCTTGCGGCAGGTCGTTTCTACGATCAGCGTTCCCTTATCCTCCGGACGGTTGGTATTGCGGATATTAATGGGGATCCCCTCTTTTCTTACAGGGAAGATCGCATCCTCATGAAGAACGCTTGCTCCCATATAGGAAAGCTCCCGGAGTTCTCTGTATGTAATGGTCTCGATTACCTCCGGATCCTCTACAATCCTTGGGTCTGTCACCAGAAAGCCGGATACATCCGTCCAGTTCTCATACAGATCTGCATGAACCGCTTTTGCCACAATGGAGCCCGTCACATCGGAACCGCCTCTGGAAAAGGTCTTTATGCTCCCATCCGGACGGGAACCGTAAAAGCCCGGAACCACAGCCCGTTCCACATGGGACAGACGCTCAGAAAGCTCTTTATCGGTCAGATCTGCCTCAAAGTTTCCCTGCTCATCAAAGAAAATCACCTCTGCAGCGTCAATAAATTCATATCCCAGATAATTTGCTATCACAATACCGTTTAAATACTCTCCTCTGGAAGCAGCATAATCCCTGCCTGCCCCGGCAAGAAAATTCTCCTCCAGTTTTGCAAACTCATGATCCAGATTCAGGTTTAAATCCAGGCCCTCGATAATCTCCTCATACCGGCCTCGGATTTTCTCCAGGATCTTTTTATAGGAACGCCCCTCAGATGCTGCATCATAGCATGCATAGAGCATATCCGTTACCTTTTCGTCCTTGTCATTGCGTTTTCCCGGTGCGGAGGGAACCACATACCTCCTTGACTTATCTGCCCGGATGATATCTCCCACCTTTTTAAACTGCTTTGCACTGGCCAGTGAACTGCCGCCGAATTTAGACACTTTCTTCATAATCGTAGATCTCCTCTTGCCACATTTTCGAAGGTAATGCTTTCTGGAAATGATATCCCACTTCTATAAAAAAGTCAATAGTTTTTACTCAGAAACTTTGTGTACTGAGCACATTTGTCCGCGTGATAAAGACTTTTTATTCGCAGTACAAGTGGATCCCCTGTGACTCAATAAGGCTTCTCCACTCATCAGAAAGCTCGTCATCTGTAATGATACTGTCAAAATCCTTCAGATGAGAAAAGGCTGTTGGAAAAATCCTTCCAAACTTGGAAGAATCCGCCAGAAGTATTTTTGTCTGTCCGCTTTCCATCAGGGCTCTCTTTAAATCCATCTCATGGGGGGCAATGCAGGTAACATTCATCTTTTCACTGATGCCGGCTGCCGTAATGAAGGTCTTATTGATGCATGTTCGGTTTATCATGGAAATTCCCTCCGGACAGTAAAAGGTCTTTGTATTGGAATAAAGATAACCGCCGGAACAGATGATATCGCAGTTGTAATGGTCATTTAAGTCCAGAAGAACATTAAAACTGGAAGCCAGAACCGTCATATGGATATCATAGGGCAGAGCCCTGGCAAGATAGGCGGCCGTAGATCCGCTGTCAATGGCAACTACGTCATTTGCTTCAATAAGAGAAGCCGCCCGTCTTCCAATCCTCTCCTTTTTCTGCGGAAATACCAGGCACTCATCATTTAAATTGTACTCCGGGTACAGAGCCGTTTTTTCTGCCGCATGATATATGGCGACTCCGTTTACCAGCCTCAGACAGCCCTGTTTTTCCAGGAGCTTTAAATCCCTTCGGACGGTAATCTCCGACACATCCAGCTTCCCTGCAAACTCCCTGATAGTAATCCCGTTTTCCGTCATCAGCATTTTTCTCATCCGGTCCAACCGGTCTGTTTTCCTGCCGCTCATCCTGTTTTCCTCCTTTTTCTAATCTGTATTTTTTTGTATTATACTGAAAAATTTTTATGCTGCTGATATAAAATGATCAAAACATTTAATTCCCTCTGCTATAATGATTCAATCCATCATAAATATAACATTTTTTCATATTTTTTGATAGTATTTTATCATTTTATCAATTTTATTTTGCAATATTGACAATGAGTATGATAAGAATTACAATATTTTTATACAACATTTTACCATTTTTCAAACAGAGAGGAGTACAAAATGGAACTGCGACTTGTAGACCTGGTCAAGGATTTCTCCGGGACAAAGGCCGTTGACACCGGCAGCTTTTCAATCTCAGACGGAAAACTCACCGGACTTTTAGGCCCCAGCGGCTGCGGCAAATCTACCCTTCTTTACCTCATCTCCGGTTTATTAAAACCCACCTCCGGAAGGATCTTTTTCGGAGACCGGGATGTGACAGAGCTTCCTCCGGAAAAAAGAGGAATCGGCCTTGTTTTTCAGAATTATGCCCTTTATCCCCACATGACAGTTGCGCAGAATATCGCCTTTCCTCTGGTAAACCGCAAGGAAAACAGAGAGCTCATCCAGCAAAAAACGCAGCAGATGGCAAAGCTGGTGCAGGTAGAGGAGCTTTTGTCCAGAAAGCCGGGACAGCTCTCAGGAGGCCAGCAGCAGAGGGTTGCCATCGCACGGGCTTTAATTAAAGAACCGGACATCCTTCTTTTAGATGAGCCTCTCTCCAATCTGGACGCGCGCCTCAGACTGGAAATGCGGGAGGAAATCCGCCGCATCCAGCTGGAAACGGGAGTTACCACTATTTTCGTTACCCATGACCAGGAAGAAGCCATGAGCATCACCGACGAGATCGTACTGATGAAAAAGGGCATCATCCAGCAGCAGTGTGCTCCCATTGATATGTACTTACAGCCTGTAAACCGTTTCGTGGCATCCTTTATGGGAAATCCTCCCATTGACTTTTTCCATTTTCCCATAAAAGACGGACGCCTGATCCTCTCAGAAAGCTATGCACTTCCCATCCGCACAACCGCCAGCGGAACCGTACTTACAGGAATCCGTCCGGAAGCCTGGGAGCCTGGACCGGGAATACGGGTAACAATTGAAACCTTGGAACAGAGAGGCCGTGATGTACTGGCCGGTTTTACCCTGACAGGCGCAAAAGGCAAGGCGCTCTTAAGCATTACAGACCGGGTCCGCACCGGCGATACGGTCGAACTCTCTTTAAAGCGCAAGGATCTTTTGTACCTGTTTAATGAAGCAAACGAAACTCGGATCGATGCAGAGGTAGCCTATGAAAGTTAAAGGTTTTTGCAGAAAGCCCCGTCCTGAAAATCCGCTGGGAAATACAGAATACAGCCTGAAGGCTTACTTTTATCTGCTTCCTGCAGCTCTTATTTTAGCTGTATTTGTATTTTTCCCTATTATAATGACCCTGCGGATGGGCTTTTATGAAAGCTATGTCTATCTGACCGATGTAGGAAAAGGCTTTGGTCTTGCTTCTTTTCGCTATGTGTTAAAGGATCCAGCCTTTCGGTCTGCGGTACGCAACACACTGATCATCACCTTTATCGGCGTTCCTATTACGATCGTCCTGTCGCTGGGAAGCGCCCTGTTTATCAACTCTCTGGGCAAAGGAAAAGGGCTGTTTCAGACGATCTACTTCCTTCCCTATGTAACCTCCACCATTGCCATCGGCCTGGTGTTCCGGTGGCTGTTCCACTCAGACTATGGCTACATCAACCATGTTTTAAGCTTTTTTGGCCTCCCGCCTCAGAAATGGCTTACAGATCCCAATCTGACTACCATTTCCGTCACGATCTTTACGATCTGGAACGGAATGGCCTTTAAGATCGTTCTGTTTCTGGCAGGACTTCAAAAGATCGATCCTCAGTATTATCAGGCGGCACGCATGGACGAAACTCCGCCTTCCCGTGTGTTTTTCCGAATCACCATGCCTCTTTTATCCTCTACCTTCTGGATGGTAACCATTGTATCGGTCATTCACGCCTTTAAGACCTACAATGAAGTTTACTCCATGTTCGGAGGAAACGGGGCCGGCCCCGGAAACAGTGCCATTACCATTGTTTACTATATCTACGATATGTTTTTCAACCGTTCTCAGGTGCACTACGCATCAGCCGCCGCTATTATCTTTTTCATCATTATACTGGCGCTGACTGCCCTGCAGAAATGGGTATCGAAAAAATTCGTTCACTATGTATAAGAAAGGAGACGCCTCATGACAGAAAAACTGAAAAAAGCAGCCGTCTGGATCCTTTTAACAGCCGGAGCACTGGTTATGATGTTTCCTTTTATCTGGATGTTAGCCACCTCCTTAAAGACGCTTCCGGAAGCCACTGCCATTCCGCCTACGCTCTTTCCTGCAAAGGCTATCTTTGCAAATTATGCGGAAGCTTTCACCATGGCGCCTTTTGGACGGTACCTTTTTAACTCCATCCTGGTAGCCGGGCTGGGGACGCTCCTTACTCTGGTCATCACCGTATTAGCCGCCTATGCCTTTACGGTTTTTGAGTTTCCCGGAAAATCCGGCCTCTTCTTCTGCTGTCTTGCCACCATGATGATACCGGCAGAGCTTTTGATCATCCAGAATTTTATCACCGTTTCCAAGCTCCACTGGGTCAATACCTTCCAAGGTATCATCATACCAACCATTGCCAGCGGATTCTATATCTACATGATGCGGGAATACTTTCTTCAAACCCCTTCTGTGCTTTATAAGGCCGCCAAAATCGACGGCTGTACGGACTGGCGCTATCTGTGGCGCATTATGATGCCTATTAACAAAAATGCCATTGCCACCATCGGCATCCTGACCTTTATCAGCCAGTGGAATTCCTTTATCTGGCCTCTGATGGTATCCAAAGATGACGCCCACCGCGTCATGGCAATCGGTCTTTTACATTTTAAAGATGCCGTCAGCTCCCAGATCAACCTGCAGATGGCCGGTTCCACCATTGTCCTTTTGCCTATGCTGATTTTTTATCTGATCTTCCGCAAACAGATCATTGAGGGAGTATCCCGCGGAGGAATCAAAGGATAATATTTATTTCAAGTCAACCAACCAAGGAGGAAAACAAATGAAAAACATGACCTGTCTTCTTTTAGCAGGAACCGCTGCACTGTCTCTTGCTGCCTGCGGCTCTGAGTCCGCGCCTTCCCAGACATCTGATGGGATTGTCACAAAAATCACCAAGCCTGTAGAGCTTCAGTTCTGGCATTCTATTTCCAATCCTGTCCATGCAGAGGTTTTAGATAAGCTGATCGCCCAGTTTAATGATACCGTCGGAAAGGAAAAGCAGATCACTGTAACCGCTACCTTTAACGGAAGCAGCTCCGACTTATATTCCAATGTAATCGCTGCCATTAAGGCAGAAACTGCCCCGGATGTAACTCTGGCTCTGCGCCCCTATGTGGCCGATTATCTTCAGACCGACCTAGTCGTAGATCTACCCCCTACATCCAGGATGAAACTGTGGGAATGCCTGACTACGAAGATATATTTGAAGGTTTGAGAAACGGCGGAACCACCTATGCCAAGGAAGGAACGTATTCTCTTCCCATCCACTCCTACTCAGAAGTGCTTTATTACAACACCGCCTTTTTTGAGGAAAACGGCTTAACGGTTCCCGCCACCTGGGACGAGCTGATCGAAACCAGCAAAAAAATCCATGAGATCACCGGTGCTCCTGCCTTTGGCTGGGACAATCTGGCCGGAAGCTTTATGACCCTTGTAAAGCAGTACGGCGGACGGTATACAGATCCGGAAGGAAATATTTACTTTGCAGAAGAGGATTCTGAAACGGCTTTAAAGGTATTAAACCTCTGGAAGGAAAATGTAGGATCCGGTATCTGGAGGACTGCGGGTGAGGATATGTTTTTCTCCGGGCCCTTTGCAAACGAACAGATCCCCATGTATGTAGGAGACAGCGTAGAAGCCAGCTATATTCCTGCCAAAAATCCGGAACTTAAGTGGTCAACCGCTCCCATCCCACAGGTAAGCGATGATACGGCAGCCAACTTAAGCGCCGGTCATGTCATCACGGCCTTAAACCAGTCCGGAAATCCCGAAAAAGCCTATGCT
>PVML01002641.1_pt1 | contig 10424 bp, 7 predicted proteins | sample 1853371 | NCBI WGS metagenome assembly PVML01 (sample SAMN08533508, study PRJNA380276) | Human gut metagenome, whole genome shotgun sequencing project. | isolation source: participant 1, chromium library | host: Homo sapiens | collected 2017 | reverse complement strand
GCATGAAGCCCCTGCTTGTCAGATACTACATATTTATAACTTATCATTTCATCATCACCCTTAATTTATTCTCCCCCCATTTTAACATAGTTAACTTTTCTTGACAATCAGGTGTGTTGACAGGTAGAATAGAAAAAGCCGTGCAGCATTCCGGTAAAGATAAAATACCGAAGGCGCTGAAACGGCAGAGAAAGAAAAGACCAAAAAGAAAAGACCAGAAAGGATTGGTTGGAACCCACATGAAATTACAGCGTCTTCTGAGCCTGACACGCCAGGCTCTTGATACATACGGGCTGATTCAGGACGGTGACCGTATCGCCATAGGAGTGTCCGGCGGAAAGGACAGCCTGACATTGCTCCATGCCCTTCATCATCTGAGGAGGTTTTACCCTGAAAAATATGAACTGTGCGCCATTACGGTGGATTTGGGGCTTGGCAATATGGATTTGGAACCGGTGGCAGCTATGTGCCGGGAATTTGAGATTCCATATGAAATCATCTCCACAGAAATCGGCGCGGTCCTCTTTGATATCCGCAAGGAAACCAATCCCTGTTCTCTTTGTGCCAAGATGCGAAAAGGCGCTCTCAATGAAAAGGCCAAGGAGATGGGATGCAACAAGATTGCCTATGCTCATCACAGGGATGATGTGATCGAGACCATGATGATGTCACTGTTCTATGAGGGAAGGTTCCACTCCTTCTCACCCCTTACCTATCTGGACCGCATGGATCTGACCGTCATCCGTCCCATGATTTTTGTCACGGAGGCAGATGTCATAGGATTCCGGAACAAATACCAGCTTCCTGTATGCAAAAACCCATGCCCCATGGACGGATACACAAAGCGGCAGTATATTAAGGAGCTGATACACAGGCTGCAGGAGGACAATCCTCATATAAAAGACTGTATGTTCCGGGCAATCCTTGACGGCAGCATAAAAGGATGGCCCCAGGCGTTGAAATAATGCCTGAGGCCATCCTTTTGCACTTCCCCTGTGCTTCTATTCCGGGGTGGTCTTTGATGCCGGGTACTGCTTCAGATACCGGTGCTGCTTCAGATGCCGGGTACTGCTTTAGATGCCGGGTACTGCTTCAGATACCGGAACCTGCTTTAGCTTCCTGGGCCGCCCTCGTCCGTACCGCTTTGGGCCTGGCCAGGGCCGTTGTCCTGGCTTCCTGGGCCAGGGCCGCTGCTGCCGGAATCAGATTCGGAGCCAGGGGAGGAACCGGAGCCCGGCTTCTCTGTCTCAGGGGCCTTTGTGGGATGGCTGCCGGAAGGTTCTGCGGCGCCGCTGCCGCCCGGGCCGCTGCTTCCCGGTCCCTGCTCCTCATCCGTATGTTTGGTGCTTTCAGGAGCCTTTGTGGGTTTGCCTGATACGCCCGGCCCCACTTCTTCGGTCTCTTCTGTTTCTTCGGTACTCTCCAGGGTTGTCTCCTCTGTCTCTTCCGTCTCCCCGGTACTCTCCTGCGTTGTCTCCACAGGCGCTGTTGTTTCGGGCGGAGGTGTCTCTGCCGGTACATTCTGGGCAGGCGCCTTATCTCCTGATGAACTTCCTCCTGAGGAGCCGCCTCCGGAAGGAGCTGCCTTGCCCTCCTCATAAAGCCCTGTTTCTTCCGAGATATGGGCGCTGATTTTACGGACAGCGGAGGATGGACTGTAGGACGTCTCCTGGCCGTACAGGAACTGATGAAGAAGGACTACATTGCTTTCCAGGGTGGTGGGCACCACGCAGTCCATCTTTCCGATTTTCATGGTCTGCCTTGAGAATGGGAAACCGGCAGTCTCTCCGATGTGATACTTACCGATATCCTTTGCCAGAGGCAGTACATCGTCTACTCCTACGCTGGTGGAAATTTCCTGCACCATGTAGCCTGCCAGCGAGGTCAGAGTTGAGAGGTCAGCCTGCTTTGCTTTTGCCAGGGCAAGCTCTACCACCTTTCTCTGGCGCTCCGTTCTCTGGAAATCCGTATCCATGAGACGCAGACGGCTGTAGGCCACAGCCTGGACGCCGTCTAAATGGTTCATCCCGGCCTGCTCCAGCTGATAGGAACCAATACCTGTTGAATTGACGGTTTCTGTAATGAAGCCGTTGATATACTTAAATTCCGCAGGCGTGATTTCCAGGTCTATGCCGCCCAGAATGTTGATGGCCTCAGCCACTGACTTCCAGTTAAAGGTGGCATAGTCATCAATCTTGATATCCAGGTTTTCCTCCAGGGCTGACACTGCCTGCTTATGTCCACCCTTAAAGTATGCTTCATTAATTTTGTGATAGGTTCCCTCTGAATTGATTTTCAGGTATGTATCCCTGTAAACGCTGACAAGGCGGATTTCCCCTGTAGCTCTGTCAATGCTGCATATCATCTGAACATCTGCCAGTGCGTTTTTTGTATTGCCATCTCTGCTGTCCACTCCAAAAACAGCTATATTCCAGTAGCCTGTAGGTTTGTGAAGGAACAGCCAGGCTCCATACCCTATGAATGCAACCAGAAGGAGCAAAAGAATCCCCTTCCATCTGCCTTTTTTACGTCGTTTTGCCATTTGTCCCTGCTGCCGTCCGGCAGATGTCCTGCCCCTTTCCATAGTATCCTGCTGCCTTTTTGCGGTGCGCCCCTGATTTCTTGAAACGGACGGTGCTGTTCTGGCCCGGTCCTGATTAGAGGAGGCACTTCCCGGCTGACGGGATTTCCTGCCCTGGGCATTTCTGTTTCCCGCGGACTGCGCCTGACGCCGTCCTTCGGCAGAACCAGACGAACCATAAGAGGATCTAAGCCGGCGGGCAGGCATGGGAGGTTCGTCGTCCAGATAGTCCTCCATGGGAAAATCAATCTGCCTGTCCTCTTCTGCGTCGTATTCCTCACCGTAATAGTACTCCTCGTCATACTCCTCGCGGCCGTCATAGGATTGTCTGGCACTTCTGCGCTCACCGGCTGGCTGTACAGGCCTCGGATATGCCCTGCTGCTCTGTCTGCCGCTTTCCTGCCTGCCGCTGCCTCTTCTGGCACGTGCCCTCATGCGTTCCAGCTCATCGTCATTTTCTCTGTTATTCATGATTATACTCCTCTTTATCTATTTGGTTCTTATGCGGAAATCATTCCAGAATACGCCGGTAACTCTCCCAGTTACTTGTCACGGTTCCCACTTCCACATTATTGGAATTGCCTGTGGTCTCCTGGATACAGAGCATATTCCCCTCTGCTGTCCAGCCCAGGAATATTACCACATGGGCCATGGGATTAAACCGGATACAGATGTCTCCCGGCAGCAGTTCATCCCTGGCTACCGGTGAACCGCAGCCCAAAAGTGTACCGGTACTCTGGGCCCCCAGCCCTTTTCCGGTGACCGACCAGTATACCCAGTTGATCCAGCCGGAACAATCCAGTCCCTTTAAAAGCCTGCCGTCCTCATCCGGAACAGTCAGTGAGCCGAAGCCATTTCCGGTATAACCAGGTGCTGATGGTTTGCCTCCCCAGTAGTAAGGAATCTTACCTACCGATGTAAGGGCATACCGCACGAAATCTTTACGCTGCCGGCTGGCGTCTTCCGGAACCAGACTCATGTATAATTCAATCTCCTGGGAATTCAAAAGTCCTTTTACCGGATAGTCAACTGTATAAAGACCATATTCCTGGGACCAATCCTGGGCCAGCAGCGCGCCTGCCATGTTTCTGGTATCCGCATTCCAGCCTGTCCAGCCGGAAGCCTTGACAGCTTCCAGTGTATCTGCTGCCTGGAATAGACTGTCTGCCTCGGCAGTGCCTTTGACCACGGCCAGTACCGTACAGTCCACATGGCCCGGACAGGTCCGGGAGCCGTCTGCCGGACCTGTATCAGAATCCCCGGATCCGACGGATGACGCATCAGAAAAACTGGCCACGGCTGCTGTCTCAGCTTCTGCTTCTGCACTGGCTGCCATTGAGCCAACTGGTTCTCCCACAGCTGCTCCTGACTCAACTGCATCAGTTCCAGTTGCTGCTGTTCCAACGGTTTCTGCGCCAGCTACTGCTTCAACTGCTTCAGCACCAGTTGTTTCCGACCCAGCTACTGCTGCTTCAACTGCTTCAGCACCAGCTGTTTCCGACCCAGCTACTGCTGCCCCAACTGCTTCAGCTCCAGCTGCTTCCGACCCAGCTATTACTGCGTCAGCTGGTTCAACACCAGCTGTTTGTGCCCCAGCTGCTTCCGTCCCGGATTCCTCCGCGTCCCTTCGCCCGTCTGCTGCTTCGTCCAGGCAGCTGCCGTCACAATAATAAATTCCGCCTATGCGCACAGAGTACTTGTGTGAAGCGTTCCACAGCTTGTCCGCACAGTCCTCCATTGTTTTCATATCTTTAAGTATGCCGAAGTAATGCAGGGTATTGATAATAGAAATGATTTCCCTTGCGTTGGAAGTGCTTCCGGTTTCCTGTTGTTCGCTGTTTACAAAGTGCACGGATATGTTCCGGAACTCCGGTATGATGCCGGACGGTGAAGTGACGGCTGTCTCCGGAAGTCCCAGCAGGGCTGCAAGCTGCTGGGGCGTATAATTGTACAGGTCATATAGACCCGATATCCACGAAGCGTCCTTTAAAGCCAGCAGATCATAGAGCCGGCCCGCATAGCTGTCAGCCGGATCCGTGGAATCTGCCCCATCCTCATAGAGATAGGCCAGATTAAGTACCTGGGAATCCATCATGTCCGCATTGGAGGGAGTTGCATCCCGGCAGGCCGCACCTGGCGGAAAGAGAAAGGAAGGCGAACCCGGAGCCAGATCTATGTATTGTGAGGTGGTTTCTACGGCCCCTCCCTCAGAGCTGCCGGCAGCGGGAGCATTCAGTCTCCCGCTGTAACGCCCCGCCATATAGGACATTGCGCAGGCGCACACTACAGTCACGGCCAGGGCCGAACACTGCAGAATCTCTCGTTTGTATTTTTTTATCACCTGTATGTAATCGCTTTTTTTCATGTTGTGCGTCCTGTTGTGATTCATAAATCATATAATTGCACCGCCCCTCATTATATCACACAGGCAGGTGAATGAATAGAACAAAAGTCTTAAAGAATCTTTAAAATCGCGCATAAAACAGGGATTATGCCGGGTACCGGCAGGGCGGCTCACCCAAAATATGGTTGACGCATAAAATAGAGTGAGCTATAATATTCACAATCTGTCACAGGAGGGACAGAGACACATAGCAAAGCTAAGCGCCATGCACCTTTTAGCGGGTACGTGAACAGCAGGAACGTCTGCTGCCGTTTATAAGGTTAACGAGGTGGAGAGAGAATCGAGAAATTCGGCGGGTGCTCTCCCATGCTGTCCGGGCGTGTTGCATACTGGAAAATATGCGGGTAACTGCAAAACAAAGCCAGTGTGACCGGATGTATGATATCAGTAAAAATGGACAAAAAATGGAATGCTGAAAACTGCCTGTATAAGACAGCTTAGTTTTTTGCTGTCTTTTTCAGGAACAACAATTGCAGTTAAAATAACTGTAACTAACAAAGAAAGGCAGAACAAATTATGTGTGGAATAATTGGATATACAGGCCCTTTGGAGGCCAAGGATGTATTGTTAAAGGGACTCGCAGGACTGGAATACAGAGGATATGACAGCGCCGGTATTGCTTACTTCAACCAGGATTCCCAGGTCAGGAGCATTAAAAAGGTGGGCAAGGTAGCCGCCCTTAGGGAATGTGTAAAATCAACCTGCGAGATATCCCACTGCGGAATCGGCCATACCCGCTGGGCCACTCACGGAGGTGTAACGGACGCCAATGCCCATCCCCACAGCTTCGGACAGGTAACCCTGATTCACAATGGAATCATCGAAAATTACCGCCAGCTAACGCAGGAATATGGCTTGGAAGGCCGTCTTGCCTCCCAGACCGACAGCGAGGTAGCTGCGGCTGTTCTGGATTCTGCTTACAGGGGATGCGGCCAGGATCCGCTGAAGGCTATCGCAGCCTTTACAGGTATGCTTGAAGGCTCCTATGGTTTTTGTATCCTTTTTGCGGACCGTCCCGGTGAGATATATGCCGTAAGGAAGGTAAGCCCCCTTGTTGCTTCCTACACCCACTCAGGAGCGCTTGTAGCCTCGGATCTTACGGCCCTGATTTCTTATACCAGGGAGTATTTTGTGGTCCCGGAGGGCTGTATTGTGCGCCTGACGCCATACAAAGTCCGTGTATATGATATGGACTTTAACCGTGTGGAGCCGGAAACACTGGAGGTCAGCTGGAACATGGACGCGGCCATGAAGAACGGATACCCCCACTTCATGCTCAAGGAAATCCACGAACAGCCGGAAGCCCTTAAAAATACCATTCTTCCAAGGATGTTGGACCGTCTGCCGGATTTTAGAGATGACGGTATTCCGGACTCCTTATTCGCAGAGTGTTCCCAGGTGCGGATTATTGCCTGCGGTACAGCCATGCATGCGGGAATGGTGGCAAAAGCACTGATGGAGCCCATGCTCCGTATACCCGTCACCGTGTCCATTGCATCTGAATTCCGGTACGAGGATCCGCTGATTGATTCCAGCACCCTGGTCATAGTCATATCACAGTCAGGAGAGACCATTGACACACTGGCCGCCATGAACCTGGCTAAAAGTCTTGGCTCTGTCACCCTCTCCATTGTCAATGTAAAGGGTTCCACCATTGCCAGGGAAAGCGATTACGTATTATATACACATGCAGGCCCTGAGATTGCTGTTGCCAGTACAAAGGCTTATTCCGTGCAACTGGCTGCCCTCTACATGATTGGCTGCCGCATGGCCCTGGTCCGCGGGGCCTTTGGCCAGGATGAGGCACGGGAATTTATGACGGATCTGCTGGATGTCATACCGGCTATGGAAACCGTTATTGGACAGTCTGAATTTATCCAGTCCTTTGTGCGCCACCTGATTCGTGAGAGAGACACCTTTTTTATTGGAAGAGGTCTGGATTACGCCTTTTCTCTGGAGGGGGCTCTTAAGCTTAAGGAAATCTCCTATATCCACGCGGAGGCATATGCCGCCGGTGAACTGAAGCACGGAACCATTGCCCTGATTTATGATAATGTGCCTGTCATAGCAATAGCAACTCAGGACCATGTATTTGCCAAGACCATTTCCAATATCCGGGAGGTAAAGGCTAGAGGCGCTTACGTCATCCTTCTGGCCAAGAAACAGTCTGTGGTGGAGGATGGAGTGGCTGATATAGAACTTCGGATACCGGACCTGGAAGACCGCTTCACCGTGTTTCCCATTGCAGTGGCCCTGCAGCTGATTGCCTATTATGCTTCCATCGGCAAACATCTGGATGTGGATCAGCCCCGCAACCTGGCCAAATCTGTTACGGTGGAGTGACAGCTCACAGCTCATCTTTTTCTGGAATGGATTCCTGACATGAATTTCCGGAATACAGCATTTTTAGATGTGGTTTAGAGAACTATACGGTATGATACATACCATAACGGTTATTCAAAGAATACTGCATCTGAAAAATAAAAGGAGATACGAGCCATGAAAAGAAAGATTGCTTTACTGCTGATCACAGGGATTTGTCTGGCAAACACCGTGCCCTGCTTTGCGTCCACGTCCATGAAGGTAAGCGCTTCAAATTCCGAAGAAAATCAATCTTCCTGACGGGGATACCCTGCAAAAGGATGTGGGATTCAGGCCAAAGGCGCCTGCAAGCCTGGCTGGCGGTTATCTGTTTGGCAGCGGAAATATTACGGAATCATTTGATCTTGATTCAAATGGCGCTCCTGTCAACAAACAGAAAGGTATAAGCTTTAAATATATAAAAAAGGACAATAATACCTCCAAATCCGTTTCCCTGTCCGCAGAACCAGCGTCAGGCCAGTCCCTTTCAAGCAATGCGTCTGTTATAAAATATGGGGAGACAGACTTGTATTATAGTACGGCAGAAGCCAATTCCCTGGCCTGGATTGACGGGGACGTACGCTACATTCTTATGGACATCAATAAGATTGTGACCAGGGATGAATTGGTGGCCATGGCTGAGGATATGATTGATTTGGGTAAAGATTTACACTGACATCAAAACAGATGCAGCAATACCGGCTTTTGCCGGCGTTGCTGCATCTGCTGTTTTAGATGCTTATGTTGACATATCTCCATGCAATTCGATGAAACTACTTCTGTTTCCTCCACGCCTGCTTCACTTTTGCAAAATTCAGGATGACATCCACTGCGCCCTCCGGTCCTGTGACACTGCTGTTAAGACACAGATCATAGCTGCGCGGGTCGCTCCATTTCTTGTTGGAGTAATAATTATAGTAGCTGGCGCGCTGTTTGTCTGTCTTAATCATGATGTCCTTTGCCTTGGACGCGTCTACCTTGTACAGGTCCTGAAGGCGTTTTATCTTGTCATCGTCGTTGGCTGTGATGAATACGCTGACCACATTGGGGTAGTCCTCCAGGGCGTAATCCGCACACCGTCCAACCATGACGCAGGAGGCCTCTTCCGCCAGCTTTTTGATGGTGTCAAACTGAGCAAGGAATATCTTATGGTTAATAGGCATATCGGAATATCCCGATGCCGTATAGCCCATGGAATAGGAATCCATAACCAGTGAGTAGAGGAAACTGCTGGTGGGCCGTTCATCGTGTTTCTCAAACAGCTCCTCGCAAAGTCCGCTGTGTTTTGCAGCCATGGATAACAATTCCTTGTCGTAGCACTTAACACCCATCTTTTCTGCCAGTAATTCGCCGATCATCTTGCCGCCGCTGCCACACTGCCTGCCAATGGTGATAATTAGATTATTTGTCATTCTACATTCCCCTTTCTGCACTGTCTGTCCTGTAGGTCATAAGTCATATTTTATCTATTAAGTATTATAACTCAAAAATTCAGAAAAGTATATAGAAATGTACAAAAAAGTAAAAAATAGTATTAAGCTTTGCGACAAAAGTGACAACTTGTCTATTAAAGTATGTTTTTACTGCGCTTTTTCATCCTGGTTTCAGCTTAAGGTGCGAAGGAGTTTCTCAAAGTAATCCGGCAGGGGCGCTGAAAATTCCATATATTCTCCGGTCCTGGGGTGAATGAACCCCAGGATGCCGGCATGAAGTGTCTGTCCGCAGAGACCGCTTATGGGACACCTGGCAGGCCCGTACACAGCATCCCCCAAAAGAGGATGGCGGATACTGGCCATGTGGACGCGAATCTGATGGGTGCGGCCTGTCTCCAGCCTGCACTCCACATGGGTGTACTGCCTGAAACGGTTCAGAACCCTGTAATGGGTTACTGCATTCTTGCCGTTCTGGTAATTGATGCTCATTTTCTTGCGCTCCACAGGATGGCGGCCAATGGGCGCGTCCACGGTCCCCTCATCCTCTGTAATGACGCCATGGACAATCGCCTGGTACCTGCGGGTGATGGAGTGTTCCTTGAGCTGGGCAGCGATGGAGCTGTGGGCCATATCATTTTTACACGCTATGATGACCCCGGTGGTATCCATGTCGATCCGGTGCACGATGCCCGGCCGCATGACGCCGTTGATGCCGGACAGCTGGTCCTTGCAATGGTACATGAGGCCGTTTACAAGGGTATGGCTGTAATGTCCGGCAGCCGGATGGACCACCATTCCTTTAGGCTTGTTGATGAGGATAAGGTCCTGGTCCTCATAGAGAATATCCAGGTCCATGGGCTCTGCGTCGATTTCCGGCTCCACGGCCTCCGGCACTTCCAGCTCAATCCTGTCATCTTCCTCCACGATATAGCTTGCCTTTACGCCCTGGCCGTTAACCAGGACCTGCCCTGATTTAAGGAGCTTCTGGATGTAGGAGCGGCTTAAATCAGGGCAGGCTTCAGCAAGGTATTTATCAATACGCACATGGTCCTCCATATCCGTTGGATAAAATTCCTGTTTCAAAGGGGTGTCTCCTCCTGTTTGATGTATGATACTACTATTTTTTCAATGAGAAACATGCCATGTCCTCGTCCTTATAATAAAACATGATTAAAAACACAAGGCAGGCAGCGCCGATGGTTACATAGCAGTCGGCCACATTAAAAATAGGAAAATTAATCAGTTTAAAATACAGGAAATCCACCACATATCCCTGACTGACCCGATCAATCATATTGCCCACAGCGCCTGCGCTTATCATCATCAGGCAGACAGCCAGGGGACGGTATTTTCCGTCTGACGGCATCTTATATATGAGGTAAGCCACGGCTCCCAGCACAAGGACCGCGATGAGAAAGAAGAAAAGCTGCTTTTCCTGCATCATTCCGAAGGCAGCGCCCCTGTTTTCCGAATAATAAAATTCAAATACCCCGTTCCAGATGACAAAGGGCTTCTGGCCTTTTAAGGATTGTACCACCAGTCCCTTGGTCCACTGGTCCAGGCCCACAAGGATGGCGAAACCAATGAGGAAGCTGGCAATCAGGGATTGCTTTTGTTTTGTCATTATGCCTGTCCTCCTATCACG
>PVML01000989.1_pt1 | contig 10425 bp, 5 predicted proteins | sample 1853371 | NCBI WGS metagenome assembly PVML01 (sample SAMN08533508, study PRJNA380276) | Human gut metagenome, whole genome shotgun sequencing project. | isolation source: participant 1, chromium library | host: Homo sapiens | collected 2017 | reverse complement strand
CTTAAGCTTTCTGAACCCCTCGCATAGCAAGGGGTTTTCTTTATACAATGAAAAGGGCGGCATTGCAGATCTTCGCTCTGCCTTTTTCGCCCTGTCGGATTCTTTCTACCTTCGTGTTCCACGGTGTTTATGCCGCCGCGATTTCCGTTTTTCCTTACGAATGAAAAACCAGGTACCGATCATTCCGGTTCCCGATATCGCCGAAAGGGCAGCCCACACGGACAAATAGGACGTGTCGCTCGTATTGGGGACTTGATCTCTCGGTTCATCCGGTTTTTCCGGCGTCGGCGTCGGCTGCTGAGCGATGTCATCGTTGCTTATCGTAAAGGTAAAACCGCTTTGTTCCAAGGACATCGTAAAGCCCTCCGGAACTTTGCTTTCCCGGACGCTCCAATCGCAGGTGCCGTCCAGGTCAGTCCATGTATATTCCCAGTTTCCTTTTTCGTTCAGCACAACGCTGTCGACAGGCTGGCCATCCCGAAGCAGATCGATGGTGACGGATTCCGCAGCGGTTCGGCCGTTATCCAAAATCCAGACTTTTTTAACCGTGACGTCCACCCGTGGAGTTTCGCCGCCGTCTTTATGATTTTCGAAAACGACGCTGACTTCTGTCCCATCCTGAATGGTTCCCTGGGCTGCGCCCCGGATTGTCGGCATATATCCGTCATGATGCCGTTCCTCCACCACATAATGGATGCCCTCCGGCAGACCCGTGATCGTAATCCCCTGGCCATGGCTCAGCTCAAAACTCCCCTTCCCCGCTGCATCCAATTCAAAGCTGCCGGAAGCCGGCGGCGGGACACCGTCAAGACTGTTTCCGGTATAGCTGTAAATCCCGGACAGCGGGGTTTGATCTGCGGCCGTGAACGTGACTGTAAAGGTAAATTTCAGGTTTGCATCGATTGCCTCACCGGTGACGATTTTGGATATTTTCAGACTTCCCGTCGGCCGCGGTTCATCTTTTTTATTGGTAATGATCAGCGCATATTGATTGTCCTTCTCCTTTTCGATGATGCCGGTATAGCCCTCGATTTCCTTTTCGGCCACCGTGTACTGACATTCAACCTTATCCTGATCCATTTCTAAAGCGTTGTTTTGGTATCGGGGAAGATCTTGAAACGTAGTCGTCCAGTGGTTATAATCGCCCAGCGTAACTTCGTCAATTTTAACGCCGTCCTGATACAGATAAACGGTGACCTGTTCCGGATGGCCATCCGCATCGTCTTCCCACTTTTTGGTGACTGAAACATCAACCGTCGGGTATTCGACTGGATATCGATTGAAAATAACCGCCCCGTTCGACCCGATTCCACCGCCGCGCACCGCAGTATTCTCCGTAATTTTTAGACGAGCTTCCTGTTCCGCCTTCGCTTTGCCTTCCTGCGCCGCAACAGCTTTCAACGCGAGATTCTCCGCAGAAACAACAAGCCCGCCGACCGGATCGGTATCCGGATAGCGCGGCGCTTGTTCTACTGGCAAGCCCAGATCGCCGGAATTGACATCAATCTGTCCGTCCTCATACCAATGAACAAGCCAATTTCCAAGCAGACGGTTCGTCAGCGAAAGAATCGCTCCGCCGCTTTTTAGCAATGAGGCCACGTCGTCCCCAGCTCCCTCCGCGGTGTTGTCAAAAATAGCGCCGCCGTTTTCAACATAACTTTCTGCACTGCCTGTCGGGCACAACCATAGACCGCCGCCCAAAAGCTCCGCGGCATTGCGGGTAATTAAAGCGTCATACAGAAAAAGTTTGTATGGGGTTGATCCGACATACACGCCGCCGCCCTGCCGGGTCGCCAGGTTGCCGCGGATTTCACCGCCATGCAGTTCTACATTGTTGGAAGCCACATAAAGACCGCCGCCGCAGCCGCCGTCACCCCCGCCGAAACCCGCGTCATCACGATCCGCAGTATTGTTGACAATCTTTCCCTCATTCATCACGAAGGCTGTATGGACAAACTGTTCCCAAGTTTCAATATAACTGTCGGGTTGGCCTGTATCTTTCAGATAATCATAGGTTGCAACACCGCCGCCGAACCCATCGGTTACCGTATTGCCGGAAATTTCCCCGCCGTCCATCGTTAAGGAGGCGTTTCCATAAACAAATACGCCGCCGCCCGCATAATCGGTGGTGTTATTCGTGATTTTCGCGCTGCCGCTCATCGTCATTGTCACCGCATCCGGAGTATAGCCATATCTCCACGTATCCCCGCACAACCAGACGCCCCCACCGCCGCTGTATCCGCCGCGGCTGAGATTGCCGTTGATTTCACCGCCGGTCATCTCAATCTTTACCGCGCCGCCATTGCTTCGGGCAAGCACTCCGGCCGTACAATACCGGTAACGATCGTCTTCTTTCTGTATGTTATTGATAATTTTGCCCCCTGAGATGCGCACCGTCGCTCCACCCGCGGCGTGAACCGTCGCATTTTCGGAGGACAGACTTCCTCCGTTAATCTGATTATTCCGGATTACTCCGGATTTCATCTCAAAGAGAGAATTCATTCCTGAAATATAGATTATTCCCGCACCAATTCCCCATGATGTGGCATTGCAAATTTCTGCCCCCGCCAGAACAAAGGTTCCCTGACAGGATACAACACGGCCGGCATCTTTCAGCTGACCGGCGCCGGAGGTTCCATCGATCACCAGCCTGCCGGTATCGCTGCCGGCCAGCGTCAGCTTTCCCCCGGCCTGAACCGTAAACAAGGTCATAAAAGGATCGGAAGAAATTGTCCTTGTTTCCCCGTCGTCGATGAGGGTGATCACTTTCCCGGTCTCCACCACGATTTCTTCCGTCAGGAGCACATCGTTTCCGAGGACAATCGTACATGGAACACCCGCAACAGCGTTATTCATCGCAGCGATGAATTCGTCGCCGTTGTTGACCGTGATTTCCGCCAATTCCAGAGTATCGCCCTCTCCCGGTTCTTCCAGTTCAGAGGTATGAGCAGTGATGGTTTGACTCGGATGTCTGTAATATTCACCGTAACGCCCTGCCTGTTCGATGCGTTCATCCGCAAGAACAGGAAACGCACTGCTCAAAATGGCCTCGCAGAGAAGCAGCCCTGCCATCCATCGGATTCGCTGACCGGAGCTTCGTTTTTTCATCAGATGTTCCTCCTTCTACTTTTTTCCATCATGTCAATTCTAAAAACGCGACCTCAAAACAAAGCTTATCCTGCCTGAAATCAGCGAAGCGCACATCAGAATTCCACCTGTCGCATTCCGATTTCAATTTTTCTTTATTCTCAATGCCGCGACATGATTGAAGATCCGCGGCTTCCGCATTTCCATTATTAGTATAATTGTAAAATTCTGCTTCTATAAATCAACAATAAATTTGTGTACATCTACATATAGCTGACGGCGTTTCAATACTTTCCTCAAAAAATCGATGTTATAATACCCTCATTCATCAATGACACAGGCAGTGCCGCAAAAAAAATGACAGGGGGATCGGCTTGGAGCAGAAAAGAACTTTATTTGATTATCTTTATCAGAGTTTAAACGAACAAATACGCGCGGGGTATTTTCGTATCGGTGATTCGCTGCCCTCTTTAAATCAGCTCTGCGACATTTATCATGTCGGTAAACGAACGGCAAGGGATGTCATCCAGGCTTTGAAAGAAGAAGGATTAATCCAAACCCGGGAACGTCGATCCGCAGTTGTGACCTACCGCAGACCCGAAACCTTCACAGACAACGAGTTGATCTGCACCATTCTGCGGCAGCGGGCCTTTCTGGGAGAGATCTATCAAACGATTACCTTGCTTACACCGCCGCTGATTTCCTTTTCTTATCACGCATGCCCGGAAGGTACGCGGAGCATTTGTTTTGAACCGTACAGAAAATACCGCGGCAACGATCTGAGCCGCCGCTGGGAAGCGGTCTCTGCGTCTTTGCGCTGTCTGCTCGACACCTCCGGCAACCTGTTGTTCCGGGATGTTTTCGCTTCGCTTGAACAACGTTCCCGGAGTGCTTTTTTTATGGAACATCAAAAACAGATTTCCTTTTTAAATCCTTCGTGGTGCCAAGCGGATCCGCTGGATTTCGTAAACCGAATCGAAGATAAAGATCCCGGCGAAATCGCGGCAAGGTTTACCCACCTATACCATTCCTTATTTCAAAGCATAGAAGCTTATTTGGAGAAGATTTCCCGGCATTGTCCGGTTTCTCCTCAAGAGGACGCCGGTTCGTTTCCATGGTATCCGGAGTGCGGCCGCGATCACTACTATATGCAGATTACCCGTTTTTTTATTGATCAAATCGGACTGGGCTTTTATAACGACGGTGATTTCCTGCCGCCGGAAGCAGAATTGGCAGCGCAATGTCAAGTCTCTCTGTCAACGGTGCGAAGAGCCGTCGCCATGTTAAACAAAACCGGTTTTTGCCACACCTACAATGCCAAAGGGACGCAGGTCACGTTGTTCAACGATCTTGCCACGCTGCACTGCATGAAAAACAAGACACTCAAACGCGACACCTTATTCTATCTAAGTGGTCTGCAATTCATGGCGATTGCGATCCGGCCGGCAGCCCGGCTTGTCTTTGAACAGCTCACAGCAGAAACACAGGCTCAGCTGCGGCAAAAATTAAGCGAACCTTACGCGGTTCCTTTGGATCTGCTGACCCAGAGCGTCGTCGATCTTATCCCGCTGCGGCCCTTGCGCACCCTTCTGCAGGAAGTGAAAAACACGCTCCGGTGGGGTTATTATTATTCCTTTTTTCCCAACGGTATCCGCCAGGAAAAAGCGTTGTGGGCTATTTGCACGGCCGCGATGGATGCTTTGTCGCAAGGAAGCAAAGAACACTTTGCGGAACAATTGTATCTGGGGTATTGCCATGTGCTCACGGTTGTCCGTGACTTCCTGATCGACTGCGGCCTTCCTGAAGCTCGAAAACTAATTACCCCGGATCCGCAAATATGGGAAATTCCAAACCTGACATTTTTATAATTCGTGCCAATTGCCATCAAGCAACGCTCAGAACGTTTGATCCAGCTTGGCCTTCAGCCAAAGTTCGCTCTCTTTTCTGAAAAATGATCAGGAATACTGGAAATCCCGTCGGGAATAGACTACTGTAAGAGTAGCAAAGAAAGGCGGGATCGTTCATGATCGAACTGGCGCAGCTGGCCCGATATCAGGAAAACAACCGGCTGGAAGCAAAACGGGCGCAGGGCGGACTGCCGCACAGTCTGTGGGAAACATATTCCGCTTTCGCCAACACTGTCGGCGGAGCGCTGCTTTTGGGTGTTATCGAAACGCCGGACAAACACTTTCAGGCCGTGCCGCTGCCGGATCCGCAAACGCTGTGCGACCAGTTCTGGCAGATTGCCGCCAATCCGGAGCTGGTCAGCGTCAATTTGCTTCAGCGCGATCAGGTTCAGATTGTCACCGCCCAGAATCATCCGATTGTCCTGATCGAAGTCCCGCGCGCGCTGGCTTGTCAGAAACCGGTGTTTTTGGGCTCGTCGCCCTTTTCCGGAACCTACCGGCGGGGTGGGGAAGGCGATTACCGATGTCAGATCAGCGAGGTTCAGATCATGATGCAAAACCGGTTCCGGGAGCTGCCGGATGGGGCGCCGGTTATTTCCGCCACGCTGGACGATCTCAAACCGGCTTCCATCCATGCTTACCGTCAAAGCTTCCTGCGGGTGAACCCCGGTTCGGTCTGGAATGCGATAGCTGAGTTAAGCTTTCTGCTTCAGATCAATGCAGTTTATTTCGCAATGGACGGCAGTCTGCATCCAACCTCAGCCGGCTTGTTGATGTTCGGCCGGGAAGAAGCCTTAGCCCGCGTCTTTCCCGGCTTTGAGCTAAGCAATCATCTGGAAACCAGCCGGCGAGAAGAAAACGCCTGCGACTTTTATTTTTCCGCCCGCCGGCAGCTGCAAAGCCAACACCCGCAGGAGGTCGCCTGGGCGATCAACGAAGCGTTAGTCAACGCGCTGGCACATGCCGACTATCAGGATCATCCGCAGATTGAAATCCGCGCCAATCCGCAGGAGGTTCAGGTCGTTAACCGCGGCCAGCTGAACCGCCGGGCTCTGCCGGCCAACCCCGTTCTCTATCAGATGTTTCATTTGATCAAAGCGGCGGACGGCCGCGGAACCGGACTTTTGCGAATCGAAGCGATCTGGAAGCAGAAAGGCTGGTCCGCGCCCGAGCTGACCGCCGAACCGCAGCGCCGCGAAGTGTTGTTCCGGCTGCCGGTTTCCCGCAAGGTTCAGAAACGTCAGACGCTGCAGCAGCGCGTGCTGGATCTGATCACGACAAAGATTGAGATCTCCGCGGATCAGCTTGAGACCCAGCTCAAACTGACAAAAGACCAAACCGAAACGCTCCTGCAGCAGCTGTTGGAACAGGATCTGATTGAACTGGATCCTGCCGGGCAGCGCTATCGGCTAAAAGCCTGATCTTCCAATTCACGCTGTAGAAAACGAGTCCTCTTTTTACGGGAAGACTCGTTTTTTTCATCTTTTCATCACTGCGCTTCACTCAGGTCAAAGTGAGCTTCACTCTGAAACGGGAATGGGCGCGCACGATAACCGCCGTCCGGTTTCCGGATCAAAAAAGTGCAGTGCGGACGCGTCAGCGCTCAGAACAAACCGGTCGCCGATCTGACTGTTCACGCCTTCCGGCAGACTGAACTCCACCGGACTTCCGCCCAGCCTGCCCGAACCAAAGCGCTGTGCCCCGGTCCAGTGGAATCGTTCGATCACCACTTCCCCCATCAGCGCTGCTTCCTCAGATTCCGAAGCAGAGTCCATCCTCCTGGCCCGCAGCTGTTGGGGACGTATGCCGATCACCACAGTGTCCGCACCGTCCGGCCAGACTATCCGCGAAGGCTGAAAGATCGATTGAGGGGCAGCGCTGCGGACTGTCCACAGATTGATCGGACGTTCGCCGATAAACTGCGCCGCAAACAGCGTGGCGGGCTGGGCGACGATCCGCTGCGGGATATCGTTCTGTTCGATCCGGCCCTGATTCATCACGACTAGCCGGTCCGCGAGGTTCAGCGCCTCGCTTTGATCATGCGTCACCAACAGCGTCGTCTGTCCGCGCTGCCGGCATAACCGCAGAATTTCATCCTGCAGCTGTAAGCGCAGCTGCAGGTCTAATGAGCTGAGCGGCTCATCCATCAAGAGCACCGCCGCTTCCTTAAGCAGCGCCCGGCCCAGCGCAACCCGCTGCCGCTGGCCGCCGGAAAGCGTGCGGGCCTTGCGCTCAAGCAAATCTTCCAGCTGCAGCTGCCGGGCGATCGCTTCGATCTGCGAGCGGTGAGTGCGGCGGTCAAGGTTCTTCTTCGTCAGGCCGAACGCCAGATTCTCCGCGACGCTCAGCCACGGAAACAACGCGCTGGATTGAAACATCATCGCCGCATCCCGATCCTGCGGACGCTGGCCGTCAACCGCCTGCCCCCGGATCCGGATCGTTCCCTGGTCCGGTCTTTCCAAACCCGCGATCATCCGCAGCGTCGTCGTTTTCCCGCAGCCGGAAGGTCCGACCAGCACGCCCAGCTCACCGGCTTTCAGCGTCAGGCTGACCTGATCCACCGCCTGCACGCCGCCGGGATACTGCTTGGAGATTGCGGTTAATTCCAACATGTTGTTCATCAGGAATCCTCCCGCCGCAGCCAGACCCGCGCTTCATACGGCCGCAGCGCCCCGGCAAAACCGGGATCGGAATAATTATCAAAGACGTATTCGCCCCGATCTTCAGGCAAGGAAAACGGAATTGTTTCCCCGCGGAAGTTGCACACAACCCAGGCTTCTTCCGTTGCGGTGAACCGGCGGTACATAAACAAATCCGGATGCTCCGGCTCAACGAACTCAAACCCGCCGTACACAAACAGCCGCTTGCCCACCGCGCTTAAGCGCAGCTGGATTAACCGCCGCGTCAGATTCAGCACAGAACAGGGATCGGTCTGCTGGGCGGCGACATTGATTTCCCGATAATTGCCGATCACTTTCTCCGCGGGTTCGACGGTGGAAAACCCGGCATACGCCTCCGCGCTCCACTGCATCGGCGTGCGCGCGTTGACCCGCGAGGTTCGCCGTTCATATTCCAGGATCTGTTCCTCGCTCAACCGGGAGCGGGCTTCTTTTACGTAATTGGCGACCCACACGTCGTGGAAATCCTCCAGACTTGAATAATCGACGTTAGTCATGCCGATCTCCTCGCCGTTGTAAAGAAACGGCGTCCCCTTCATCAACAACAGCGCCGCTTCCAGCATCGAAGCCGACTCGCGGTGATAGCGGATCGGATCGCCGTACTGGCTGACTACCCGCGGCAGGTCGTGATTCATCCAGTAAACCGCCGGCCAGGCCCGTTCCCCCAACCCGTCGTACCAGCGCGCGAACACCTGTTTCAGCTGGCGGACATCGACGCGCCGGTCCGCCTCGGTGATGATCTCTTTGCCTTCCAAACCGTTGCACCAGCAGTGATCAAACGTAAACACCATGTTGAAGGCTCCGGTTTCCTTGTCGGCGTAATTCAGCGCCATCTGCGGGCTCGCGCCGCCGCCGACCTCGCCGATCGTCAGACAGTCCCGGCCCGACAGGACCGTCTGCTTGAACTCCCGCAGGTAATCGAACAACGCCGGCAGATTGGAGAACTTCGACCAGTCCGCAGCCAGCCCCTGCGCGTTCACCGGCAGTTCGCTGTCCTGAAATTCCGGATCACGGGCTAAATGCGCTACTGCGTCGACGCGGAAACCGTCGATTCCCATGTCCAGCCATTGCCGCGCGACCGCCTCCATGCGCTGCCGCAGGATCGGATTCGCCCAGTTCAGATCCGGCATTTTCCGTGAAAAGATCTTCATGTAATACTGGCCTGCCTGCTCGTCATAGGCCCAGGCGGAATCAGCGAAGAAACTCGCCCAGTTGGTTGGCGGCTGAGGACGTCCTGCGGCGTCATAGCGCGGATCTTTCCAGATATAGAAAGCATGTTCCGGGCTGTCCGGATGCGCGCAGGCCTCAATAAACCACGGATGTTCGTCCGAGGTGTGGTTTAAAATCAGGTCCAGAATAATCCGCAGACCCCGCCGGTGCGCCTGAGCGATCAGCTCCCGCACGTCCGCCAGGGTTCCGAACATCGGGTTGACGTCCAGAAAATCGCTGACGTCATAGCCGTTATCATCCATCGGCGACGCGTAAAACGGACCAATCCACAACAACGTCACGCCCAGCGTCTTTAGATAATCCAGCTTGGCGATGATGCCGCGCAGATCGCCGATCCCGTCATGATTGCTGTCATAAAACGTCTTCGGCAGAATCTGATAGCCGACCGCTTCCTTCCACCACGTCTTTTCCATCCCGCTCCTCCTTTGCGCTGATCCCACTGTTTTTTCCAGTTTCCCTCTGCGGATCCGCCAGGGCCTGGATCCTGTCCGCTCAAGTTCTTTCTTCATTATAAAAATAATTCCCGCCAACTTCAAGAAAACCCGGTTTTTCCTTGCGGAAATTCCGGTTGGGGCGCTACAATAAAAAGGTTGAGGAGTGAATTCATGAAAAATCAATCATTTGAAAGAGAAAACGCCCGCCTGCTTCAGCAGCTGAGCACTGTCTGCAAGACGATGGAGAACAACGAGATCCAGAACGGACAGCTCGTATTTGAACGCTGGGACCTGCGGGTATCCGCCCGCGTCGATGCCCTGGACGAGCGGGTCATGGCCGTCTGTACGTTTACAATTGAATGCCCGCGGTTTGACGAACCGGTTGTGGAATGCTGCGCAGGAGCGGGACAGGATCCGGATCAGGCGATCGGCGCGGCAGCCGCCAGCTTTTTGTTCGGCATGATGGCAGCGGTGATCACCCTGATGCGGGGAGAATCCGTCCTGCAGCTGACCAGCGAGTTCGGCGGGAAAGAACGGAAATGGAACTGCATCCAGAGTGAAATCGTCGGTATGGGGCAGCCATTGTCCGGTGATCACCGGCTGGATTTCTGGAATGCCTTGAAAAGCCAGCTGCCGCGGGTACTCGGCAGCCGGAAGATCACGTTCATCAAGATCTATGGCGCGCGTCAGGCCGACGGCAGCGTCACGGCGGAATGTCGCGTCAATGACGTTGTCTGCCGGTTTTTAAGCGAAGCGCTGGCCCGGATTGTGGAAAAGTGGGACAATACACAGTTCGTTTCCCGCAAGCAAATCTTTATATTAGAACAGGATCCTGAGCATTCTGCCGTTTTCCCTTATACCAAGGATCAGATCACGGAAGCGACTGCCAAAGCGATGCGGCTGTTTCAGGCCTGCGACACGGCTGAGAAGCTGGGACGCTATGTGGAAATCCTGAGCCGGGATCTCAACGATGCCTCCCTGGCCGAGCTGTTCCGGTTCTTTCTGCCGGAAATCTGCGCGGAAAACGCCTTTTCTGAATTGATCGTCGACGAACAGCTGACGCTGTATTGCAAAAATCAGGTGATTCCC
>PVML01008450.1_pt1 | contig 10441 bp, 9 predicted proteins | sample 1853371 | NCBI WGS metagenome assembly PVML01 (sample SAMN08533508, study PRJNA380276) | Human gut metagenome, whole genome shotgun sequencing project. | isolation source: participant 1, chromium library | host: Homo sapiens | collected 2017 | reverse complement strand
ATGGCGCAGCAGCAGGAGCAGAGCTTACCATCAGCGGCTTTACCAGTACATACGGAAACTGGGTTTCCATATTTCCAGCAGTTGCCATGTGCTGCTTCGCATTTTCCACTATCATTGGATGGGGACTTTACGGAGCCAGATGTGCGGAGTTTCTTTTTAAGGAAAAAGCTATCAGGCCTTTTATGGTGCTGTACTCTCTGGTAGCGATCATCGGCGCAACTGTTGATCTCGGACTTCTCTGGAGTATTGCTGAGACCTTCAACGGTCTTATGGCGATCCCCAACCTGATCGCAGTATTCCTGCTTTCCGGTGTGGTTGTAAAGCTTGTGAAGGAGTACTTTGCCGGAGAAGGAAAGAACGCCTGAAGGAGTTTTTGAAAAAAAAACTTGACTATCAAAACAAACAGAGTTAGAATTTGTTTAGCTCATTAAAGAGTTAACACATAACAAAAGTAAATTCTATGAAGGGAATCAGTAGAGACAGAGGAACCGTCTTCAGAGAGCTGTGACTGGTGTGATGCAGCGTCGGAACTGCTTTGAATATCATCCCTGAGAAGGAAAGCCGAAAGTTTTCGATAAGTAAGTAGGTTTTCACGGGCGCTTCCCGTTACAGAAGTCGCGTATGCCGGTACGTTGCAGAATCGTACTTGTTTCAATGGAGAAACAGGGTGGTTGCGGAATTTTATATCCGTCCCTGAGAGGGGACGGATTTTTTTTATCCAAAAACATTTTAAACCACGGGGTAAAGATCTGAAACCGGAAAAATATACAAAAGGGGAAAGAGTATGAAAGTGTACAAAAAACTCATGAACGCACTTGCAGCAGTAGAAAAAATCGTACTGGTTATTTCCACACTGCTGATCCTTGTGCTGACTGTGGGAAATGTATTTTCCCGTAAGGTTATCCATCGCTCATGGTCTTTTACAGAAGAGCTTGTTGTAGCGGTGTTTGTTCTCATTACACTTCTGGCAGCAGCACTTGCCTGTCGTGAAAAGGGAGGACTGGTAAGCCTGACACTGTTTACGGACCGTCTTCCGAAAAAGCTGGAAAAACCATCTGTGATCCTGATTACGGTTCTCAGCATTATTTTTTCCGCAATCCTGTTTAAATATGGAATGGACAAAGTTCTCACACAGCTTGCAAACGGTAAGAGAACTTTCGTACTGAACTGGCCGGAGTGGATCTTCTGGTCCTTCGTGCCGATCGGAGCAGGCTGTATGATCCTTCATTTTATTGAGTACTGCCTGGACTTCTGCATGAAAAAAGATGATGAAAAGGAGGACAAATAAATGATCAGTGCAATCTTATTTATCTCCTTCTTTGTTTTCCTGATTCTGGGACTTCCCATTGCGATCTGCTTAGGTTTGTCATCTGTATGTGCCATCCTTTATTCTGGCACATCTCTGACGATCGTAGCTACAAACATGTATTCAGGAATCAGTAAATTCCTGCTTCTTGCCATCCCGTTCTTCGTTCTGTCCGGAAATATTATGGCAAAAGCTGGTATTTCCAAACGACTGATTAACTTTGTAGATACCTGCGTAGGACATAAAAAGGGTGGTATCGCCATTGTATGTGTTATCGTAGCCTGCTTCTTCGGAGCGATTTCCGGTTCCGGTCCTGCAACTGTTGCGGCACTTGGAGCAGTTCTGATCCCGGCTATGGTTGAGCAGGGCGGTTTCTCCGCACCGTTTTCCACAGCACTGATGGCAACCTCCAGCTCCATCGCCATTGTCATACCACCGAGTATCGCATTCGTTGTATACGCCTCCATCACAGGTGTATCTATTGCAGATATGTTTATGGCTGGTATCGTTCCGGGACTTCTGATGGGTGTTGCTCTTGTGATCATCGTTATGATTGAGGCAAAGAAACATAACATTCAGCCATCCCGTGAAAAAGCTTCCGCAAAAGCGCGTTGGGATACATTTAAAGATGCATTCTGGGGATTCCTGATGCCGGTTATCATCCTCGGAGGAATTTACGGCGGTATCTTTACACCAACTGAGGCTGCAGCGGTATCCGTTGTTTACGGTCTGTTTGTTGGTATGGTGATCTACCGTGAGGTTAAGCTCAAAGACCTGTTTGACATTCTTGTTGACTCTGCAAAGACAACCGGCGGAATCATGCTGATCGTGGCAAGTGCTTCCCTGTTTTCTTTTGTATGTACCAAGTTTGGTATTGCAAATGCGGCATCTGAGCTTCTTGCCGGCATTGCACATAATCAGTTTACTTTCCTTTTGATCGTAAACATCATTTTCCTGATCGCAGGATGCTTCATTGATGCAAACTCTGCGATGTACATTTTTGTACCAATCATGCTTCCGGTATGTAAGGCTCTGGGCTATGATGTGGTAGCATTCGGTGTTATGGCAACAGTTAACCTTGCGATCGGACAGGTAACACCTCCTGTAGGTGTAAACCTTTTTGTTGCTATCAGTATCAAGATCAAAAAAGGTCTGGAGGTTACTCTTCAGCAGATCTCCAGAGCAGTTATGCCGATGATCGCTGCATCCGTTGCAGTTCTTCTGATCATCACTTATATTCCGGCTGTTTCCACAGCTCTTCCGAAGGCGCTTGCAAAAGAGGGCTCCTATACAGGAGACCAGTCCTCTGACACAGGAAGCCAGAGCTCCAAGGATGCAGGAGACGGAAGCGATTCCTTTAATACCATCGCTGATTACAGTGATCTTGACTGGCCGGAGATGACATGGAACTTCGCATGCTCTACAACTGAGACAAGTACCTGGGCTGACGGAGGACGTAAGTTCGGTGAGCTTATGGAAAAAGCAACCGGCGGAAAAGTCAAGGTTAATATTTATGCAGCAGACCAGCTGACAAACGGAAATCAGTCCGAGGGAATCCAGGCACTGATGAACGGAGATCCGGTACAGATCTCCATGCATTCCAATCTGATCTACTCTGCATTTGACCCGAGATTTAATGTAGTATCCCTGCCGTTCATCTATGATTCCTATGATGATGCAGATGCGAAGTTTGACGGCGAGGCCGGAGACAAGCTGAAGGAGATCCTTAACGGCTACGGACTCCACTGCATGGGTATTGCAGAGAACGGATTCCGTGAGCTGACAAACAGCAAACATGAAGTAAAAACAGTGGACGATATGAAGAACCTGAAAGTTCGTGTGGCCGGTTCCAACCTTCTTATGGAGTGCTATAAGAGATGGGGCGCAGATGCCACAAACATGAACTGGTCCGAGACCTACACAGCACTTCAGCAGAACACTGTAGAGGGTGAGGAGAACCCGTTGCCTGCTATCGATGCAGCCAGTGTACAGGAGGTACAGCCGTACTGCTCCATGTGGGATGCAATCTATGACTGTCTGTTCTTCTGTATCAACCAGGATATTTATGACAGCCTGACACCGGAACAGCAGCAGGTTGTTGATGAGGCAGGTCAGAAGGCTGTTGAGTATGAGCGTTACATCAACCGTTCCGGCGATGAGGAGATCATGAGTCGCTGGGAGAAGAGCAACGGTGTGACCTTTACAAAGAAAGAGGATATGGATATCGATTCTTTCAAGAAAGCAGTAGACGGAATCGACGACTGGTTTGTAAACGAGCTTAAGAGTGAAGGCTATGACGATGCACAGGATCTTGTAGATCTGTTTACAGAGGATTCTGTAGATACAGTGGAGGATTACAGTGATCTGAACTGGCCTGAGACAACCTGGAACTTTGCATGCTCTACAACAGAGACAAGCACCTGGGCTGATGGAGGACGTAAGTTCGGTGAGCTTATGGAAAAAGCAACCGGCGGAAAAGTCAAAGTCAATATTTACGCAGCGGATCAGCTGACAAACGGAAATCAGTCCGAGGGAATCCAGGCACTGATGAACGGAGATCCGGTACAGATCTCCATGCATTCCAATCTGATCTACTCTGCATTTGACCCGAGATTTAATGTAGTATCCCTGCCGTTCATCTATGATTCCTATGATGATGCAGATGCGAAGTTTGACGGCGAGGCCGGAGACAAGCTGAAGGAGATCCTTAACGGCTACGGACTCCACTGCATGGGTATTGCAGAGAACGGATTCCGTGAGCTGACAAACAGCAAACATGAAGTAAAAACAGTGGACGATATGAAGAACCTGAAAGTTCGTGTGGCCGGTTCCAACCTTCTTATGGAGTGCTATAAGAGATGGGGCGCAGATGCCACAAACATGAACTGGTCCGAGACCTACACAGCACTTCAGCAGAATACCGTAGAGGGCGAGGAGAATCCGTTACCTGCTATCGATGCAGCCAGTGTACAGGAGGTACAGCCGTACTGCTCTATGTGGGATGCTATTTATGACTGTCTGTTCTTCTGTATCAACCAGGATGTCTACGATGCACTGACACCGGAACAGCAGGCTGTTGTTGATGAGTGCGGTCAGAAAGCTGTAGAGTATGAGCGTTATATCAACCGTTCCAGTGATGATGAGATCAAAGCACGCTGGGCCAAGAAGAATGGTGTAACATTTACAGAGAAAGACGACATGGATATCGATTCCTTCAAAAAAGCAGTAGACGGAGTAGATGAGTGGTTCGTTAAGGAACTGAAAGATCAGGGATATGATGACGGCCAGGATCTTGTAGACTTGTTTACAAAGTAATCTTCATACATGATCATAAAAGAATAAAATAGCCGGAAAGAGGCAGTTCTGAGAGAATTTTTCAGGACCGCCTCTTTTCTTTGCGGAAAAAAGATTATATACTGATAGCAGTCCGGCGTTTGTCGGACGGGAGATTATTGAATATGCCCGGAACATGAGTAAAGCATATATTCACATTTTATTTTACTGTATGCTCCGGAGAGCTGATAAAGTAAAGGAAGAAATATGATAAAGATCGATCTGATAACCGGATTTCTCGGATCCGGGAAGACAACATTTATAAAAAAATATGCCTCTTATCTTCTGAAAAAAGGCATGAACATCGGTATCCTGGAAAATGATTTCGGGGCAGTGAATGTGGATATGATGCTGCTTCAGGATCTGATGGGAGACAACTGTGAGCTGGAGATGGTTTCCGGTGGCTGTGACGCAGACTGTCACAGACGTCGCTTTAAGACAAAACTGATCGCCATGGGAATGTGCGGTTATGACCGTGTTATTGTAGAACCATCCGGAATCTTTGATGTGGATGAGTTTTTTGATGCCCTTCATGAAGAACCACTGGATAAATGGTATGAGATCGGAAATGTGATCGCCATTGTAGATGCAAAGCTGGCAGAGGATTTTTCAGCGGAAGCGGATTATCTTCTGGCTTCTGAGGTGGCAGATGCAGGCTGTGTACTTCTGAGCAGAAGTCAGGAGGCTACGGAGGAAGAAATTCAAAGTACAAAAGAACATCTCAATCGTGCACTTGGTCAGATCCAGTGTAAGCGCCACCTGAACAGTGAAATTCTGGATGGAAACTGGAATGATCTTACAGATACAGATCTGGAGAAGATTCTGGATTGCGGATACGTAGCGGAAGATTATGTAAAGGAATCCTATGCAGAAGGCGGTGGATTTGATTCCCTGTTTTTTATGAATGTGCATAAGAGTGAAGCAGAGCTTCAGAAAACTGCGGAAAAAATCCTGAATGATCCATCCTGCGGAGCTGTTTTTCGTGTAAAAGGTTTTCTAAAAAAAGAGGACGGACAGTGGCTGGAGCTCAATGCCACCCGTCATGAGATCAGCATCCGGCCAACGAAACTTGGTCAGGAGATTATGATCGTCATCGGTGAAAAACTGAACAAAGAGGTAATTGATGGATACTGGAAATAATATTACGGGAAAAACAGCGCCGGAGAGATATGTTTCCGGGAAGTCTTTTGAGGAGTTGCCTGATGCGTTCCGGAAGCTGGCAGAGCTGCTTGGTGAGGATCAGTTTGAGCTGGTTGCGATAAATGAAAATTATGTATGTGACGGGGAGATACGTCTTGTATATCTCATGAATGACGCAGTGGAAAGTTTTCTCGTTTTCGGAAATGCCCGCATGACTGGTGTATACAAGCCGGATTACGAGGGGGAGATTCTGGCAGACTTAAGTCGGCAGGGAAAGGAATATATTCTGGTTGTGCATCAGGAGGATACAGTAGTTACCCTGTTTTTTGAAACCCTTACCCTGGAAAAGCATCTCTACGATTACAGTCAGATCGGACATTTCTGGGTGGAAGGCTATGAATATTTACGCCAGCTGGAATACAGACTGGCTATCCTTCGAGATAAATATGATTATATTGGTGGAGACAGCTGCAATGCCCTGGAAGAAAAACTGGCTGCACTTGTGGAATTTCCGCCGTTGAATTACTGTTGTTATCCTGCAGTATCTGAGCAATATATCGTACCGAGGGAAAATCCGTGGATCCCTTCGGAAAAAGCATTTAAAGTAATGGAAGAAGTGACTGTGAAAGTCGGGAACAGATCGTTTGGAAGATGGCTTGGTATTTATCGGAGATTTCCATTTAAGTGGGTAGCCAGACGACTGGCTGTGATGCTTCATAAGACCAGACATATCCGGATAACAGAGTGTCTTCTGGAAGAACTTGGCAAAGCATCCGGAGGATATGGAAACCGGTCTTTTGGAAAAAAAGCAGATGAGCAGCTGAAGGTCCTGACAGAGAAAGCCAGAGCAAAGCAGACAGAACTGAAGGCCAAAGGTATAGAATCTCAGATTTTAAGAGAAGAACCGTTTACTATTGCCAGAGATTCCATCGGATTTAAGGTATATCTTATGAAATGGCAGAAAGGCAGAAAAGACTGCACTGTTGAAATAGAAGAAATGTGACGAAATATGCAGGGATTCTCCCTGAATATCTGTGAAGTGTTTTTGCCCGTCGGGGATTGCTTTTTTAAAAACACTGGGGTATAATTTAGCAGAACGGATTAAGAATAAAAAATCCGGTTTTACTGTGAATTGGAACATCAGACTCTTCGAAATAAGAAGGGTGGGTCTGACTATCAGGAAAGGAGAATTTCAAATGAAAGTAACACATATTACAGATATCGATGAATTTTTTAAGGTAATTGACAGCTGCAAGGGCAGAGTAGAGCTTGTAACGGGAGAGGGAGACAGACTGAATCTGAAGTCCAAACTTTCCCAGTATGTATCTCTTGCAAACATCTTTTCCGGCGGCGAGATTCCGGAGCTTGAGATCGTTGCAGCAGAGAAAGAAGACATTGATAAACTTATGAGTTTCATGATCAATGGCTGATAGATGAACGCGGATTGAGAATATTCGCCTGACTTCCGGGGATGTGAGCTTTTCACATCCCTGTATTAATCTGAGTGTAAAACAGAATATGAATGTCTGTTTCACAAAATGGATATAATGACAGCAGAGGCAGGAAAAGATAAATCTCTCTGCCATCATGGTCATAACAGGATACAACCAGGGGGTATGAACGCTTCCTGGTCAAACTACGTTAAAAGGAGTGTATATAAAAATGGTAAAAATTGATATTATCTCCGGTTTCCTTGGTGCCGGAAAAACAACTCTGATCAAAAAACTTCTGAAAGACGGATTTAACGGTGAGCAGGTTGTACTGATCGAGAACGAGTTTGGTGAGATCGGTATTGACGGCGGTTTCCTGAAAGAGGCGGGAATCCAGATCCGTGAGATGAACTCCGGATGTATCTGCTGCTCTCTTGTCGGTGATTTCGGAACTTCCCTGAAAGAAGTTGTTACCAAATACAATCCGGACAGAATCCTTATCGAGCCATCAGGAGTTGGTAAACTTTCTGACGTTATCAAGGCTGTACAGGGTGTTCAGGATGAAGTTGATATTAAACTGAACAGCTATACTACTGTTGTTGATGCCAAGAAATGCAAAATGTACATGAAGAACTTCGGTGAGTTTTTTGACAACCAGATCCAGTACGCAGGTGCTATTATCATGAGCCGTACTGATATTGCAACAGAGAAGAAAGTTCAGGAGTCTCTGGAGCTTCTGCGCAGCCTGAACAAAGATGCTGCTATCATCACAACTCCGATCGAGAACCTTGACGGAAAGAAACTGGTAGAGGTTATGGAGCATCCGGTATCTCTGGAGCAGGAGATGCTTGAGGAAGAGCACGAGCATCATCATCACCACGACGGAGAGTGTGGCTGCGGCCATGATCATGATCATGACGATCATGAGCATCATCATCATGACCATGATGAAGAGTGCTGCGGACACGACCATGATCATGATCATGAGGAGCACGAGCATCATCACCATCATGACCATGACGAAGAGTGCTGCGGACACGACCACGATCATGAGGAGCACCATCACCACGATCATGACGGAGAGTGTGGCTGTGGACACGACCATGAGCATCACCATCACCACGGCGGAGAGTGCGGCTGCGGCCATGACCATCACCATCATCATGCAGATGAAGTCTTCACAAGCTGGGGCCGTGAGACAATTAAGAAATATACACGTGAGGGACTTGAGAAGATCCTTGAGGCACTTTCCGAGTCTGATAAATACGGTATCATTCTCCGTGCAAAAGGAATGCTTCCTGCAGAGGACGGAACATGGATCTATTTTGATATGGTTCCGGAAGAAACAGAGATCCGTGAGGGAGCACCGGAGTATACAGGCCGTCTGTGCGTGATCGGCTCCAAACTGGATGAGCATGCACTGGAAGAGCTTTTCGGAATCGCATAAAAAAGCGGTGATTACAATATTTTTTTCAGAATTATAGATTACAGAAAGGAAACAGGTACTGTACATTAAATAGGACAGTACCTGACAGGATAAATTTATGGAAGAGACCAGAGTCCCCATTTATCTGATCACAGGTTTTCTGGAAAGCGGCAAGACTTCTTTCCTGAACTTTACCCTGCAGCAGGATTATTTCCAGATCGATGGAAAAACACTTCTTATTCTCTGCGAAGAGGGAGAAGAGGAGTACGATGCAGAGGCGCTGAAACAGCACAACACCGACGTGGAGATCATTGAGAGTGAAGAAGATCTTACACCGGAGAGACTTGCAGCAATGGAGATCCTGTATCAGCCGGATCGAGTGATTATTGAGTACAATGGCATGTGGCTGGTAAGCAGGTTTGAGGAGATGGAGAAGCCGGAAGGCTGGGCTGTAGAGCAGCACATCACCTGTGTGGATGCAAGCACATTCCAGGTTTACATGGCAAATATGAAGTCTCTTTTTATGGATATGGTCCGAAATGCAGATATGGTTATCTTTAACCGCTGTGAGGAGGATGATCCGCTGCCATCTTACAGAAGAAGCATCAAGGTTGTGAATCAGCGTGCGGAGATCATCTTTGAGGATGAAGAAGGCGAGCTGGGAGATCTTTTTGAGGACGAGATGCCGTTTGATATTGATGCACCGGTGATAGACATTCTTCCGGAGGATTATGGTATCTGGTTCGTAGATTCCATGGATCACCCGGACCGCTATGTCGGAAAAACAGTTCATTTTAAGGCACGTGCCCTGAAACCACGCGGAATGGGAAGCAAATTCTTTGTTCCGGGAAGAACAGCCATGACATGCTGTGCAGACGATACTACATTCCTCGGCTACATCTGCAAGAGTGCTTTTGCCCCGAAGATCACAGAAGGACAGTGGGTAGATGTTACCGCGAAGGTTGCTTTTGAGAAGAGAATGGAATATCAGGGAGAAGGCATCGTGCTTTATGCAGAGCATGTGGAAGTATGTGAGCCCCTTGCTGATGAGATGGTATATTTCAACTGATACAGACAGAGAATCTGTATGCTTTCGGGCAAAAATGAAAGCTGAAAGTTGAAACGAGTAAGTTACATCTAAGGAGAATTTATGTATTTAATTGCAGGTTTGGGAAATCCGGGAAAGCAGTATGAAGCTACCCGTCATAACATGGGATTTGATACCGTCGATTGTCTTGTTGAGACGCATAATGTGCCTCAGGGCGGCGTAAAATTTAATGCCATGTATGGAAAAGGTATCATCGGCGGTGAAAAAGCGATCCTGATGAAACCGCTTTCCTATATGAATTTAAGCGGTGGTCCGATCCAGGAAATGTCCAGCTATTTTAAGATCGATCCGGAGACAGAGCTGATCGTCATTTACGATGATATTGATCTGGAGCCGGGACAGCTTCGCATCCGTAAAAAAGGAAGCGCTGGTGGTCATAACGGTATCAAGGATATTATCCGCCGTCTTGGAACTGAAAAATTTATCCGTATCCGTGTCGGGGTCGGTGCGAAGCCGAAAGACTGGGATCTGGCAGATTTTGTGCTGGGTCATTTTTCGGACAGTGACCGCAAGCTTGTGGATGAAGGAATCCGTGATGCAGCAGAAGCCGTAGAACTGATCCTGTCCGAGGGCGTGGATGTGGCGATGAATAAGTATAACAGAAAAAAGCCTAAGAATTGAGGTTTGTATGGAAGCATTTTTGCAGCCTCTGCAGGGTCTTGCAGAGTAAAAAAAAAAAAAAAAGCGCTGTAGCGTAA
>PVML01001364.1_pt1 | contig 10455 bp, 10 predicted proteins | sample 1853371 | NCBI WGS metagenome assembly PVML01 (sample SAMN08533508, study PRJNA380276) | Human gut metagenome, whole genome shotgun sequencing project. | isolation source: participant 1, chromium library | host: Homo sapiens | collected 2017 | reverse complement strand
TCAGATGATACATAAAGTTGCTGATAGTATAAGCTATTTGCCTTCTCCCGAACTTAGATTCCGAAAATCAATAATGCCGGTGTCACCATCTTTTTTTTTTTTTTTTTCATGGAATTATGGATCGGCTGGTTCAACAACTGGGGATCACCGCTGAAAACCCGCGACGCAAAGGAGGCGGCGGGTGAGCTGGACGCGATGCTGCGCCAGGGCAGCGTCAACATCTACATGTTCCACGGCGGCACCAATCCGGAATTTTATAACGGCTGCAGCTATCACAACGGCATGGATCCGCAGATCACCTCTTACGACTATGCCGCTCCGCTGACGGAGTGGGGCACGGAAGCAGAGAAATACGCCGCCTTCCGCGAGGTCATCGCCAAATATAATCCGATCACCCCGGTGCCGCTGTCCACGCCGATCACCTTTAAAAGCTATGGCGAACTGCGCTGTGAGAACCAAGTTTCCTTATTTAATACGCTTTCCTCCCTGGCGAAGCCGATCGAAACCGACATTCCTCAGCCGATGGAAAAGCTGGGGCAGGGCTACGGCTACATCCTGTACCGTGCGCATGTCGGCAAAGCGCGTGAGCTGGCCAAAGCCAAGCTGGCGGATTGCGACGACCGCGCCCAGGTGTTCGTCAACCAGAAATTGATCGCCACGCAATACAAGGAAACGATGGGAAGCAACATCCCGCTTACGCTCGATCATCCGACCGACAACGTGATTGACATACTGGTGGAAAACCTCGGCCGCATCAACTACGGCGCAAGTCTGGTTTCCCCGCATCAGCGCAAGGGCATTAAAGGCGGCTTCATGCTGGACCTGCACTTCCACACCGGCTGGCAGCAGTATTGCCTGGAACTGAACAACGTCGATCAGGTTGATTTCACCGGCGATTATCAGGAAGGTGTTCCGGCATTCTATCAATTTACCGTAGACATTGAAGAGCCGGCGGATACGTTCCTGAACCTGAACGGCTGGGGCAAAGGCGCAGCGTTTTTGAACGGAGAAAATCTTGGGCGGTTCTGGGAACTGGGGCCGACGCATTATCTGTATATCCCGGCGCCGTTATTGAAAAAAGGTAAAAACACGATTGTCCTGTTTGAAACGGAAGGCAGAACCGGAACGGTCTCGCTGGACGACCAGCCGCTGATCGATCAGCCGCAGGAAGTCTGAGCCGATGATGTGGGGAATTCTTTTTCAGCTTTTCATTCTCCTGCTCGCACTCACCCTCGTTTATGAACTCATCCGGCGGGCGGTGAAGCAGGGAATTCTTGACGCCAAAGCGGAGATTGAGAAGGCGGAGGAAAAAGACTGGCAAGATCTCCAATAACCAAAGTCCATCAAAAAAAAAAAAAACAGAGCTGTCAGCATATCCCGTCATAAGGAGTTCAGAAATTCTTAGAATTATGTAAGGTTCTTATTCGAATTCAGGCAATCAAAAGGGCAGTCAGGATAAAGCGTTATAACACTTTCCTGACTGCTTTTTGGTATGGAAATTTTATTTCTATTTGAAATTCAATATGAACCATGTTGGGTTCTTACTCAAACCTGAGCAAAGGGCGAGCGTGCGTACCCAACTGGCATGCACGTTCGATAAAAGCTATCCACGATTCAGGGATTACATTTTGCTTATTTCTGCGGACATAGCACGCAGCTCATCATTTTCAAAGAATCCGAGGCGTATGGATATAAAGTATTCTGCGCCCTTTTTATTCCTGCGCTCCATAAGCATTTTTATTAATTGAAAGATCAAGCAAAAATTATATATTTTTATGCACTAGAGTGCATAAACTTTTGTTTTTTTCGATTTTATGCAATGTCGATCCACATACCTCACTTATTCTTTCTATTCTATCCTCAAGGCTCGGAATAGTGTTGCGATTTCCGAAATCAAATTTTTTCACGCAAACAGAAAAAAAGTCAGACATCAAAGTCCGACTCTTTCATGGCTATTCGCAGATTCCCGATAATCGCGGTTATTTGCCCTGCGCCGCGTTGACGCCGGCCGTCTTTCCATAATAAACGACCACAGACAGACAGTCTCCGCTCTGATGAGCTGCGCCTTCATAACCACTGGTGACGTCGCCCGCCGCATACAAGCCGGAGATCGGCTGACCTGCTTCATCGAGGACATGCGCGTCCGTATCGATGACCAACCCGCCGAAGGTCAGGTGATAGTGCATTTCCAGCTTGCTGATGACAAATGGACCGGTTTCCACCTTGCCGTTAAATTCTTTCCGCCCGAAATCCGGATCTTCCCCGGCTTCGACATAACTGTTGTATTGATCGACCGTTGCCCGCAGCACCTGCGGATCCAGGCCGGCCATCGTTGCCGCTTCTTCCAGTGTGTCCGCGACAAACATAAACCCGCGTTCCTGCATATCTTCAACGAAGCCTTCTTTCGCTTCGTTCATCTGATCGATCATCGTCTGATCGCCGATATAGAAGCCTACGCCCTTCGGCTGGTTGTTGGTCAGCTTGGTGAGGCTGCCCTGAGTTTCATCCCCATAGCGCACCGCGTCCGCATTGACCGTCAGCTGTTTGTTCGCCGTCACGGTGCCGGCCTGCGCGATGCTGCTGGAGCCATGATAGCCCTGAATGAGCGTCGACATAAACTGCATGTCGCGCGTCTGAGCGCCGACCGCTTCGGCCATCAAAATGCCGTCGCCGATGTTGGTCGCCGGGTTGGTGCTGCCATTTTCGGCACACAGTCCGGTGCCGATGCGCTGAACCTTAGCGCACAGTTCGCCGTTGGAGGCAAAGCCGCCGGTTGCCAGAATCACGCCTGATTTTGCTTTATAGACAACTTCTGAACCGTCCTTATTCGTCGCTTTGACGCCGGTGATCCGGCCGTCTTCCTGAATCAGTTCCGTAGCCCGCGTCTCAAACACAATCTGCGCCCCGGCATCCTCCGCCAGCTTCTGCAGTGCGTTGATCAGCCCGGCTCCGCCGTCGACCGGCGAATTCGCATGCAACGCGCCCGCCATCGATTTGTAGTAGCTGTCCTGAATTGTCATGCCGCCGCTGACCAGCCATTCAAAAATATCCCAGTTCGCATCCAGCGCGGTCTTGACCAGCGTGTAATCCTGCGTCGCTTCAACGCCGTCCAGATCCTTGCCCCGGCCGGCCAGATAGTGATCGACAAGCATCATTTCAACGCTGTCAAACCGGCCTGGCTCTGCGGATGCCTGGTACTGACGGATTTGTTCCTGCAGTGTCGTTAGAGCTTCGCCCCATTCTCCGAATTCTTCCGGCGTATAGGTCAGATACACATCCAGCTGATCGTCGTTGCGGTCCATTGCGGCGTTCATTTCTTCATTGAGCATCGCCATGTGGCCCCCGGAAATCCGCGTCGCTCCGCCGGTAAAGCTGCCGGCTTCCAAGACCAGCACCTGCGCGCCGTTTTCCGCCGCGCCGGCCGCCGCTGCCAGTCCCGCCCCGCCCGCGCCGATGACCAGCACGTCAGTTTCGACGGCGGTCTCTGACGAAGGCGTCGTTGTCGCTGCCGGCGTTTGGGTGTTTGTGCCGCAGCCTGCCAGACTGAGCGCGAGCCAGCCCGCCATCAGCGGTTTCATGATTTTCTTCATTTCTTTATCCTCCCGTTTTCAGAAGCTTGTTTCTGAATCAGCCTCATTCTAGCGTCTTGTGAAAACAGACGCAATATAGGAAAGATAACTGGGCGTTTTCGAGCGTTAATCAGGCATTTTGCGGCTTGGGGATCATCCAGGTGACGACAAATTCCTTTCCCTGAATCTCGGCCGTCAGCGTTCCGCCGTGCTTTTCCACAACCTTGCGCGCGTTCTTCAACCCATAGCCGTGCGCGCCGCCGTCCGTTTTGGTGCTGAGCCATTCGCCCTTCTGTTTCTTCACCGTATGGACAAACGGATTCTGAATCCGCACGACAAGATTCTCATGAATCCAGCCCCCGGCGATCTCGATCACCCGTTCCGACTCCGCGCACTGTTCGGCGGCTTCAACCGCATTGTCCAGACAGTTGACAAACACGGTGCAGAGATCCATCGGTGAGAGGAACTGCGCCTGATCGAGCCGGATCCCCGCTTTCAGTTCAATGCCTTTTGTCTGGCACAACCGCCGCTTGTCTTCCAGAATTACGTCCAGCACCGGGTTGCCCGTTTCGATATAGACCGTCGTCTCGGCCGCCGCTTTCAGCTGATCGACGTAATCGCGTACCTGCTGGATTTCGCTGAGCCGGTTGAGCGTATTCAGATGCCTGCGCATGTCGTGATGCAGCGCTTTTAATTCCTCATCTTTCTCTTTTTCTTTTAACATCAGCTGCATCTGAAAATTCAGCTGATCCTCGGCGGCTCTCGCCTCCCGGGCGTAGCGGGCGGATTTAAAATACACCTCAGTCCCTGCGAGGATCAACAACGTCGACAAGCCGAAAAACAGAACAAGAAAGGAAATCAAAAGCGTATCGCCCCGGCTTCGCTGTTCGAGATCGTCTAACAGGCTGTAAATCACCAGGTTGGCCAGAAAGCTCGTCATCGCCGGAAACGTGCTGATGAACAATTCCGGCAGCGAAATCGTACGGTTTTCATCGATCAGCACAATCGCCTGGCGGAATAACATCACGGAGCCAATCCGCGCCAGTCCCGTAATATAAACTAAAAGATTTTGATTCTGCAAATTAAAAAACAAGAAAAAAATCTGAAAAAGACTATACCAGATGCCCATCAGAGCCGTGCAGAACACCGCCAGAAACAAAGCGTATTTCTTGTCGATCTTCAGAAAAACAAGTCCCCAGACGGAATAGAAAAGGATAAACTTGCCATAGCGCAGCACCGCTTCCAGCAGCGATGAAGTCGAGGGCACATACAGCAGCGTAAACATCAGATACAACACCACAGCCGCAGCGAGGCGGTTTGTCCGGACCGGGAGCGGAAGCGTTAGCCAGACAAAACAAAACGAAAAAACAAATCCCTGAAAGAGAATCATCAACAGCCCGCTCACAGGAATTTCCCTCCCCAGAAATTCGTCAGCGCCTGCTTCATGCCTTTTTTACGATTTTTACTGACCGGCACGCGGGTTCCGTCCTTGAGGACGACGTCCTGTTTTTCTATCTGACGGACAGCTTCCAGCGCGACCAGAAACGAGCTGTGACAGCGGAAAAACGCTTCCTGTTTCAATTCCTGTTCGAGTTTTTCCATCGTCGAATAACATTCCAGAACCTTGGCCGGAGTATGCAGAAGCAGATGTCCGCGCTCCGTTTCGGCATAGATCAGCTCGTCGATCGCCAGACGAATGATTTCTGAGCGGCCCTTAAGCTGAAGATAGGCTGTCTGCCGATGATGAATCTCATCCAGAGCGGTCCCAACAACCTGTTCAAACTGAGCCGCGTCGATCGGTTTCAACAAATAACGAAAAGCCTGGACCTCATAGCCTTCCAGCGCGTATTGAATGTAATTCGTGATGAAAATAATCGTCGCCCGGTCATTGACCCGGCGCAGCTGCCGGGCTGTTTCAATGCCGTTTTGTCCGGGCATTTCCACGTCCATCAGCACCAGATCCCATTTTTCTTGGGGCAACGTCAGAAATTCGCTGCCGCTGGCACAGACGCTCAGCTGAACCGGAATCCGGCGTTTCTGCGTATCCGTGATCAGGGCTGCCTGAAGTGTTTCCCGGATATTCGGATCATCGTCGACAATCGCCGCTGTGATCATCTGCCTTCCCTCCTCTCGTTATTGGCTGGATTTCATATTTTTCTGTAAAACGGCCTGGGCCATCGCCGCATTATGCTCGCACATCGCATGCAGCGGCGTGGCCGGAATGACGCTGGAATTCTTCACCCGGTCAGTCAAGCTGTCAGCGCAGTACACCAACGAAAAGCCTTTCCATGACGCCCGCCGGTAATGAGCTTGGGGATAGGGGAAATGCCGGTCCCGGGCGCTGTAGGTCGCGGAGCTGCAGTCGAGACAACCTTCTTCTCCGGTCAGAATCCGGTCGCAGAGTTCGATCATGATCGTTAAGACTTCCGGTTTCAACGGTGAACCGTTATGACCGGTGCAGATCCAGTCAAATTCTTCACGCCGCAGATCAAGCTGGATCAACAATCTCCGGTAATCGCTCACCGTCGCCGCCGGCGCGCTGTGAAACTGCCCCGCTTTCTCCGCAAAGCCCGGCAGAAGCAGCACCTGATCCGCATCCAGTTCATCGCCGGCATAGAGAATTCTTTCGGTGTGATCTAAAATCACGATGTTGCCCGGAGCGTGACAATCGCAGCGCAGGATTTCCAAGCACCGTTGTCCGAGTTTAAGAATCTCATGGTCCTGCACGAAAACCGGCGTATACTCCAAATGCAGCTTTGCGGGATCTTCGTCCATCGCGTTGCGGCTGGACGCCGCCGTACTTTCCGTCATATACACTTGATCAAACAGGCCGCATTGACCGGTGTGATCGATATGCGCATGGGTGCAGATCACCGTCCCGACCGGTTTCTGAATTAAAGCTCACAGAACTGACGGATCTTCACTTCCCCGCAGCCGCAGTCGATCAGCGCCGGGACCTCTCCGTCCACAAGATAACAGTCGCAGCCGCAGCCCCTTATCCGCCATGTCGTTTTTGTGATCGGTTCCGCCTGAATCATCCGCTTATTCCCCCTTTGTTTTCATCTTTATTTTCTTCCTCTTTATTGTAAAGGGGAAAAGCTCAAATGCCAACTCGCAAAGGGAAAAATTTGCGGTGAAAGTCCCAGGGCCGGCGCGAATCTTCGCTGTGACATAGCTTTCCCTGAACAAAAGAAACAAGAAAAAAGATCGAAAACAGAAATGCTTTCGATCTCGGATTCTTCCTTACTTCGCCGCTTCGCGCGACTTCTGCGCATGCGCAGGACGTCTGCGGCGGGCTGGCCGGTGACCGGCAGGTTTATTCGCCGGACTAGCGGGCGCCTGTACCGGGGAAACCACCGTTTTGGACTCCGCCGCCTGCGGCTGAACCGTAGTTTTAGCCTTAGGATCCTTGACGACCGGAATTGTATACCGGATCAGTTTTTCGATATCCTTCAAATAAGCGCGTTCATCATTCTGGCAGAAGGAGATCGCAATCCCTTCCTGCCCCGCCCGGGCTGTCCGGCCGATCCGGTGAACATACGTTTCACTGATATTCGGAATGTTGTAATTGATGACGTGGGAAAGCTTCTCAATATCGATGCCGCGGGCCGCGATGTCGGTCGCCACCAGCACCTGAATCTCATGGTTCTTAAATGCCGCCAGCGCTTTCTGCCGGGCGTTCTGCGATTTATTGCCATGGATCGCCATCGCCTGGACATGCCCCTTGGTTAAAAAGCGGACGACGCGGTCGGCTTCATGCTTAGTCCGGGTAAAGACCAGCGTGGAGGTGACTTCCTCGTTCTTCAAGACCCGCAGCAACAGGTCGTTCTTTTCACTTTTTTCCACGTAATAGACACGCTGTTCGATTTTCTCAATCGGCGTGGATACCGGTGTCGCTTCCACACGGACCGGATTCTTCAGCAGCGAAGCGGCCAGGCCGGCGATCTCCTTCGGCATCGTCGCCGAGAACAGCAGCGTCTGTTTTTTGTTCACCAGCAGCGCGCTGACGCGTTTTACATCGTGGATAAAACCCATGTCCAGCATCCGGTCAGCTTCGTCGAGCACAAAGATTTCCACCTGGCTCAGGTCCAACAGACGCTGACCCACCAGATCGAGCAGACGGCCCGGCGTCGCGATCAGAATATCCGCGCCCTTTTTCAGCTGATCAACCTGCGCGCCCTGCTTGACGCCGCCGAAAATCACGACGGTCTTCAACGGCAGGCCCTGGCCGTACAGCTGGAAGTTATCCACAATCTGGATCGCCAGCTCGCGGGTCGGCGTCAGCACCAGCGCCTTGATCGCCCGCTTGCCTTTCTGCGGCTGTTTCATCAGCTGGTCGAGAATCGGCAGCGCGAACGCCGCGGTTTTGCCGGTGCCGGTCTGCGCCAGCCCCAACAGATCGCGGCCCTCCAAGACCGGCGGGATCGCCTTCTGCTGAATCTTGGTCGGCGTCGTATATCCCATCCGCTGACAATTTTTTAAGATCGACGGATGGATCGGTAATTCATTAAATTTCATAGTTCACTCTTTCTATTCCTAATTCAAAAACAGTGCTTCGGCGCACTGTCAGGATGTCATAACTTTATTATGCATCAAGAAATGGGACTTACGGTACATAGTATAGCTCAACTTCCTTCATTTTACCAGAAAAAAGCGCGAAAAGCCTTTTCCCCGGGGGCTTCTTCCGAAGAAGCAGGACGGCTTCAAAGCCGGAATTGACGCTGGATAATGTGGAAAACGAGATGATCGCGATTGCCATCCGGCGGCGTTCACGTTACAATAAAAGCACAAGCTCGCAAAGGAGTGGATTTTGTCCGGCGTCCCCTCCCTGAACCAGGAAATCGGGAAACGTGGAAAAGGAAAATATCATGTTGGGCTCCCATCTGGAAGGTCTGTCATAAACAGACTTTTTCGGCGCGCGATTTTCAGGAAGATTTTCTTGAATCGCCAAGCGGTCCTGATGAAAAATCTTTTCTCGTTTCCTTCAAGTTCATTGCCTCAAGTTCATTGCCAGAACCGGTTTAAAATCCGGAAAGAAAGGACAAAATTCATGAAAAACTTAATCGCTCAGATCCAAACCAAACCCGCCTTGTATCAACAAAGTCAGGCAAATATCTGGACTGATCCTTATCTGTCGCAGAAAATGCTCGAAGCCCATCTGGACGAAGCGTCGGACGGCGCGACACGCCGGAAAGATTTCGTCAGGCAGTCCGCAGCCTGGATCGCATCCCAGCTGCCGCCGGAGCAGTATCCCCGGCTTCTGGATTTAGGCTGCGGTCCGGGAATTTACGCGGAGCTCTTTGCCCGGCAGGGGTATCAAGCTTCCCGGCGGCGCCTTCCTGTTCGATGTGTTCACGCCGCTGAACTATAAGGATAAGCCTGAAAGCCGGCGTTGGTTCGTTGAGGAACAGGGCTATTGGAGCGAGGAGCCGGCCTTGGTCCTGCATGCGTTTTACCGGTATGATCAGGACGCTTCGTATTGTAATCAATATGTCACGATCAAACCCGGCGCGTACACGGTCTATCACGTCTGGGAACATGGATTTACCGCCGCGGAATTAGAACGAGATTTATCCGCGGCCGGCTTTCGCTCCGTTACGTTTTATGGCGATGTGGCGGGCGGCGCGCTGGATAAAGACGGAACGACGCTGTGCGTGCTGGCAAAAAAATAATTCCGGGAATAAAGCAAGACGCGCGGGGTTAAGCTAGAGAAAAGCGAAGGGCGCAAAGCCGCATTTTTCCTGGTTTTTCCGTTTTTGCCAGCCCCTTGTTATCCTGATTTTAAGAGCGGGATCCTTTCTTCGGACAGGTTCGCTGCCCCGCGCTCCGCTTGCCCGCGGCCGCCAATTTAAAAATTTTACAAAAATATCGCGAAACTATGTCACACGGAGGATTGACTTCCGTCTAATCATTGAAAGGAGAAATTCAAATGGACAAACAAACTCAACCGCTATCCCCCGCTTTGATCGAGGAGGTGCTGGCGCATAAGCCGCAGGCCGCGGCCGAACTGGTCCAACAGCTGCAGACGCCGGTCTTTAATCTGGCTCTGCGGATGCTTGGAAGCGTGGCCGACGCCGAAGACGCGACCCAGGAAATCCTGCTTCTGGTTTTGGAAAAGCTGCCGGGCTTCCGCGGGGAAAGTGCCTTGACTACCTGGGTCTACCGGCTTGCGGTCAACCGGCTGATCGATGAAAAGCGTTCGATGTTCGCAACGCATCCGCTGAGCTTCGAGGCCTACGCTCAGGATATTCAGGCATTTCAGAAAGAATCGCAGCGGGAAGATAAACCGATACTGGCCCGGGAACTGAAATTGTCGTGCACCAACGTCATGCTTCAATGCCTGAAGCCGCAGGATCGCTGCATCTTCATCCTGGGCACGATGTTTAAAGCCGACAGCCGGCAGGCCGCGGAAATTCTGAATCTAACGCCGGAAGCTTACCGCCAGCGATTATCGCGCGCACGCCGGAAAATGGCGGACTTCATGTCGCAGTATTGTTACCTGGCTTCCGGCGGCTGCCGCTGCACCTGCCGGATCGACTTCGCGATCGGCACGCGCCGGCTGGATCCGGACAACCTGGAATATTCCAAGTTGCCGATAGCCGAACCGCAGGTTTTACATCAGCATTTAGAAGCGATGGAAAAAATTGAGGAACACATGACGGTGTTCGACACCCTGTCCGCCTATGCGCTGCCGGAGGAAAAGCGGCAGACATTACAGGATGTGGTCGCTTCCGTCTGGATGGAGAAAGTATGTCAGAATTAAATTTTGATCTGGCCCTGACGCAGCAGTTTCTTGGCGATCTGGCCCGCAACAACAGCCTGGACTGGATGCACGCGCATCAGACAGAATACAAGCTGGCTCGAAAACAATTTGAAGATCTGGAGA
>PVML01019837.1_pt1 | contig 10485 bp, 14 predicted proteins | sample 1853371 | NCBI WGS metagenome assembly PVML01 (sample SAMN08533508, study PRJNA380276) | Human gut metagenome, whole genome shotgun sequencing project. | isolation source: participant 1, chromium library | host: Homo sapiens | collected 2017 | reverse complement strand
AATAAAACCGCCTACCGGGTCAGGCAGACGGGAGTGAATCAGCATCAATCACAACAAATTCATCATTGGGATTGATTTTTTCTTTTCGGTTCAGATATTTTTCTATATCGAAGGTGTTTTTGGAGTCGTAGTCCGAGGTCAACTTGTAGTTGGGGTGCTGGGTCAGGTCGTATTTGTCCGAGAGAAACGGTCTGACGCCACGCAGCTGCAAAATACACTTGCCGCCGTCCAGCACCGCCAGCTCGTCCCGGCTCAATAATTCGTGCCCCATCTTCTGGAACGTAGTGCCGTAGCTGGGGCTGTTGCCACGGGTATCTGAGGTATTGAAGGCATCGATGGTCTCCTTGCCTAGCATTTCGGACAGGTCTTTCAGGGTGGTAGGCTCACTGCCGCCGAGGAAAATCTGGCTGTCCATGTTGCCTACGATGGTGTCCGCATTGTCTTTGTAGATGGCTTTCAACTGGCTTCTCGCCTGCAAAACAAGGCAGGCAGAGATTTCACGGCTGCGGATGGTCGCCACCAGCTTTTCCAGCTGCGGAATCTGCCCGATGTTGGCGCACTCATCGATCAGGCACCGCACATGGATGGGTAGCTTACCGCCGTACACATCGTCGGCTTTGTCGCACAACAAGTTGAAAAGCTGGGTGTAGATCATGGAGATCAGGAAGTTAAAGGTGCTGTCGGTATCGCTCATGATGAGAAACAGCGCCGTTTTCCGGTCACCCAGCTTGTCCAGTTCCAGCTCATCGTACATGGTGAGATCACGCAGTTCTTGGATGTTGAAGGGCGCAAGCCTGGCACCGCAGGAAATCAGGATGGATTTTGCGGTCTTACCAGTAACTGAATGTCAACAGTAATTTAATACTTTCTACGAATCAAACAGAAATTTCGGCATTTTGCACATCAAAACGTAACATTCTTTTGACTTTTTCCTGTGCGCTTTCCCGGCACCCGTCTTGAAAATGAATCAGTACGGTAAATTCCTGACCATTGATGGTACGCTTGATAAAGGGTGCGTTCTTGTTGGGCAGATTCATATTGTCCATTTAATTCCTCCATATAAATCCTAAAAAGGCATCCGGCTTCTTTCCAAAGCCGGATACCTTACAGTTCCATCTTCTGTTCCTTCTGGGATGTCTTATCCTGTTTCCGGGTTTGCTCATGTGACTGGTGAAGCTGCTCCACCACCGACTGTTTACTCTCTGCCTTGTCCAGCACTTCCACCTGTTCCGGTCCGAGAACCTGACCGACCCAATAGCGGACTTCATTCAGCGGTTTCAACTCTGCCTGGATCTGTTCCAGCTGCCGGGCAAAGGTCGCGTGATCCGCTTGCAGTTTGCTGTACTCTGCCTCCAGGGCGTCCAGGTTCACATTCAGGTCAACGTGCTGCGCTTTCAAATAGCGGTAGGCTTTGTTGTAGGCTTTCAGCTCCTCCTGATGACTTTCGGCAAAGGCGGCCTGTCTCTTTTTCCAGCCGATCTTCAGGTACTTGTCATGGACGGGCTTCTGCTCCTGGCAAACTGCAACAGCGCTCTGTATCCCGGCAATGTCCTTCATCCGCTTCTCGGCCTTTCTCATACCGGTATGGGCCTGGCTGACTTTCTGCTTCACGCCGGACAAGACGGTGTTCAGCTGCTCCAGAGTCGAGATCTTATGCTGTTGGAGATAGACAACAGCCCTTGCCACATTCTTCAAATCCTTCAGGTCGCCCTTCTGCTGCCCGGACCAGGACCAATCGCTTCGTCCCGCTTTTCTCTGGTTCAGATAATCATTGAGAAGCACCCCAAGGTCTGTAGATGCTGCCTCCTCTTTCAGCAGTTCTTTCTCTGCCTGGATAAGCTCCCCCACCCAATCTAACAGGCCCCGAATGGTTTTGCGAATGGCAGACAGCATCTGGTTGGCGGCCTTGATATCCCGATTGAGATTTCCGATGTTGGTCTGGATTCCCCGCCGCTCCATCTGAACCACTGCAGGCCCCATGTGGACGGTGGGGATCACATCCAGACCCTGACGCTCATAGGAGCGCAGGTCAAGCCGTTCTGGCCGCTCCGCTGCTTCCAGGTATCGGTTGACGGTATCGGCCCAGCCTTGCCGCCAGACCTCCGCATACTTTTGGTCGTTCCAATCCACGGTGTCTTCCTTGTGGCTTTTCCAGTTGCCGGATGGCAATCGGATGCGTTCGCCGTTCTCATCCAGGTCGTACACCTTTCGGCTCTTGGGGAGCCACTTTCCATGTTCGTCCATGGCTCGAAGGGTCAGCATTACATGGCAATGAACATTGTGTCCGGGCGGGGCAGGGTCATGGATAGCAAAGTCAGCGATCATCCCCTTGGAAACAAACTGCTTCTCGCAGTAGTCCCGGACCATCTGCGGGTACTGTTCCGGCGGAACTTCTTTGGGCAGAGCCAGCACGAAGCGCCTGGCCAGCTGGGCGTTCCATTGTTTCTCGGCAGCCTCCACCGAGTTCCAGAGGGTTTCCCGGTTGGCGTACTCCGGCGGAGCGTGGGATGGCAGCATGATTTCCGTGTACAGGATGCCACGCTTGCCGGTGTAGTTTTTGGTTTTCTGATCGTACTCCGAAAACAACTTCTCGCCGCTCTGGTAGGCTGCACCTGCCACCGCTGACTGTCCTTTGCTGCGCTGGGTGATCGTGATGTCAAAATGTGGGTTGGGCAAAACTCTCACCTCCTTCTGGGCAAAAAGAAAAGCAAGAAACCATCTCTGATTTCTTGCCTAGTGGTGCCGCCAGTAAGCGGCTGGTATTTAGTTTTAAGGTGTTGTGACTCCTAAAAGCAATTACCTTATCGGAGTTCCAATATGCTTGTCCAATCTCCATTGTGGAGTAGTTCCATCATCTCCCCAATACTCGTCAATAAAAGCGATTTTCCCATCCTTTATTTTAATAAAAGATGTTACATGACAAGAGATTTTTCTATCGCCCGAATACACATGGACAACTGTAATAATTAAATCGGAGAATTTTTCAATCCGTTCAATTTCTCCATCCCAGTCTCCTGGATATTCGCAGTTTGCTTTGATAAATTCATTGACAGTAAAATGTTCATTCGTATTATGCCAATTAACAAAAGCGTCTTTATGAAAGAATACTTTCATTTCTTCTGGTTGCTGCGACAGAGCAGCTTTCCAGTAAGCGTTTATATCCATCGTGTTACTCCCCCTGCTGTTTTTACTTTCTGGTTTATTATACTCTGTCCTGTCGGATAAGTATAGCGGGATTTTGTAAACTTGTTAAATGGAAACAGCTTGCAGCGCAAGGTGTTCCCGGGCGGCAAGTCCACAAAGGGGTAGCTGGCGCAGCCAGCGCAGGGGAAGTGTAGCGTCTCCTGTGATGATTGGAAGCAACCGCAAGTGTGCTGGAAATCATCCGCTTTCCGCAGGAAGCCCCCGGCAGAACGCAACGCACCGGCTCGACCGGTGTATAGTTGCGCCCTTCATCCTGAAGGGTCTAGAATGTTCCGGGCTTCTTGCAAATCGTGAATCATCTTGGCCAGGGCAAGCGCAACCTCCTGTTGACGAAATGAAAGTTTCAGCAGCTCCATCACCTGGTCATCGGTTAGCTCTCCGGGGCAGATTAGGAAGCTCTCCAGCATCCCGCCGCGGGTGCAGAGACGATGGGTGCGGGCCTTACGGGTGAGTTCTGGTATTCGGTGCTCCAGCATTTTCTCCTGATGCTGGTAATACCGGAGTTTCTGTTCGGCCTTTTCTTTTTGGGTTTTCATGCGGTCCAGCTTTTCACTCATAAGTCTCCATCTCCTTTATAAATAATGAAAGCGGCAGGATCGTCCAACCGGACGCCTGCCGCTGTTTATTATAGACACTTGATTACCACTGGTGGGCAGTTTATTTGCCTTTTTCATCCTTTAAATCATGGCTCTTTGTGGCCAAAAAGGTTCCAATCAAAAAGCTGCAAATACAGAGGCAGAAAATAATCCCTGCAGTTCTGCTGTAAGATACTGGCAATACTTCATAAAAACCCTGCAAGGAGCAAAAGGCGTTAAGTGCATCGATGCAGGCAAAGAACAAAAAGATTCTTCTGCCGGTGCGCTTTACCCTGGGCCAATTATCTTCGTTTACATCAAACGGCAGACTAAAATTTACAATCGGAAAGGACATAGGGGCGTGATGCTTTTGAAATCTCACAAAACTGTCAGGCATCAGCCGCATGATGATGTACAAAATCAGATAAATAATAAATCCCGGAAAGATCACTCCATTGGAAAGCTGAAGCATAACGTTTTCCTCCTTTCTCTTTTACACAGCAACACGGTCGTTTTCCAGCGGCATCCCCCATCACCTCCCCACACAGGAAAGGGAAAATCAAAACACACTCTATTTATTTTATATTATACCATATTTTCATGTTGTTTAGCAATTTTTTGGCAAAAAAGGTAGTGAACTCCTGCCGCTGTTTCATTTGTCATTGATCTTCTTGACCTGCTCCACCGCTTCCTGCTGCACCAACAGCCCCGCTGAGAAGCCGTACTTGAAATGGCACTCGCTCTCCTCGCCCTGGGCGATAGAGGACTGGGTTTGAAGTTCTTCCACCAGGGCGTAGTCCTCTTTACTCAGCCGCCTGGAAAGCTGCTCCATCAGCTTCTCACAGGTTTTGAGGGCCTCTATGTATGCCGGCGAAGTCGGCACCACTTTCTCACTGGGATAAAATTCCCCATTATAAATTGCTTCCAGAATCATCGTCCTGCCCTCCTCACACATAGATCATCTCAGCCTGGATGATTTCCTCGGCCCGGCTGCGGATGGAGTTCATGGCCTGCACCCAGCGTACCGGATCGGCTGCTTTCAATTCCTCCGTGATGCCCTCGGCCTGGGCCATCTGCTGGACAATCAGGCTGCACCGTTCGGCGGCCTGTTCATCCAGGTCGGCCAGGATGGTATACAGCTTCCCAGACAGAAACAGCGCTTGATAAAGGACCGGCCTGTAAGTTTTCAGGTATTCCTTATGTAATCGGCCCCAGCGGCCGATGGGGCGTTTATCTTCCGGCAGCCTCAGCGCCGGGAGATAATAATGGTCCGTCAGGACATAATCCAGACCGTTCTTGTTGTCGTGGATATGGTGTTGCAGCTTGTTCATGCGGATTCTCCTTTCGGCTCTGTTTCCAGATATTTTTGGTTGGGAAGGTAATACACACCCTTTGCACGATCTTCAGACCGGATTGCTTCTTTCTTGGCATCTATGCCGGCTTTTTTGGCCGCCTTGGTTTTCTGATAATAGGCATCCTGCCAGCCGCTTGCCTTGCGTCGAAGATAGGCTTCATGCCGTTTTTGACGCAGCCGTTCTTTTTCTTCCAAGGCGGCACGTTCCTCCTCTGACGGAGAATTGATCTCCTGCATCCCGAACTTGCCAACAAAATTGAAGTAGATCTCAATGGTCTGCGGGGAATTAGCCACGCCCTTGTAATCCCGTTCATGCACAAAGATTTTGTAGATGAACTGGTTCAGCATGACGGCATCCAGTTCTTCAAAGTTCTGGTATTTTTTCACCAGTGCAATAAACTTGTCCGCTGACTTCTGTTCCTGTTCGTATTCGTCCACTTTCTTTTGCAGGGAATCTATTTCCGCCTCAAGGGCTTCCTGTTCCTTGGTGTACTGGGCTTCCAGAATTTGATACCGCTTATCTGGGAGCTTTCCCAAAATGTTATCCTCATAGATTTTACAGAGCAGAGTTTCCAACTCATCCAGCCGCTTTTGGCAGGCAGTGAGCCGGGTCTTCTGACCCTTCATTTCGCTGGACTGCCGGTTCTCAATCTCAGACCTTACAATACAGGCAAATTCTTCTTCATCCTCTTTTGAGAACCGAACGATTTCCCGCAGCGTTTCCTGGATCAGTTTCATGACCGAATCAGCATTGACCCAGTGTCCACTGGCGCATTTACTGCCAACGGGGATTTTGCCATAACCAGAACAGGAAAAGTTTGCCGTGCGATTTCCATTTCCGGTGCGGTGAATGTACATCGGACTGCCGCAGTCTGCACAGTACAGCAAGCCGGCCAGGGGATGAACTTCCCCCCATCCGTCCGGGTAGCGCCGGATTCCGGCTCGCATCCGCTGCACCGTATCGTAGGTTTCCTGGTCGATGATCGGCTCATGGGTGTCCTTGATGATGTTCCATTGGTCCTGGTCAACGTAGTGGCTTTTCTTGTCCTTGAAGTGTTTCCGTGTTTTGAAATTGCAGGTGTGTCCCAGATAAGAGGGATTGGTCAGGATGTGGACGATGGTGGAACTACCCCACCGGTAGGGGGACTTGATTTCTCGCGTCTTCCATAGGCCAATCCCCAGCTTCTGGTGGTAGTAAGCCGGAATTTCAATGTGTTCGTTTGAGAGGATATTTGCAATTTGGTAGGGTCCTTTACCCTCCATAGCCATGCGATAGATTCGCTGTACAATCGGAGCCGCCACCGGGTCGATCACCCATTGGTTTTTATCCTGCTCCGATTTCAGGTACCCATAGGGTACAGAGCTGCTGGTATGCTTTCCAGCAAGGTTCTTTGCCTGAAATGCAGAGCGGATTTTCTTGCTGGTATCGCGGGCATACCACTCGTTCATAATATTTCGGAACGGAGTGAACTCATCGTCGCCTTTAAGGGTGTCCACGCTGTCATTCAGGGCAATCAGCCGAGTGTCGTGTTTCCGCAGCACCTCCATATAGGTGCCGACTTGCAGATAGTCACGGCCGAAACGGCTCATATCCTTCACAATGACCACGGAGATTCGGTCGGCTTTGACCTCGTCAATCATTTTCTGGAAACCAGGCCGGTCAAACCGGGTGCCGGAGATGCCATCGTCGGTGAAGTGAACACAGTTGGCAAAACCCTGCTGTTCCGCATAGTCCTCCAGGATGCGCTTCTGGTTTGAGATCGAGTTGGATTCGCCTTGCAGCTCATCGTCGTGGCTCAGGCGTTCGTAGAGCGCAGGATAGCGTTCGGATTTCCTTGCCACTAGGATCACGCTCCTTTCATCGTTGAATCGTTCATTTTAATATCTTCCAAACCGGTTTGAATCAAGCGATATTAAAATTCTGTCTGCATTCTATAACACCTGCAGCCAGCTTGTAAAGTTTGTACTGCCGTCCGGCAAAGCTGTTGGGTTTCTTTTTTGCCAGTTCTTCAAACAGCAGATCCACCGGGTTCTGGTATTCCTCGTCATCCTCCAGCACCTGCATGGTGTTCAGCATTTCCAACAGTGTTGCAAAATTCTGCTCCGCCACCGGGGCTTCATAATACAGATAGGCGATAAGCGCAGTCAGCAAAAGACGTTCACTTTTTTCCCAGAAAGGGTCCCCGCCGGACCCTTCGCCCTTGGTGTTGGTCATCAGGGTCGTGACCAGTTTCAGAATGTCCTTTTCGCTGTGGACATAGGCGAAGGGGTTGTAGTGCATCGACTTTTTGAAGTTGATGGTGTTCAGGATTTTCAGCTTGTAACCGTTTTTCAGAAGTGCGTTCCCGCACTCGACCACGATACTACCTTTCGGGTCAGTGACCACATAGGAACTGTGACATTGTAAAAGGTTGGGCTTGAGCCAAAACCGGGTCTTGCCGCTGCCGGAGCCGCCGACCACCAGCACGTTTTTGTTCCGGGCGTTCTTGGGGTCAGGTGGGCGATTGCTCATCATCAGCCGTTCCGTTTTGGTCAGGATGATGTTGTCGGCAAACTTGGGAGCCATGAACGGCTCAATGTCCTTGGGCGTCCCCCACCGGGCAGAGCCGTACTCCATGCCATGACGGTACTTCTTTGCATTTTTGCTCCGCAAATATACGGCAAGCCGTAGCCCTGTGCCGCAGGAAAAGCCAATAAGCAAATCCAGCGGATGCAGACTGGGCAGAGGATTCGCAAATGCCACCGGGAAAGTTCCCATCATAGACATGATGTGTTCGCCCAACTCTTTGCCCTCGGCCAGCCGCCACGCTTCACCAAGGTTCGTTGCCACCAGCCCCAGCAGGATATACGGCAGATACAGCGCAAGCAGTTTTGTCAGCTTTTTCGTGGTCACAGTCCACGCTCCTGTTCCTTGCGGCGCACCTTGCCGGGAAGTTCTGCTGCGGCCTGCACCAGTTTGTGCAGCTTTGCCAGCACAGAGGGACGCTTGGTTTTGCTCAGCAGGGATACCGAATATTCCTTGAAAGCGGCATTGAACGCTTCCACATCCGGGGCTTTGAAAAAGACCAGATACCGGGGCGGCACTTCGGAGCTGTCCTTACGGATGGCATAGTCGATGCCATACTTTTTTGCGTACCGCTCAAAGCCTTTAATATTGGTTTTGTCGATTTCCACGCTGGAAACACCCCGATTTTGCCGCAGAAGCATTCGGACGCTCTGCTTACCTTGGGATGCTTTGGACTGGTACAGCCGAAACGCCGCCTTTACCGCCCGGAGGACGGTCCGGGCAGACAGCTTTGTGGTGGAGATCATAATGTTGAATGACTTCTGTTCGATTTCTTCCTGCACTGCCATCACCTCCCATGCAGCAGGATGCTTTTAGCGGTCATACTCTGCCGGCGGCTTGGTGCGGGGCTTTTCTGCCGGAGGTTCATCAGGCACCGGCAGCACCAGCAGACGGTTGCCCAGCTTCAGAAAGACTTCCGGCTGATGAAAAAGCTGCTCGTACTTCTGCGCCAGTTCCGGGGTCAGGGATGCAAAATCCTCCTCGCCCAGTCCCACTACCAGAAAGGTTCCGGCAACGGCATCATACATTTCTCCGTTTTCATCCCGAAGGGCACGGTTCAGGGGCAGTCCCATGAGCTTGCCGTCATCGTTGTAGACGATGGCAACCGGATCTTCAAACGGGTAGTTTGCGCCGATGGAGCCGCCCACAGCCTGCTGCAAGGCTTTCAGGTCGTTATCGATCTCGACCTGCTGCGGATACTGTCCCGACGCAATTTGCAGCACCGATAAGGTGTTTTCAGCCATGCGAATCCTCCTTTCCGTTCAGTCCGATCTCACCGCTCCGTGCCGCCTGCATCAGAGCCGCCACGAAGAAGCCGAAAAAGGCACCCGCTTCAAAAAAGGCGAAACCGATAAAAAAATTCAGCATGACACACCTCAGTCAATGCAGATGCAGGGCCGCTTCTGGTCATCAGCCATCAGGGTGATGCTATGGCTTGCCAGATACTTCTGGAACAGGTAGACCTCATCGATGGTTAGGGAGATGACCTCGCCGTCCATGTTGGTGCGAACCAGAATCACCGGGCCGGTCAGGTAGTGCTTGCCGCGCATTCTCAGCACCTGCGCCGGGTTGTAGCAGAGCAGCAGCGAGGTGTCAGGAAGGTTCAGACAGGCATCATCCTCGTCAAAGCAGGGCAGGATGTCGGGAGCCTCGTCCAGCGTGATGACGGTCAGCTCCATATCCGGGGCAATGGCTGCGAGGTAGACCTCACCGCCCCGGTTTGCCGCCAGTGCAGCGCAGATACGCACGTCAATGGTGATTTCCTCGGAGCGGATGGTACAGGTAGCGTTGTTTTTCATAGGCGTTTCTCCTTTTGATTGCAAAAGAAAAAGACCTCATCGGGTCTTTCGTTACGGTATAAGTCAGCGTTCATTCTGCCGCTGCTGTTTTCGCTGCCACTGTTCCAGCAGCTTGATGATGGTGTCCTCCATCTGTTTCGGAGTGTAGCTGCGGGGAAAGTATTTCCGCAGGGTGTCGTTTTTGATGACCACCTTGTCCAGTTCGTCCTTTTTCTCTTCGCCCATGACCGCAAAGGCAACGTCATACGAGAAGTGCCCTTCCTGTGCCAGCTTTTTGAGCCGCTGCGCTTGGGAAAGGGACGGCGCATTCTGGGTGTCCTGCATGGCTTCTAAAAAATCCCGCTGCTGGCTTTCGTCCAAATAGGACAGCTCCACAGCGGGATTAAAAGCAATTTTCTTTTCGTCCACCATGTCCAGCAGTTCGGGGATAAGGCTGGTCAGGCGGATAAAACGCTGGACCTGCTTTCGACTTTCTCCTGCATCTAAAGCGACTTGTTCATCGGAACGCAACTTCGGGCCAATTTGGCCCGAAGTTAAATCTGACCTAGCACCTTGATTTTTTAGGGCTTCCAGCTTCATTTTGTAGGCGAAAGCCCTTTCACTGGGCAGGATGTTCTCACGTTGGAGATTGCTGTCCACCATCAATATCACAGCAGCATCGTCCGACATCTGCCGCACGATAACAGGCAGGGTGTCCAGCCCGGCAAGTTTAGCGGCGTACTGTCGGCGGTGCGCGGAGATGATCTCGTAGCCGTCACCGTCCGGGCGAGGTCGGGCAATCAGCGGAGCCAGTACGCCGTACTGTGCGATACTCTCCACCGTCCGGGTCATGGCTTCATCGTCCAGAACCTTAAAGGGGTGGTTAGTGAAGGGGTGCAGCGCATCAATGGGAATCTGCTGTACCTGCTCCCGCTGTTCCTCCTGTCGGTTTTCCTCGGTGGAAAACAGGTCATCTAGCCCTCAGACTCCTCTCGCAGAGAGGAGTCT
>PVML01015859.1_pt1 | contig 10499 bp, 5 predicted proteins | sample 1853371 | NCBI WGS metagenome assembly PVML01 (sample SAMN08533508, study PRJNA380276) | Human gut metagenome, whole genome shotgun sequencing project. | isolation source: participant 1, chromium library | host: Homo sapiens | collected 2017 | reverse complement strand
TCGACCGCCCTTTGCTGGGAGCCGGACTAAGTTATGGCTACAAACTGCCTTTGTCCGAACATTGGGGAGCGGAGTTTACTCTGGGATTGGGATATGCCAATATGAAGTATAATACCTATTATAATATAGACAACGGTGCATTATTGGATACACGTGTCCGCCACTATTGGGGAGTAACCCGTGTAGGAGCGTCACTGGTATACCGCTTCTGAACTTAATAGGAATATACCTGTAAATATGATAACAATATGAGAAATAGTTTATATATACTGGCACATTGCACTTTTCTGCTATTCTTTGCTTTTTTAGTGAATGGATGCAGCCTGCACGAAGAGCCGGAAATGACTCCTGACGGAGAATTGGGAGTAGACCCTACAGCAGTAACGCTGAATCTCAATCTGAACATGAATCTTAGTTTGGCGGAACGGGCACCGATGGCGGTCAGCCGTGCGGCGGAAACCAAATATCTGCGACGTTTTATCGTTGAGGCTTACTTGGATAGGCAAGTAGTGGCACGACAGACGGTGTATGAAGAAGATTTCAACCGTTCTACTCTGCCCATCAGCATGAAGTTGCATGCCCGCAACTATCGCATTTTGGTGTGGGCCGACTATGTGAATGCGGAAACACCAGAACAAGGGCTTGTCTACGATGCGGAGAATCTGGCTTTCATTCTTCCTGCCGGAAAATATATAGGAAATAGCCGTTACAAAGATGTGTTTGCCGCTTCTACGACAGTAGACCTCACTTCCTACCGTAACGACTGGGGAGCTGAAACCGGACTTGATGTGACATTATACCGCCCCGTGGCACGCTATGAATTGATAGCGAAAGATGTGGAGACGTTTCTCTATAAACTCTCTACGGGCGGTCTGAAAGGTGAGAGCTTTACGGCTCGTGTGAAGTACAGTGATTATCTGCCTACGGGATATAACTTATGGGACGATGTGCCCAAGAACTCGCTGATGTACATGGAATATAAGGTCGCCTTTGAACGTCCTGCCGACGGTACGCAAGAACTGAAACTGGGATTTGACTATGTATTGGCCGGTGCCGGAGAAACTGCTTCTATTCCGGTGGAACTGGAAATCCTGAATGAGAAGAGCGAAGTACTGGCACGTACCATGTTGAGTATTCCTTGTGAACGAGGTAAGAATACAACGGTACGTGGTAACTTCCTGACTTCCGATGTAAATGGCGGAATAGGTATCGACCCCGGTTACGATGGTGACCTGGAAGTAGACCTTGGAGAATTATAATTGATAACAAATGAATTAAGAATTGCTTAACCATAAAAATTACAATCATGAAAAAGAACTTGTTTTATTCGCTAATGACTCTGTGTGCAGTGCTTTTCACATCATGCGGACAAGAAGAAATCGTTTCGGACAATGGAAATGAAATCAAAGCTCCTGTTACTATCGCTGTACAGGCTCCTGTCAATAATCCTCTCAGCCGTGCGGGTGTCACTATACCTGATGGCTATACGATGCAGTGTATCATGCAATTACTGGATGCGGAAGGCAATACGGTAGGTGCGCAGGATACTAAACAGGTTAATGACGGAAAGGTATCCTTCACAATCTCAGTAGATGAACAGAAGAATGTAGCGAAAGCGTTGTTTTGGGCTGAATATGTTCCGACGGCGGGTGCTGCCGGTAAAGTATATGATACAGCCGATTTGAGAGCCGTAGGATATAACACTGCGTCATTCGATATGACTAATGCTGCGTTAATGGCAGCTTGTGATGCTTTCTGCGGAAAGTTGGAAACTATCGGCAATGCCAGCGTGACATTGAAGCGTCCGTTTGCTAATATTAGTGTACAGCCGAAGAATCCGGCAGTGGCAGCAGAGGCAACTAAACTGGAAGTGAAATACGATGCTTTGAGCGGATATGATATTTTGGAAGGTAAATGCAGTTCTACTGCTCCTGTGACTTATACGAATGCAGGTTTTAATGCGGCAAGTGGAGCTTGGATTTCTAATTTCTTCTTTGCTCCTGCGGATGTGACGAAATTTGCAGAGGAAATTACTATGACATTAAGTGGTGGATATGATAAGGTGATTAAGATACCGACTAACACATTACCTTTGGATGTCAATATGCAGATTTTGGCGAAGTTTGAGATTGGTGATGGTAACTTCGATGTTGACGTAGAAGTAGACCCCGATTATGAAGCATTGGAAATGAAAGTCGGCAGTTATATCAATGCGGAAGGTAAAGTGGTACGTGATGCAGCAGATGCTGTTGGTATCGTTTTCGCGATGGAAGCTATTGGCAGTGATGTTCCGGATAATTATCCTGCTGCTCTTTCAGGAAAGACAATTGCAGGATATGCGGTAGCGATTGAAAATGTGGCTGCCAGTCGCCAGAGTCTTAATACTGAGTCATTGACGACTTTGGTTGAAACAGAAAAAACGGTAACTAATGGTACTCAGGCGACAGAGGCTTTGCTAACGGGACTTGGAGATGTTGCGTTTAGTACAACTTATAACAAATGGGTAGGAGAACATACTTCCAATAGTGAAAATCTGAGTGCATGGTATATTCCTACATTGACACAATTGAGTGCATTTATGAATACATTGTTTACAATGAAAGATATATCTGCTACCGGTAGCGAAGATTTCAGAAATATGCCAGAGTTTGAGTTTGTCAATGGCAAGATTTTTGATAGAGAACCTATTGCTACGGTGTACTATGCTTCCAGTACGGTCAATAGTGGTAAAAATATCTCGGGTGTACGCATTAATGTAGCAAGTGGTGTTGTAACCAATGCGCAAGAAGCAGGTATATCTGTAACAACAGCTACTCAATCAGCTCTTTGCCGCCCCATGATTACAATCTTCAAATAAGTCTTTGAACACTCGACCTTATTCAATAGAAATTTCAAGAAAGTGGGATGCCCCCATTCCACTTTCTTACTTTCTTCCCTCTTTGAAACTTTAGAGAATAACCCTCATAATCTTATACCTAGAAAAGAAAATAATATGCACACTCCATTTCGCCTATCGGTTTTCCTCTTGTTAGCTGTACAGTTGTTCATCGGCTGCACATCCGACTCGCTACCCGAACCGGACGGTTCGCAGCCCGAGACGCCCACCGGAGCTCCCGATACTTATCAGGATAAGATACGCACACAGCCCTATCCTAAAGCAGACAATGAACTGTATCTGAATCCTGCTCCTTTTCTTGTTCCTCAAGCTATGAAGACAGGCGAAAGACTGCAATTCTCCCTCTCGCGTACCGAAGATTTCAGCAGTTCCGAAACATTGGTCACCGAACCGCAGGAATGGTGTATGTATAATCCTCATCACCGCTTGGATACCGGCACATGGTTCTGGCGTTTCCGCTCTACTAATGCCAATGGGGCTATGCCCGGTGAATGGAGTCAGACCTATCGTTTTGAAGTGAAGAATGATACGCCGGAATTTGTAACACCCACTTTTAAGACATTCTTAGAAAACGCTCCTCGTCTGCATCCCCGTATTTACTGTTTTCTCGATGAACGTATCGAGGAAGCTCGTAGTCGTGTAGCTTCACATCCTGAATACAAAGAACTGCAAAGCCGTGCAACTCTCGCATTGAATACCGATTATACGACAATGACCGACCTGTATAACCGTGCCGAAGAGCTTCGGCAGCATGCCACCTATCTCTATCAGGCTTATCACCTGACTCAAAAAGAAATTTATGCTGAAAAGTTGCGTCAGCTTCTCGAAGCCTTGATTGCCGCTCCGCCTGCCGACAAACAACTTTTTGCATCCAACTTTACCGCCAGCAACATTGCCTGGTGTCTCGTTGCAGCTTATGACTTGCTTTATGACAACTTATCCGCTTCCGACCGTACCTCAGCCGAAGAGCTGATGATGCGTGTGGCACGCTATTATTATAAGGTGAATTGTGGCTTTCAAGAAAACCATCTCTTCGACAATCATTTTTGGCAGCAGAATATGCGTATTCTCTTCCAAGTCGCTTTGTCACTCTACGACAAGCCGGCTTATTCTTCCGAAGTGCTGCCGATGCTGGAATATTATTATGAACTGTGGACAGCCCGTGCCCCTGCTTCCGGTTTCAATCGTGACGGTGTGTGGCACAATGGTACAGGCTACTTTAGCGCCAATATCTTGACTTTAGCTTATATGCCCGCTTTGTTTTCATACATTACCCGTCAGAATTTCCTGCTGCATCCGTGGTATCGGAATGCAGGACGTTCGATGGTCTATACTTGTCCGCCGGGCTCGAAAACTAACGGCTTTGGTGATAACAGCGAAAAAGGCACTGAGCCTAATCGCCTGATTGCCGCTTTTGCCGATTATCTGGCTTGTGAAACAGGTGACTCTTATGCCGCATGGTATGCCGGTGAATGTCGGGATTTGTTGCGTCGGGACTATGAATTACGTCTTTACCGTATGTGTACCGACCAGAACTATGATACTGCTTTCCCTGCGGACGCAGCAAAAATGGTATGGTATAAAGATGCAGGCGAAGTGGCTATGCACAGTCATCCTGAAGATACGGGAAAAGACCTTGCGCTCTCGTTCCGTTCCAGTACATTCGGTTCGGGTAGTCACACCACTGCCAGTCAGAATGCTTTTAACTTGCTGTATAAAGGAGCCGATGTCTATCGTAGCACAGGCTATTATCAGAATTTCAGTGATGCGCATAACCTGATGTCTTACCGCCATACCCGAGCACACAATACGCTGTTGGTGAACGGCATTGGACAACCTTATTCCACCGAAGGCTACGGTAGCGTGATGCGCGCTATGGGCGGACAACATATCAGTTATTGTCTGGGCGACGCTTCGCATGCTTACAGAGGTATTAGTAATGACCCCATGTGGATAGAGTACTTCGAACAGGCAGGTATTACACAAACGCCTGAAAATGGTTTCGGTACTACTCCATTGACTAAATATCGCCGGCATATACTCTTGCTTCATCCTTCTACCGTGTTGGTGTACGACGAACTGGAAGCTTCGGAAGCTGTCCGTTGGGAGTGGTTATTGCATAGTCCTACGGAATTTGGAATTGACGCTGTGAAAAAAACATTGTCTACCAATAATAATGCCAAAGGCTTTGTTGCCGTGACTCAACTTTTCGGCGGGCACGTTTTCGCCTTGTCACAGACCGACCGCTTTGCAGTACCACCCGCTACTACAGGAGCAGACTATCCAAATCAATGGCATCTCACCGCACGGGTGGACGGCAGTTCCGCCACTCGCTTTCTGGCTGTCATTCAGGTAGGCGACACGAAGGAATCCGTGTCTGCCATCCGTCGTGACGGTGATACTTTCAGTGTGGGTGACTGGACGATTGAAGCCGTTCTTGACGCTTCCAAATCCTCGAAGCTCACGGTTACTCATCGTACGGAACCGGCAGTATTCAGTTATGGAACAGACAATCCTGCGTTGAACGGAACCTCTTATTCCCGTCAGTACACCGGTTCCTCAATCCTTTATGATGAAATGAACGGCACTTGGAAAGTGACAGAGATGACCGACCGGACACCTGTATCTACCCGGGCGATAACCCGGTAACAAAACAATGAACTACAATGAATATCAATAAAGAATAGAATATCATGAAAAGTAAGATTATTAGTATTTTATTTCTGCTTGTCGGTATATCCGGCATTCACGCCCAAAGTCTGACCGTCACCGGAAAGGTGATGGACAACGAGGGACTGGAAGTGATTGGGGGAAATGTAACTGTGAAAGGCAAACAAAACACAGGTACTATCACCGACATCAACGGTAAATACACCATTACCGTCAGCGACCCGTCTAAAGATGTACTGGTCTTTTCTTTTATCGGTCTGGAAAACATGGAAGTGCCCGTGAAAGGAAGGAAGCAGATTGACGTGACTATGAAAGCGGCTTCGGTACTGTTGGACGAAGTGGTGGCTATCGGTTATGCCACAGTAAAACGTAAAGACCTGACCGGCTCCGTAGCTTCCGTCAGAAGCGATGATTTGCTCAAAGTTCCTTCGTCGGACGTCACCCAAGCTCTTGCGGGGCGTATGGCAGGTGTACAGATTATACAGACAGATGGACAACCGGGAGCTGCCATGTCAGTACGTGTACGTGGCGGTATATCAATAACGCAGAGCAACGAACCGCTTTATATCATCGACGGATTCCCGACGGAAGACGGCATGTCCAGTCTCGACCCCGCCGATATTGAAAGCATTGATGTCTTGAAAGACGCTTCGGCAACAGCTATCTATGGTGCCCGCGGAGCGAATGGAGTAGTGGTAATCACTACCAAAAGCGGTGCGAAAAGTGAAGGAAAAGCGACTCTTACTTTCGACTCATATGTGGGAGTACGTACGCTTGCCAAACGTCTGAATGTGCTGAGTGTGGAAGAATTCGTACTGGCGGATTATGAAAGAACATTAGGTGATGCCACCGACCCCGCAGAAAGTATGCGGGCATGGCAAAACCGTTACGGCGGCTTTGTCGATTTGCACGAAAATTATGCCAACCGTGAGGGTATAGATTGGCTGGACCGTACTATGGGACGCACCACCGTTACACAGAACTACCGGGTAGGCGTGAACGGTGGTAATGATAAACTGAACTATAATATGTCTTACGGCTACTTCAAAGATGAAGGTGCCATGGTATATAGCGGAAGCGACAAACACAATATCTCGCTTAGTGTAAGGAGCGAAGTGAACAAGCGTCTCTCCGTCACAGGACGTATCAACTTCGATTATCTGAAAGTATATGGCGCGGGAGTTGCCGGAAACGGAACGAACGAAGGCGGTAGCAATGTGGACGCTAAGTTTAATAAAATGGTGCAGATACTGCAATATCGTCCTACCATCGGTATTCGTGGAAGTGATGATGAGTTGTTGGCAGGAGAAGACCCCGTATTGAGCGATGCGGACGGTAACGTGATGCAAAATCCGTTGATTGCTGCTTCCGAAGAAAAAGACAATAAGGAAACACGTACCTTGCAAGCCAATGGCGGACTGACCTTCAAAATAATGAAAGGACTGACCTTCCGAAACAATACAGGTATGCGTTACCAGCTATACCGACGCGAACTTTTCTATGGCGACCAGTCCATTATGGGAAGACGTAGCGGTATCTACGGCTCTATCCGAAATACGGAAACCGGAAGTTTCCAGACCTCTAACGTCCTGACTTACGACAAGCGCTTTCAGAAGAAGCATAAAGTAGTGGTGCAACTGGGACAGGAATTTGTGAAACGTTGGACACGTGTACTCGAATCCGGTGTGAGCGGACTGCCTACCGATGAATTTATTCTGGGCGATATGAGCCTGGGTACTCCGTCTGTTGCTTCATCCGACGAAAACTTTGACGACAACCTGCTTTCTTTCTTCGCTCGTCTCAACTACGATTTCACCGACAAATATTTGTTCTCCGCCACTTTCCGTGCGGACGGCTCTTCCAAATTCGGTAAGAACAATAAATGGGGATACTTTCCCGCCGTATCGGCAGCCTGGCGTGTGAGCGAAGAAGATTTTATAAAGAGACTGAATCTCTTTTCCGACTTGAAATTCCGTATCGGATACGGTCTGGCAGGTAACAACCGCATCGGTAGCTACAACAGCCTTGCTCTGATGTCTTCCATTACCACAGCCATGGGAGATAAACTCACCCCCGGTTATGCTTCCAAACAGATACCGAATCCAGATTTGAAATGGGAAGCGAACAAGACATTTAATATGGGGGTAGATTTGGGTTTCCTGAATCAGCGTATCACTGTCTCGCCCGAATTCTATATTAATAGGAGCAGTAATTTGTTACTGAATGCGCAGTTACCTTATTCTTCCGGTTATCAGACTATGTTGATTAACGCCGGCGAAACGAAAAATGTAGGTGTGGAATTGACGGTGAACACAGTGAACTTCTCTACAAAGAAATTCAGTTGGAACACTACACTGACGTTGTCGCACAACAAAAATTCCGTGAGAGCATTGACCGGTGAAGCGGTACAACTCTACGAAGCCAAGTTCGGTTTTAACCAAAATACGCATCGTATTGCTGTCGGAGAACCTTTGGGGCAATTCTATGGCTACATTACCGATGGTTTGTATCAGGTAGATGATTTCAATTACGATGCTTCCACCCAGACTTATACACTAAAGGACGGTGTACCTTATCATGGTGATAAAGGTCGGATTCAGCCGGGAATGTGGAAATTCAGAAATTTGACCGAAGGGGATGATATTATTGATGAGAATGATAAAACTATCATCGGCAACGCCCAACCGAAATTCTACGGTGGTCTGAACAACTCCTTTACTTACAAAGGGTTTGATTTAAGCATATTCCTTACTTTCAGCTATGGCAACGAGGTGTTGAACGCCACCAAACTGGTTACCAGTAAAATAGGCAGCCAGAACTATAATGCATTAGATGTAATGAGCAGCTCCAACCGCTGGATGACTATCAACTCCGCAGGGCAGACAGTAACAGACCCCGGAGAACTGGCAGCTTTGAACGCCGGTAAAACGGTAGCCGCCTATCATGACGCCCAGCAAGGAGACAATTATATCCACTCCTGGGCAGTAGAAGACGCTTCCTATTTAAAACTGAGTAATGTGACTGTGGGATATACATTCCCGAAACACCTGATTGCGAGAGTAGGATTGAAGAACCTGCGCCTGTATGCTACGGGCAATAACCTGCTGACCTGGACAAAATATACAGGTTTCGACCCGGAAGTCTCTACAATGAAAAGCGGGCTGACACCCGGCGTTGACTTTGGAGCGTATCCCCTCAGCCGTTCTTTCATTTTTGGTCTAAACGTAGCTTTCTAATTCTTTAAATATATAGCAATCATGAAAAAGATACATCTATTATATATCACATCTGCTTTATTGCTGACAGGACTTACCTCTTGCGAAGGCTTGCTGACGGAAGAACCTAATTCAAAGTATGACCGCGACCGCTATTTCGATTCGGAAGAAAAAGCGGAAATGGCAGTAATCGGGATATATAGCTCCCTGTCGGACTTTAACCATTACGGTTGGTACGAAATGGCTGTTCCGGCATCGGACGATACCTATTATACCGCCCGCACACAATCTGATAATCAGGTTCATGACATCGCGCATTATCAGCTCACTCCACGAATACATGGATTGAAAGCATTTGGAAACTGAAATATGAAGGAATCGACCGTGCCAACCTGACTATTGACGGTATCAGCGGCATGACGGGATACAACGAAAATACCCGTTTGAAAGCACTGGAAGCCGAAGCTCGTTTCCTGCGTGCCTTCCTTGCATTCGACCTGGTGAAAGGCTGGGGAGATGTTCCTTTCAAAACCGCTTATTCCTCATCCTATGAATCCGCCTTCGGTGAACGTGTAGACCGTGAAACGATTTACGACGAGATTATAACCGACCTTATTTTCGCAAAGAACAACCTGGACTGGGCGACAGCTTCTTCCACTCCCGAACGGGTGACGCAGGGAGCAGCCCGTGCATTGTTGATGCGTGTATATCTGCAACGTGCCGGATATAGCCTTCACGCAAACGGACAGTTGGAACGCCCGGACGATAGCAAGCGCAAAGAATATTTCGATGCAGTGATAAAAGAATGGGAAGCTTTTGAAGCAAAAGGTTATCATGACTTTTATGACGGCGGCTATGAAGCGCTTTTCAAAAGTTTCTCGCAAGGCGTATTGAATACGAAAGAGAGCCTTTGGGAAATTGCTTTCTATCATTCACAGGGACGTCGCAACGGTGGAGCATGGGGCATTTATAACGGTCCGCAAGTGGCGGAGCCTACCGGAATCTCCGCATCCGAAGCAAATCAGTACATGGGACGTGCCAATGGTTTCTTTATCGTTGTTCCGGAGTGGCGCAACTTCTTCGAAGAGAACGATAAACGTCGTGACATAGCGATTTGTACCTATCGTTACACCTGGAATGGCACGAAAAAAGAACATGTAAAAGAAGAAAGAAGTGCCGGAAGTTGGTACGTCGGAAAATGGCGCAGGGAATGGATGCCGAAAGAATCATGGAATAAGAACATCAATTATGCCGATGTGAATTATTGTCCTTTACGCTATGCCGATGTCGTATTAATGGCTGCCGAAGCATACAATGAAACAGGCACCGACCGTCAGAAAGCTTGGGATTTGTTGAATAGTGTCCGTACCCGTGCCGAAGCTACCTCTATTACAGAAGCGAATTATGAAGAAATGATGAGCGCACGGAAAAAAACGCATAACCTGAGTTTCATCGACGACTCTACCCCCGAAGGAAAGTTCCGCACGGCTCTCTACTGGGAACGTGGTCTTGAACTGGCTTTTGAAGGACAACGCAAGTACGACCTGATACGTTGGGGCGTATTGGGGAAGGCACTGAAACTGTTTGGTGAAGTCAGTTCCGTGAACCAGAAAGAGAACAAGCCCTATCCCGCTTACCGTAATTTTATAGAAGGCAAACACGAGCTTTTCCCTATCCCTCTGAAAGAGATACAAAGTAATCCGAAACTCAATGGAATG
>PVML01003731.1_pt1 | contig 10555 bp, 8 predicted proteins | sample 1853371 | NCBI WGS metagenome assembly PVML01 (sample SAMN08533508, study PRJNA380276) | Human gut metagenome, whole genome shotgun sequencing project. | isolation source: participant 1, chromium library | host: Homo sapiens | collected 2017 | reverse complement strand
CAAACGGGCTCGGGAGAGACGCATCATCGACATTGCGCTGGACCATGGTTTTGAATCCAGCGAAGCCTTCAGCAGGGCCTTCAAGGCCGTCTACCACACAAGTCCGGCCGGCTACCGCAAAAACAGGCTGGATGTCATCATAAGCCAGAAACCAAAAGCGGACCAGCACCTGCTGGCCCACCTGACACAATCCTTGACGGTCCGCCCCCGGATTGTGGAGATTCCCGATATCCTCACCGCCGGCCTGCGGGATCGCACCACCCTGCGAAACAACCGGATTCCCCAGCTGTGGACCCGTTTTCTTGACCTCATGCCCCAGATTCCCGATCAGATCCCCCACGGCCGCGGCTTTGGCATATGTGAATCCTGCGGTGAGGGAAACACCCTGTACACCATGAACGATGATTTGCTGTTCTCCGAGGTGGTGTCCGTGGAAGTCAGCTCCATGTCGGTCCTTCCTCCTCCCCTGGTGTATAAAACCATTCCCGGCGGAAAGTACGCTGTGTTCACCCATACAGGCTCCCTAAAAAGCCTGCCCCTGACCTATCAGTATATCTGGGGCACCTGGTCCCTGACCGCCCAGGAGAAGTTGGACGGCAGGGAGGATTTTGAGCTGTACGATGAGCGGTTCCTGGGATTTAATCATCCTGACAGCCGGATTGACATTTACATTCCGGTCCGATAACCCATACCAGTCCGATAACCCATACAGGGAATCATCTGTATGGGCACTCTTACTTTTCTTCCCCCCTGATGATTCGTTTCATACGTGCCAGATCATCCATGGTCAAAAGGCCATTGTCCATGTATTCCTCATACACCACCTGCGTGGCCTCCACAAAGGCCTGCCGCTCCTCCCTGGAAAGGGTGTAAATTTCTGCGTTGGCCCGGATATTTTCCATTGCCTGCACTTCATTTTCATCAATGAGACGGTTATTTTCCTTCATCATCTCTTCCGTACATTCTGCCAGAATCTCCTGATACTCCGGGGGCAGCGACTCGTACCACCTGGTATTTACGTAGAAGGGTTCCGGGTGGAACTGGTAATTCACTTCTGTAAAATACTTCTGGACCTCATAAAACCGCATACCAGAGGAATTGACCCACGGATTTTCCTGACCGTCAATGGCGCCTGACTTCAGGGCCATATACAGGTCGTTGTAGGGAACAATCATGACCTCGGCTCCCAGGGCCTCCAATGTTTTATTGATGGTGTCCATGCCGTTGGAGCGCATCTTAAGCCCTTTCAGATCCTCCGGCCTGCGGATCATCCGCACGCTGTTGGAAAACTGCCGGAATCCGCCCGCATCGCCGATTCCCAATATGGTGGCTCCGCTTTTCAGGGAATCCATGCTTATTTCCCTGGCAAATTCGGAGTTTACCAGCCGTTCTGCCTGGGTTCTGTCTTCGCAGAGAAAGGGAAGGGAAAACACAAGCATCCTGGGAACTATCTCCAGCTGTCCCCCGCGAAATCCCTGTATGGTGCCGTCGCAGACCTGTTCCAGCATGGATGCCTCGCTGCCCAGCTGACCGGCCGGGTAGATATCCACCTGGATTCCGCCGTCTGTTTTCTCCTCCAGCAGCTTCTTAAACAGGAGGAAGGACTGGTGGCGCGGGTTGTCCACAGGCTGGGAATGGCCAATCTGCATGGAATATATTTTTTCAGGTTTTTTTTCCAAACCCTCCTTCCCCTGTCCGCCTTCTTTTATTACTGCATTTGGACCCTGGCCTGCATCCAGCCCCAGACGCGCATCCGCGCCCCGGCCTGCGGCGGATGCCATCTCCTCTCCCCCTCTGTCAAAACCGCTGCAGCCTCCCAGCACCAGCACCATCAGAGCCGCTGTCAGAATCCCTGCCCTGTATATTGTTCTCATTCCCCGTCATTCTCCTCTCTGATGCCTTCCGCCTGCTCATAGCGGAACTTTAACGGAGACATACCTTCCATTTTCTTAAATGTCCATGTGAAGTAATTCGGCTCCGAATATCCCACCATACCGCTTATCTGCTTGATGCTGTAGGTCTCGTTTCTCAGCAGTTCCTTTGCCTTCTTCATCCGGATCTGAATCAGGTAATCCACCACCGTGGTTCCCATATACTGCTTGAAAAGGCGGTTTACATAGTATTTGCTGAACCCGGCCTCCGAGGCAATGGTATCCAGGGTCAGGCGTTTCTGGTAATGTTCCTGTATGAAGGAACAGATGCCCTCCACCTCCCTGGGCATGTCCCTGTCCTGTTCCGTGCCCTCCTCCCCGCGCCGGGTCCGGGCCACCATGTCCCCCACCCGCTCCCGGGCTTTCTCATAGCTTTCCTCTATCTGGCTGACATCCACAAAGGGGGTTCCGCTTCCCATCATAAAGGCAATCTGCTGCTGTTTTAAAATCGAAGCCAGGAATTCTTCCATCCTCCTGAAAATCCCCGGAAGCACATCCGGCTCACGGCAGAAAACAACAGCCGTAACCATGTGGTTTGTCTCGCTGAACATGACGGTCAGGTCCAGATAATCAAACTCCTTCCTGACAGCCTGAAACAGCTTCTGCCTGGCGCATTTATCCAGGGAGCCCTGGAGGCGGATGCAGAAACAGTTTCCGCTGCACTCAGTTCTGATGTTTTTCAAATCCAGATAGTAGAGCACCTCCTCCGGCATATTGCCCAGAACCATATCATGAACCATCTTGCTCTCCATCATATCCAGGGTCTTTAACAGCTTTGTTTCACGGTACTCCTTCTCCGCCTCCGCGTCCAGCTCGTCAATGGCCCGCATGATTACATTGATAAACGCCTCCTTTTTCACAGGCTTTACCATAAAATCCACTGCCCCAAGGCGCAGTGCCTCCACTGCATACTCAAAATAGTCATAAGCAGTGGAAAAAACGGCCCGGAACCTGTAATCCTGGCTCTTTATTTTTTCCAGAGCCTGGAGGCCGTTCAGGCCGGGCATGTTGATGTCCAGCACAATGATATCCGGCCTGTCGAGCATCACCCGCTTGATAACCTCTGTTCCCGAAGCACATTCTATAACCTGGTCTATATCCAGGGAGGATTCATTGATAAAGAAGCGCAGTGCCTCCCGCTCCAGTTCCTCGTCATCTGCAATCAATATTTTATACATCTTCTTCTCCCCTGTGCAGGTAAATACTGACAATGGTGCCTGCACCTTTTTTGCTCATGATTTTAAGACTGTCATCCCTGCCTGTATATAAGGAAAGCCTCTGCCATATATTCCATACTCCAATCCGTTCCGGCTGCTTCTCCGAAAGACGCCTCCTGATCCTCTCCAGGCGTTCCTTTTCTATCCCCATTCCATTGTCGCAAATCCGTATCCGTATATAATTCCCCGTCTTTCTGACATCCAGAATAAGGGTTCCCCCTTCTTCCTTGGGCTCCAGGCCATGGATTACCGCATTTTCCACAAGGGGCTGCAGGGTAAACCTGGGAAGCGTCACAGCCTGTTCCAGCTTCCTGTCATGCCTGACATCCACGTTCAGCCTGGATGAAAAACGCATCTTCTGGATCTTCAGGTATTCCTCTGTAATTCCCAGCTCCTCTCCCAAAAGGGCCGGCATCTGAGCGTCCGCCAGGTTATAGCGCAGCAGCACTGACAATGAATCCAGCATGGTCAGCGCCTGTTCCCGGCGCCCCAGCATGACGGTCCTGTTGATGCTGTTTAAGGTATTAAAGAGAAAATGGGGATTAATCTGGCTTTGCAGCGCAAGGAAACGGGCCTGGCTCAGCAGCTTTTCATACTCCTCATTTTTGCGCTGTTCCACCAGAAGCTGCTTTTCGCTCTCTATTTTTTCCTTCAGGCTGAAGGCCATATGGTTAAATGCCCGCGAGAGCATGCTCACTGTATTTTCCCCGGAGCTCTCCTTAACATGCGCGTCCAGATTTCCCCTGCCTATCTCCTCCACCTGTTTTTTAAGCTCATTTAAGGGCCGCGTCACCCTCACGAATATATAGCTGGCTGACGCCGCAATGAGGACACAGGCAGCTGCCACGGCTCCCATGTTGAATGCGGTCATCACCTTCCGTCTGTAGGTCAGCTCCCGGTTGCTGTCCACACTGGACTCCAGCGCATACTGGAGCAGTTCATTGGTGTATTTCTCCAGATATCCGCCGATGGTCTGGCTGTAGTAAAAACTGTCATAATACCTGTAATCGCTGCCGTTGTACAGAAAGGAGGCATTGCAGCATTCACTGTAGTATGACTCAAAGGACTGGTCAATTCCCCGCAGAAGATACCAGGATTCCTCATTGGTGCTCTCTGTATACAGGATATCTATAACAGACCTGGCTTTTTCATAGGTATCATTAAACTCAGCCAGGGTGGTGCGGTTTCCCGTCTTCATGTACTCCTCAAACAGGATGCCGCTCTGGAGAAAATGGTTTTTCAGCTCCAGAATGGAGTAGTACTGGTCGATTTCCTTTTGATATCTGGCATTAAACTGGTTAAACAGGGAGTGGTTGTAAATGGAAAATGAGAGAAACAGTATCAGCATCAGAAGCAGCACCGCATTGATTTGGGCGCCCACTGAAAAACAGAACTGTTTCCACCAGAATGTTAGTTTCTTCATCTGAACACTCCTTCGCTGAAGCTGACCTCCGGTTCTTCCGTAAGCGTTTCCACCCAAACCTGATGGAATTGCTCCATGCTCTGCTTCTGGTATTGGTACGTGCTCTGCGCGCACTTTTCCACGGCCTCCCTGTCCTCCTTGGAGAGCGAGGTCAGATTTTCCGTGTTAATGATCATCACATCCGGAAGGCACCACGCATCATTTTTGGTGACAAAATGAATATACTGGTCGTAGTTATTGCATATAAATTCAGAAAATGAGGACTCAGCCCCGTCGATATTGCCTGATATCAGCGATTTGTATGTGTTGGTATTGACGGAGCCTGCCAGCTCGATTCCCATATCCCGGAAAATCTCCGCCATCAGAGCGGACTCGCTGCTCTCAATCTTCTTGCCCTCCAAATCCTTTTTATCCAGGAACGTTGCGTCTGTGCCGTAGAAGCACCGAAAATCGGGGTAATACCAGACCAGGGGCGTGATGCGGTCCATCTGGCATTCGTCCCTCAGAGTTTCCTCATTGCTGTGTATCCACTCTGTCTGTGCGTCTCCGCCTGCAAAGTTGGAAGGGACAAAGTATTTTCGGATGGATTCCACCTCCTCCGACAGCTCCAGGACATTGACGCGGGCCATGGCAATACCGCCGAACTTTACCTGTTCAATGATTTCCGTGGGGGTTCCCAGGCTTCCGTTATAGTAAATCTTGACCGTTACCCTGCCCTGGGTTTCACGGCTCACCATTTCCGCAAAATACGCCATGGCCTGGGCGGAGGGATGATTCTCCGGCATGGTCTCCGCCAGCCTCAGGATTACGGCCTGGCTCCGGGGAAGGGACGGACTCTCCGGTCCGCCGTCAAAAACGCAGCCGGTAAGAAGGACGGATGCCGCCATAAGAACCGCTGCCAGGGCCTTTGTCAGGGCTGCTGATGTCTGCGCGGGGATACGTGGATGCATATTCAAAGTCACGTGAGACCTTCCTTTCAGGAAAATAAATTTTGCGGACATTGTATCATAACTCCCTCCTTTCCACAACACCAAATACCCTCAACCGAAGCTGAGGGATATTGGATGCCATATGATTTTATTTTACAAGCCCCAGTACATTAGGGATGGTCATGGAAATGGCCGGTACATAGGTCACCAGTAACAGTATGGCCGCTGTCACTGCAAAATATGGAAGAAGTGTCTTAAATACTTCTTCAATTTTCACATTTGCCACCTTGCAGCCTGTAAACAGAATAGGTCCTACCGGCGGCGTGATTGTACCGATGCACAGGTTGAATACAATCATGATTCCGAAATGGATGGGGTGCATGCCAAAGCTGGTACAAATCGGAAGGAAGATGGGTGTAAATATAAGGATTGCCGGGGTCGGGTCCATGAAGGTTCCCACCACCAGAAGCAGCAGGTTCATAATCAGAAGAATGGCAATCTTGCTGTTGGTAAGTCCCAAAAGTACATCCGCAATAATGGCAGGTATATTGGTAAAGCTCATAATCCAGCTCATGATGGACGATACGCCAATCATGAATATTACAATGGCAGTCATCTTTACGCTGTCTAACAGAATCTTTCTTAAATCCCTTATCTTAATGCTGCGGTAGATAAAGCTCAGCAGCAGGGAATATACAACCGCGATAGCGGAACCTTCTGTGGCCGTAAAAGCCCCTATTAAAATACCGCCAATAACAATCACGATCAAAAGCAGGCTGGGTATGGCCGCCCATACGGTTTTCAACACAATGGCCAGGGTGATTTCATCCCGGTTTCTGTATCCGCGTTTGGATGCCATAATACCCGCAATCACCATTACTCCGATTCCCCATAAAAGGCCTGGTAGATATCCCGCCATAAACAGCGCGGAGATTGACACGCTGCCCGCAACCGTGGAGTACACAATCAGGGTATTGCTGGGAGGAATCAGCATTCCTGTGGGTGCGGATGCAATATTGACAGCCGCCATATAATCTTTTGAATAGCCCTCTTTTTCCTCCAGCGGTCCGATGGTTCCGCCTATAGCCGCGGCTGCCGCCACGCCGGAACCGCTGATGGCTCCGAACAGCATGTTGGCCACCACATTGGTCTCTGCCAGGGCTCCCGGCATCCTGCCGCTTAAGATTTTTGCGCAGTTAACCAGCCGTATGGCGATACCGCCGTTATTCATGATATTCCCCGCCAGTATGAAAAAGGGTATTGCCAGCAGCGAGAAGGAATTGACGCCTGTAAATACCTTCTGTGCCGCTGTTCCCATGGCATTCTCAAAGGGAAGCACGCACAGCATGGCGATGGTGGAGGCCAGACCGATGCTGATACTGATGGGAATTCCCAAAACCAGCATGGTCAGCACGCAGACCAGCATAACCAGTGCTACAAGTATTGCCTGATCCATAATTCTATCTCCTTTGTTCTTAGATTTCTCTCAGTTTTTTTGCCAGCTTCATCTCATTGTAGACAAAATAGAAGAGGATGAAACATGCGCTTACAGGCACTGCCGAATAGATAATTCCCATGGGAATCTGAAGCGCCGCGTCCATCTGAATCATTTGGCTTGTAACCTGCTTATAGCCGCCGAATATCATGACGCCTGCTGCGAATAAGGCAACCATCAGTTCACCCAGCATTTCAACAACCACTCTTGTCTTTGGAGGCATATGGTCACGGACAAAGCCGATATTCATATGCTCCCGCAGCCCAAACACATAGGCCGAACCATACATAACCATCCAGACAAACATATACTTGGAAAGTGATTCCGTATATGCGTTGGGACTGTTAAAGAAGTATCTCACAACAACCTGGAAGGTTACCAGGATTGTCATGACAGCCAATAGTACCACACATACCCATTCGATAATCCTGTCCAGGATTCTCTTTGCTGATTCCATGAGTCATGACCCCGCTTTCTGCTAATCCCTGTTAGTTGGCAAGGCTGCGAATTTCTTCGTATAATGCCTTTGCGCCCTCGCTCTTCATTGTCACATTGTCGATAACAGGCTGGCATGCTTCCTGGAACGGAGCGATATCCACATCAATAAACTGGGCGCCAGCTTCCTCTGCTGTCTTTTTTGCACCCTCAAGGTTTTCATCCCACAGCTGGAATTCACGCTCTGTGTATTCCTTGCAGAGATCCTTTAAGGTCTGCTGGTCCTCTTCGCTCATCCCCTTTAAGGTGGCTGTATTCATAACCAGGAGATCCGGAATCATCAGATGACGTGTGTAGGAAAAGTAAGGAGCCACTTCATAGTGTTTTAAATCTGCATAGGTAATCTCATTATTTTCGCCGCCGTTGATTACACCCTGCTGAATCGCGGTATAAACCTCTCCCTGGGCCATAGGTGTTCCCACTCCGCCCATTGCATCCAGCATAGCGATACAGGTCTGGGATTCCATAACGCGGATCTTGTAGCCCTTTAAATCAGCCGGGGTCTGAACCGGCTTGTCTGTATAGATGCAGCGCGCTCCTGCTGTAAATGCCGCCATAACGCTGAAATTGTTGGCTTCTGTACTTGCAAAGATATCGTCCAGGGCTCCGCTGGTAAATACCTTTTTCTGATGCTCCACACTGTCATAGGCGTAAGGAAGGCCCAACACGGCAAAATCAGGATTTACATTTTCCACAATGGAGTTTGCCACCATGGCCATCTGGATGGTACCGCTCTGTACCAGCTCAAAGGCATCCTTCTGTGAGCCCAGAAGCTCGTTGGGGCTGATTTCAATTCTATATGCGCCGCCGGTTGCCTCATAGAAAGCATCGCTCATCTCGGACAGCGCCAGATACTGGGGATGCTTCTCCGACTGGTTAAAAGCCAGCTTTAATGTAGTTGTCTTTACGTCCTTTTCAGGTGCCTTGGCCTCGCCTGCCTTGGTCTCTCCGCCTGCGGCCGGTGCTGCTGTGGTTGCGGACGCGGACGCGCCTCCCCCGCATGCAGTCAATGACAACGCGGTTACCCCGGCCAATACCAATGTTAATGCCTTTTTCATCATAATCTTTCTCCTGTTCTCCCCGTTGGGATTCTTAACGTTTTCTTTACAGGAAGATTATAAACTTTTCCGCTTTAAATTGAACTACAAAAAATGGGCCATGTCCTATAAGAAATAAGACATGGCCGCAAGATATTGATAGTGTGGATGGGCAATATTTTATAGTTTTAAATTTTCTCAGTTCAAACGGTCCTGGCCTCATCACTGTGCCAGCCGTTTTCCTCCGTATAAATCGCAAAACGCTTTATAATCTGGGTTTTCCCATGTTTTCTCCTCGAACGTTGTGTATGATACGACAACTGCTTTAAATGTATCCACACCACAATCTTCATCAATGGCATACCCCTGGGAATCACCATAAGAACTGCCTGGAACCAGATTAATATTCTCAAATAATACTTCCGTCACATATGTGGAATCGCCATAGCTCAGATGTCCCTTGATTTTCACAGGAAGACCATTGGCATCCCAGCCAACATAGGCCACAACCGCATCACGGATGTCCTCCTCTGAATTATTCTGAATTACGGCCTGAAGCATATCCGGATACAGTGACTTATATCTCTCATCCTGAACCACATACTTTGTGCTGCTCACAAACACCGGCTGTCCGGCCAAAGATGCCTCCAGTTCTTCCGCGGATGCATTTTCCACTCTTGTCCCTGACGGAGCCTCTGACTTTGCAAAAGTCACATCCTGCATCTCCACTTCAATTTTAATATCATCGGAATACTTCTTTCCCTCATAGGCCTGGCGGAAGCTGTCTACATAAGGATTCTTCCATTTGTCACCATCAAATGTTTCAAATGACAGTATGATGGGTTTAAATGTATCCACCTTACAGGATTCATTAATGGAAAAACCGAAATCCTCCCCAAATGTACTTCCGCCCACTAAATTGATATCACTATAATTTACTTCTGCAAAATAGTCTCCTCCTGAAAAGTCCATGTTGCCCACCAGCTTAACCGGAAGATGATTGCTGTCCCAGGCCACAAAAGCAAGAACCGCATCTTTAATGTCCGCATCCGTGTTATTCTGAATCACCGCATTCAGCATATCCGGGTAAAGAGACTTATACTGTTCATCCTGTACAAGGTATTCCGACTTAACAACCGAAACCGGAAGGCCTGACAGCAACTCATCAAATTCTTCTACAGACAGTTCCTTTACCTCTTTAGGAGGAACTGTAGTTTCAGCCTCAGTGGTTTCCTTTTGTGTTGTCTCCTTTTGCATGTCCGCTGTTTCGGACGCACTCTCCTGTGCCTTCTCCGTGTTTGTTGCAGCGGATGTCCCCGAACCTCCGCAGCCCCCTAAAATCATTGCAGCTGATAAAATCACCAGAAACGATTTTTTCATATGTATACTCCTTCCCTTTTTTGTTTCATTTTAACACTTATTCAGGGAATCGTCCACCTAATTGTAACGCATTGGTAACTATTGGTAATTATCCAGCTGTTTTTCAGCCACTTTTATTAACTACAGATGCTTTATACCCCCACTACTTATGATACGGCTCCCCCGAAATAATCCTGTAACTCCTGTAAACCTGTTCCAACAGCACCACCCGCATCAGCTGATGCGGAAATGTCATCTTAGAAAAGCTCAGGGCAAAGTCCGCCCGCTTCATAACGTCCCCGGACAATCCCAGCGAACCGCCTATGACAAACACAATATGGCCTACCCCATCCACTCCCAGCCTCTGAATCCTGCCTGCCAGCTCCTCGCTGGTCAGCATCTTCCCCTCAATGGCCAGGGCAATGACGTAAGCCCCATCTTTAATATTGGAAAGGATGCGCTGTCCTTCCTTATCCTTAATCTGCCGCTCAATGGCCTCGCCGGCCCCGTCCGGCGTCTTTTCATCCGCTACCTGGATGATATCCAGTTTACAGTAGCGGCTCAGGCGCTTGGCATACTCCCTGATGGCATCCTCAAAATATCGTTCCTTAATCTTTCCAACCGTTACAAGGGTAATCTTCATCCGCTAAAACTCCAGTATCATATCGT
>PVML01012079.1_pt1 | contig 10574 bp, 9 predicted proteins | sample 1853371 | NCBI WGS metagenome assembly PVML01 (sample SAMN08533508, study PRJNA380276) | Human gut metagenome, whole genome shotgun sequencing project. | isolation source: participant 1, chromium library | host: Homo sapiens | collected 2017 | reverse complement strand
GCGAATACAGAAGTATAAGGAGCTGCAGGACATCATTGCCATTCTGGGTATGGATGAGCTGTCGGAGGATGATAAGCTGACTGTAAACCGGGCCAGAAAGATCCAGCGGTTTCTATCCCAGCCATTCCATGTGGCGGAAAACTTTACCGGTGTACCTGGTAAATATGTGCCTGTAAAAGAAACGATCCGGGGATTCAAGGCCATCATTGACGGCGAGATGGATGAGTACCCGGAGGCTGCATTTTTCAATGTGGGTACCATTGACGAAGTTGCGGAGAAGGCCAAGACCCTGGAGCATCATGAGGCTTAACCAGGACTGTCTGACGCAGAAAGGAGCCGGGATATGTCTGCATTTTGGCTGAAAATTGTAGCCAGCGACCACATATTTTATAATGGACATTGTTCATATCTGGCAGTGCCAGCACCGGACGGTGAGATGGGCATTATGCCTCACCATGAGGCTATGATTCTGGCTATCCAGGAGGGGAACCTCCGTTTTAAGGTGCCGGAGGAAACAGAATGGCATCAGGCCATTGTGGGCCGCGGGATCCTGCAGGTGGCTAATAACCGTGTGACCATGATTGTGGACACAGCGGAGCGGCCTGAGGACATTGACGAGGTCAGAGCCAGGGAGGCGCTGGAGCGCGCACAAGAGCAGCTGCGCCAGCAACTGAGCCTGAGGGAGTTCAAGATGTCCCAGGCATCCATGGCAAGGGCGCTTACCAGGCTAAAGGGAAGCCATCTGAAGGAACTTAAGTGACGGAAGAATAAGAGCTTGATTTATAGCAGCTTGATTATAGTAATATGTAAGATATGATGGTAAGAGAAGTATAAAGGTATGGCTGTGGGACTGAAATGTCCTACAGCCATTTTGAATTTTGTATAAGAAAATTGCAGAAGTCCATGACGATAGGATTGTCCTTGCCGAGAGGAGAACACATGAGGATAATCTGACGGCGGCATACCTGATCCCTGATAGGAAGCAGCTTTACCGGGGAGTGGGGAGACATGGGGCCCCATTCGCCGCCCAATGGTCCCCAGGAGTACTGGGGCCAGAATCCGATGCCAAGGCCGGCAGCAATCAGGTTCCTGACTGACTCTGTGGTATCACTTTCAAAAATTACGTTAGGGACAAAATCCGCCTCTGAAAAGTAGCTGTTGCATATCTGGCGGATGGGCCTGGAACCGGCCAGACATATGTATCCCGCATTCCTTGTGTCAGCCAGATTGATAGAATCCTTATCCCCATAGGGAGAATGTGTGGGGACTGCCAGATACAGGTCCTCTTCCAGCATAACCATGTAATCCTCATAATCAGTATTTTTTAAGTCTGACCGCACCGCAGACACGCATAAATCATAGTCCGAATGGTTTTCAGCCTGGTACAGCTGGAAATTTACATCTGGCCGCAGGGCCCTGTAGGCAATAATCCGGTTGGTAATCAGGGTGGAGGCCGCCAAAAGCTTTAAATGGATGGTATGGCTGGACATGTACTGGTCGGCCCTCAGTTCGCCGGGAATCCGGTCCAGGGCGCTTACAATGGGAATCAGCCGCTTTTGAAGAAGGCGTCCGGCTTCATTCAGTTCCACACTTCTGCTTTTTCTCTCAAAGAGCGGCACACCCAGCTCTGCCTCTAACCGGTGGATGGCCTGAGAGAGGGCCGGCTGCGCTATCTGAAGATGTTCGGCCGCCTTAGTCATATGCTGGTATTCAGCGGCTGTCAAAAAATATCGTAATTGCAGTAACTCCATATGTCACCTCAGAGATATGATTTTACGAACAGGGGAGCCCCGCCCGGGTATCCGACTATTATATAACAGAATTCAAAAAAATGCATTCAAATTTTAAATGAGAAAAAAACTCTCATATAATTTAAAGTATGAGAAAAAAACTCAATACAATAGAAGATGAAAAATCTTAAAGAAAATGAGAATTATTCCCTGTTTCAGCTATTGTAAATTCATGTGTGGTCTGATAATATTGTATTGAAGTTAGCCACGACTAACAAAAAAGACGATATGGGAGAAATATTTTAAAGGAAATATGTCTGAGGGGAATAGGCCAAGGGATGAGTAATCAGAGACAGATTGAACCTATGAATCTCTCGGGTGTAAAAAAATTCTGAGACAGGCGGAGGTAATTCGTGAGCAAGGAAACCTTACATCTAATGTTAAAGCTGAATACGGAAGATTTGGATACCCAGGTGGCATTGCAGTGCGCGCCGTTACTGACAGGTATGAAGATATCAAACCTTCTAACGGTAGGACGTTCCAAAAGGGCGGCGGTTCTGGAATTGTTTAAAGAAACAGCCGTGTCCTGCTGCATTCTGTATGAATCATCTGAGAAAACCACTTTTCTTCTTTATATCAGGCCGGCTCTTGAAGCGTATCTGTCCCGGCCTGAGGTAAAGGTCCTTATGGAACGCTTTGGTTACAGGGGATGGGATTTGGAAGAGATTTTAAGCCTTGTGTCCATCAAATATGAGGAGCACATGGAAGACTGCGCCGGGTTCCCTCATGAGATAGGTCTGTTGTTGGGTTATCCTGCCAAGGATGTGACAGGATTTATCGAGAATAACGGAAAGAATTTCCTTTATATAGGATACTGGAAGGTTTATTCGGATCTTTCTGAGTGCAAGCGCATATTTCAGTCATACAATCATGCCCGTGAGCACATTATCCATATGGTTTCCCGCGGTATGAAGATTGATGCAATCTTAAGGATACACAATCTGAATCAATATAAATCAATGACAATATAAGGAGGATATACGACATGAATCAGATTATGGTAGTTTACTGGTCACAGACAGGCAACACAGAGGCCATGGCCAATGCGGTGGCGGAAGGCATCAGGAAGGCCGGAAAGGATGCCCTGGTGACAGAGGTCTCCAATATTTCGGCAGATGCGCTGAAGGATGCAGGCGTTTTTGCCCTGGGATGCCCGGCTATGGGAGCAGAAGTCCTGGAAGAGAGTGAGATGGATCCGTTTGTGGCAGAGGTGGAGACGTTTGCTTCCGGTAAGCATATTGGTCTCTTTGGCTCCTATGGATGGGGTGATGGAGAGTGGATGCGCGACTGGCAGGCCCGTATGGCCAATGCAGGAGCCGACGTAGTGGGAGGAGAAGGCGTCATTGCCCAGGAGAGTCCGGGCGAAGATGCACTCAATCAGTGCAGGGAGCTGGGAGAGGCTCTGGCGGCCGCAGAAGCATAATGCAGAATCATAATTGCAGATACCATGTCTTTTGGCAGACCTTTCGGTTTGCCTTTTTTTGGCGCTATGGTATAATGATGGAATGGTGTCATGATTTTATAAAAGCAGCAGGGGGATATAAAACTTATGGAAAACTCAGAAGGCAGAGGCAGGATTAACCGAAAGGAGGGCAGAGGATGCAGAAGGAGCTCCATCTCTTTTAAAATCAGCCTGAGCCTTTTACTGGTACTGATTCCCTTTTTAATTATACTTATTACCATGGCCTGTGTCATGGCAGCCGGGGCCATTTCCGCCCTGAATGACAAAATACTGGAGGTTCAGACAGATTATGCAGTCTCCAGCGTGGATGACTTTTTCAGCAGCAAGGTTACAGCAGCCGGCATGTTTCGGGATAATGATGATTTGCAGACATATTTTGCATCTGTCTCCAGGGAGGAGGATATCAGTGCTTATAACCAACTGGACGATGTGCTGAGGGTGCTTAATAGTGCTTTGGTTCAGATGGGGGAAAAGGAGAAGGTGATGGAGGCCTGGGTGGCAGATCCAAGGACAGACAGCTACCTTCTGTCAAACGGCAGTGTGGTGGACGCCGGTTTGGAGGATACTCAATGGTATGAATCTGTGATTTCAGGGGGAAGTACCATCATAACAGAACCATTTCTGGATCCGGCCACTCATGAGATGATTGTCTCCATCGTGTCACCGGTGGTATCCGGGAATGGTTCAGAGATAACAGGTCTTTTTGGATTTGACGTATACCTGGATACACTTAAGCAGACACTTTCCGATATAAAGGTAGGAGAGGCAGGATACCTGGAGTTGATTTCCAACAGCTCGGATTACATCTACAGCGACGACCCCACTGCATCCGGCAAAAATGTCAGTGAGATAAAAATATCGGATGATTATAAAAACAAGGTAAAAAATAATTACAATGGATTTGCGGATTTTACATATTCCGGCGTCAAATACACAGCCATGTTCCGGAACTGTGATACAACGGACTGGCTGGCCGTGGCCACGCTGCCTTTGTCAGAAGTAAACCACACCCGCAATTATCTGATAGAAACAATGGCGTTCGTGTCCATTCTGATGCTGGCCCTGCTGGTCCTGCTGATTGTATTTGCGGTCCGCAGGGTGCTGAAGCCTCTGGGGGGCATCAGCGCCAGTATGGAGGCATTTTCCAGGGGGAATCTGGATGTGGATATACGGGCTGCCGGGGATGATGAGATTGGAAGACTGTCTGAAAGCGTCCGTTCCTCAGTGCGCTCCTTAAAGGATATCATCGAGGATATCACCTATATACTGACAGAGGTTTCGGCGGGAAACCTGGCTGTGCCGGTGGAGGGGAATTATATAGGTGATTTCAGGTTTATCCGGGAAGCTCTGGAGCAAATCATCGCTTCTCTGAATGATACCTTAAGGCAAATAAACATCTCGGCAGAGCAGGTTTCCGCGGGGGCCCAGACACTGTCCAGGGGGGCTGCGGAACAGGCAGGATCCGTGGAGGAACTGGCAACTGTTATCAATGACCTTTCCCAGAAGATTACATCCAATGCCGACCTCGCCTCAGAGGGCAGCCGCTTGGCCGCAAATGTGGGAGAGGAGGCTGTAAAAAGCGATGGCAGGATGCAGGAGCTGCAGAACGCCATACACAATATTAAGACCAGTACCTTTAAAATACGTGAAATCATCAGGACCATAGAGGATATTGCGTTTCAAACCAACATACTGGCTATCAATGCTGCTGTGGAGGCTGCACGGGCCGGGGACGCGGGGAAGGGATTTGCCGTGGTGGCAGGGGAGGTCAGAAACCTGGCATCCAAAAGCGCCCAGGCATCCAGGAATTCAGCTGACCTTATCACCCATTCGTTAAAGGCAGTGGAGGATGGGACACTAATTGTGGACGCCACAGCTGTTTCCATGCGAAATGCATTGAACGGGGTGCAGAATGTGGTAAAGACCATGGACGATATAGCGTCTGCATCCAGGGAACAGGCGTATTCCGTGGAACAGGTGACCCGGGAGATGGAACAGATAGCAGGCGTGATTCAGGAGAATTCAGCCACGGCCGAGGAAAGCGCGGCAGCCAGCGAGGAGCTTTCAGCCCAGGCGCTGCTGCTGAAAGGACTCTTAGAGCGGTTCCGTTTTGACAATACGGATGTACTGTGACAGGATTTTATCATCAACCCTTATCATTTGTTCTTGACACCTACATATAGTAGGTGTAAACTGAGTATAAGAACTACAAAATGTAGGTGAAAGGGGTTGGTCAGATGGAGAAGGAAATATCACTGCCTGAGGCACAAATGGAGGTTATGGAGGTCATCTGGGACAAAGGAGGAAGGACCATGTTCGGCGTTCTGGGGGAGGAACTGGCAGCCAGGGGAAAGTCTTGGAAGGCCAATACCATTCTGACTCTGTTATCACGTCTGACTGAAAATGGTATGCTGACCGTGCGCAAGCAGGGCAGGCTGAACGAATATGTTTCCCTGGTGTCCAGGGAGGAGTACCGGCAGACCCAGGCCCGGCTTCTGGTAGACCGGATATTTGGCGGAGACACAAAGCATCTGATATCCGCTCTTGTCAGTCAGGAATATCTGACGGAGGAGGATTATGAGGAGCTGAAGGCGTTCTGGGAGAAGGGAGGAGATAAGGGATGAATATGTGCCTGAAGATGCTCTTTACCCTGTCACTGTCAGGAACAGCACTGATTTTGGTGCTCCTTGGAGCCACACGGATATTTGGCAGCCATATGGGGCGCAGATGGCAGTATTACATCTGGCTGGCAGCCGTGCTCAGGCTGCTTTTGCCCATACCATCCCCGGCCGGCCTTATCTTTCCGGATGCTTTAAGCAGCGGGATGTCCGCCGGCCTTCTGTCTGACGGGGGGAATCTTTATGCCTGGATGGATGGACGTTCCGGCAGCGGAAATCCTGCGGGACAGCCGGAATCGGTTATGGGAGTGCGTCCGGGAACGGGGACGGAGAGATTGGCGGAAACAGGAGATATGGAGGAGATGGCTTTCACGGTGGGAGATACCGCAAAGGCCTATACCGCAAAGGCCCCTGGGCTGTATCTGTTTCTCCTTACACTGTGGCTGTCTGTGGCCGCTTTGCTGATGGGAAGAAGGATATGGAATTACAGGTCCGCAGCCAGGCTGTATAAGAGAAATGAATCCCTGGCTATTGCCCGTGATGGGGGGCTGGAGGCCTATGGCGCACCGCTGGAGGAAGCCTGCCGTGTCTGCGGCCTGAACAGGAGACCGAGGCTGGTGGTCAGCAGCACCCTTCCTTCGCCGGTGACAATGGGGCTGTTGTCCCCTGTTATCATCATGCCTGGTGATTTTCCGGCAGAGAGGGCATATTATGTATTTCTGCATGAGCTCACCCATGTCCGGCGTATGGATGGGTTTTACAAGTGGCTGGTGGAGGCGGCCGTATGCCTGCACTGGTTTAACCCGGCTGTGTATGTGCTGCAAAAGGAGGTATCCCGGGCCTGTGAACTGTCCTGTGACGAGGAGGTAATCCGCCGTATGGACGGCAGGAATAAACACCTTTATGGCGAGATTCTCCTCACCGCGCTCAGGCGCCGTCCCATGCCGGTGAGTGCAGATATGAGCCTTCCTCTCAGTGAAAATGCAAAGTGGATGAAGGAGAGGCTGGTTTCTATCATGGAATTCAGAAAGAGAAGCAGGCCATGGTCCCTGGCAGCCTGTATAATGTCTGCAACAATCGTGTCCATGGCTGTGCTGTGCGGATTTGCTCCGTTACAGAGGGAAAATGGGACGGTTGGGGCAGAGAATGTTCTGACAGGCGCGGCAGATAGGCTGGGAGCGCAGACGATAGCGGGAATTGGGAAAGCAGATACATCCGTCAGGTCCAGCGGGAGCTTTGCCGATTCAGAAACGATCAGCTGGAATGAGTATGAGGATGTGCGCCGCAGTCCGGACCAGAAAAGCCTTCAGACAAAAATGTTCTGGGCCAATGGTTATATCGTGGTTCTGGCCTGGAACGTGGACCCCGGCCAGTATGATGTAGTCCGGCAGGTTGACGGAAAGCCTTTATGCTTTACTGGCAGGACGGAGAAATATGCAGATAACAGCGCCATAGCTGAGGCAGTGCGGCAGTCCATTGAAAAGCAAAAGCTGAGTAAGAGCAAATACGGGTTCCTGCCGGAGCAGATGGCCCTGTTGGAAGCGGCAGGCCCCTTTGAAGGTACGGCGGATGAATTGGCCCGGCGCTTCTATGAGGCGGATAATCTGTCCTACTTTGCAGCCGTGTCAGGCAGTGTAAGCCCGGAAACCTGTGCCAGCCTGATGGAACAGTTTTATGCCGAGAACCAGATAGAGTATTTTGCTATTATCTCGGAAAATGATGCCCCATCCCTTAAGGCCAGAAAAACAGAGATGGCAAAGCAGGCTGCCAGGGCCGGGAATACGGACATTTTTTCCATATTAAAGGATGAGCTGACGGATGCTGATAAGGCGGAAATCGCCCGGAATGCATACCAGACAGACCATGCAGATATATTCTATATGACATATGAGTCATTGAATCAGGAACAGGCCGGGGAAATGGCTATTCAGGCTTATGAAGAGGACCGGGTGGAATATCTCTATGTTCTTAAGGAGCGGCTGTCCTCCAGCCAGATTTCATCTCTGAAGGAACGTGCCGGAAGGGATGGGAAGCAGGAGTTCTTATATGTGCTGGATTAACCGTATGAGGTAAGTAAAAATGTGTTTGGCCATGCAGCAGGGCAGCGCAGGAATTTGGGCGCCGCCCTGTATTGCACATCAGGTTCCGGCAGTTTGAATGGCAGCTTTAATGGCTGTCTTAATGGAAACCTTTACAAGGAATTAACTTGTAAAAGCAGATGGAGGGGTGTTAGAATATATTATTTAGTAAATGGATTGGCACAGAGCCCGGAACAGGACTGTGCCCCCGGGACGGAGGAGCTACATGAATCAATTTGTCACGGAACAGCTTATCTACGTATTACGGCTGGTGGCCGCTGCTCTCTGCGGCGGCCTTATTGGCTGCGAGAGGCAGAGTAAAAAGAAGACGGCAGGCACCAGGACCCATGTAATTATTGCTGTGGCCTCTGCCATGATGATGATTATTTCCAAGTATGGGTTCGGGGATGTGCTGAACGAGTATGTAAAACTGGACCCTTCCCGTGTGGCTGCGGGGGTGGTTACGGCCATTGGCTTTATTGGTTCAGGCATCATTATTTTCCGGAACAACAGCGTGAACGGAATCACTACCTCGGCCGGAATATGGGCGACTGTGGGCGTGGGTATGTCCATGGGAGCGGGAATGTATATTCTGGGGGCTGTATCCACGGCTATCGTGATGCTCTCGGAACTGTTCCTGGGCAGGAAAGGTTATTTTTCCAGAAGGAACGGGGAGGACAAAGAGGTGGAGATTGAATACTGCGAAAGTCTGGATGAGGACATCTTCCAGTTCATCAACCGGACATTGCAGGACCAGAACTGCAAGATGGTGAATATCCAGCTTACAGAGGAGGCGTCCACCTATGTGCTGACGGCCCAGTTAAAAACGCCTGCGGATTACGATATGTCCGGACTGGTGGGAGAGCTTAAGAAAAAAGGCCAGCTGAAGCGTATATCCGTGCAGTGAGCCTGTCATAGAACATGATTGGCAGCTGAGTGATGAACGGGGGCAAAAGAGGATGATCAAAGAGACTCAGAATAAACCGGAACAGGAAAGAAAGGCGGAAAAGGCCGTGCTGTCCGGCCGGCAAAAACTGCTTATCAGGGCGCCCCGGACTATAAGAATCATAGGTGCGATTGGAATAGTATTCGGGGGCCTGATGTCGTTTTGGTGCTATCGGGATTACCTAAATGGCAATGAGACTGCGTCGGCAGGTATGTCCCTGGGATTTTTATTGATTTTTGGCACCATGGGTTTATGGCTTTGGTGTTATGGATGCAGAATGCTCCAGGTCAAAGGGGAGGAGATCCTGTTTCGGGATATATTTTTCAGAAAACACAGATACACCCTGGATGATATATGTAGTGTGAGATGGAACCATGACGGCTTTTTATTTTCAGGCAGTACCGGTAAGCTGTTTAAAATTTACGGCTACTGCCCGGATTGTAAGCGGCTGTTTGAACTGTTGGAGGAACGGGGAGCACAGGTGGACCTTCCGGGGCGAATGTTCAGCCCGGAGCAGACTGCGGCGGTTCATCCGGATCCTGATAAACGCCGTTTCCTGGTCAGGACTTCCCCGTGGCTTCCAAAAGAAGTGTCAAAGATTGAGGTGAGAGGAAGGCAGCTTGCTGTAAGTAAGCTGTTCCGGAAAGAGTTTACATGCAGCTGTCTGGATGTTGCAAAAATACAGCTGAAGGAAAATAAGGAAGGAAGACTGAACGCCCGGATTTACGGCGGGGAAGGAACGTGTCTGGCAAAGGTACGGACCTTTTCAGCAGATGCGTCTGATATGCGCTGCGCATTTGCCTTCCTGCGTCACATGATAGAGCTTGGCATTCCAGTCGAGGGGGCGGAGAAAACAAGTGAGTATGTCCGGTGCCTGCTGCAGAACAGATTTGTGTCTTTTTCAATAGGACAATCTCTTTTTAAGGAGGAATACCAACGGATTTGCCCGCTGCTTGACAGATATGCGGCAGTTTTTTCGGATTTGGGAATACAGATGGAATATGGTCCCATTGACAAAGAGCAGAAGGAGGAACTGGAGAAGAGCCTGGCGTTGGAAAAGATTACGTATGATACCTTCAACCGCGGATTTTTCATATGCCTTCAAAGAGACGGTCAGATGCTTTTCGATAAAAAGGCATCCCTGCCTTTGGCTGAGATGGTGATGCTATTGGCGGAGGCGCCGGAAATGGGGAGGGGAAGGCGGGAGGACCGATACCTGGAGGACCAGGGCATGGCAGCCGTACAAAATCTTCTGTACTTCCGGCCCATACCGGAAATCGTTATACAGCAGATACTGGAATATTTTCTGAATAAGGTCAAAAAGAAACAGATACATATATCTGACATTAAAAGGGACTGGTCGTGATTTTGTCCCTGCCTGTATCCTGGGTCATGTTTTTGCTGTGCACAACAGGTGGGCCAGAACATATGACAGACCGTGCGGCGGGAAGTCTGCACAGTCTGCACGCTCTGTCCGGTACTGTAAATTATTTCTGTCCGGTACTGTAATTCTATTTCTCCCGAAGCCTGACCTTATTCCTGGCGCTGCGTCTTCTCTCATCCTCCAGCGCGGCATAGTGCCGCTTAGTGGTATTGACATCGGAGTGGCCAAGCACATCGGCCACCAGATAGATGTCGCCTGTCTCCCTGTACAGGTTGGTGCCATAGGTGCTGCGCAGC
>PVML01018364.1_pt1 | contig 10592 bp, 10 predicted proteins | sample 1853371 | NCBI WGS metagenome assembly PVML01 (sample SAMN08533508, study PRJNA380276) | Human gut metagenome, whole genome shotgun sequencing project. | isolation source: participant 1, chromium library | host: Homo sapiens | collected 2017 | reverse complement strand
ATGCCACAGACATAAAGCCTGTGGCATTCAATGTATATGAGGAAAAGCATATGCGACGTCAATTCTGTGCACATGAATAATTTTTAGTCGGAACTGAGTGTACCCCAACACATAGTTGAAATACAACAGCTCCTTTTGATGATATTATAGTAACACTTAATTGTGTCCTAAATATAGCCATGTGATAAATATTTTCTTAAATTTGGTAAATATCTACAAACAAACTCTTAATCCGGCAGAAATATTCTATATTTCAACAATATATTTCTCGTACGCATTGATAACAGTAGTTTCTCCCACCTTGTCAAGCCTGACAAACTGCCTGCCGTAACTCATATGAACATGTCCATGCACAAAATACCTTGGCTTATACTGCTCAATAAGCCTGTTAAACACATCAAAGCCGGTATGACATGTATCCTCACCATCATGCAGTCCCTTTGCCGGCGAATGGGTGACAAGCACATCAAAGCCTTTTTTACGTTTAAGCTTCCACCACAGCTTCTTAACACGCTTTGTCATCTCCTTCTGAGTATACTGATTTTCTCCCGGTTTATAGCGGTTTGAGCCTCCCAGGCCAAGAAACCGTACACCCTCATATTCGTAAATCTCATCCTCAATGCATATGCAGCCTTCCGGCGGCTTTACATTGTATTTGTCATCGTGATTGCCATGCACATACAAAAGAGGGACTCCAACCATCGTTGTCAGAAAGGATAGATAGCTCGGGTTTAAGTCTCCACATGATACAATAATATCAATTCCTTTAAAATCCTCTTTCTTAAAGTATTCCCAGTACATTTTCGACTCTTCATCAGCTAAGAATAGTATCTTCATTACAGTTTATTTTCCTCTACACCCTTTAGTTCAACCACCATCTTTGCATTGTCAACAAACTCACTCATAGGCGGAATACTACCTACAACATTATCTACAAGCCAGTCCATTTTCATGATATCAGACGGTTTCATCTCGTGCTCACCTTTGTTTTTAAGCTCTCCCTTCTGGTCATATATCTGTCCAAAGAAAGGTACAACCTCGCCCTTTGTGATATCGCTCTTTAAATGATCCGCAAGCCTCTTTACTCCATAAGGTACATGCTTTGAACAAATCAGGTCAATAACACCTGCAGACATGCCCCACCAGTAATTAAGTGCCTTAACCTGCTCCTGTCCTTCAGCCTTGTAGGAGCCTGCCAGTACGCTCTGCAAAAGTTTCTCATAAAACACTCCCCAGTTCCATATAGGCATGGCAAGGTTTAATGCCTGTCCATCCTGCAGCTTGTACAGACCAAAATATCTGGACGCGTCATTCGGAGTGATAATATCCTGATCCGACACATAATGCAGGTCATTTTCTGTAAGGAATTTATTCCTGTCATAATCCTTTGTCTTTGACCATGCCAGATATACCTTTGCCCTTGGATTCACACTTGCAACTCCCAGAGCAAACGCGTTGATATTGGCAATCATGCCATATATCGGGTAGTCTGCAATATATGCAACCCTTTCATTGTCTGTGACAGCTCCTGCTATCATTCCTGCGAGAAACTTTGCCTCATACATACGTCCATAGTATGTTCTGATATAAGGATGAGGCGCATTCAGCGAACAGTTGAGTATATAAACCTCCGGATGCTCAACAGCCACCTTTAAGCTGTTTGGCATCATCTGCGGTCCCACACAAAAAATTATATCGGCACCTGCCTTTATAATATCCTCAAGCACCTGCTCCACATTGTTCTCATCCACACCTGCCACATATTCTGTCTCCAGCTTGTCAGAAAAGGTTTCATCAAGATACATACGCCCAAGCTCATGCGAATACAGCCATGCAGATGTCTTTGGCTCTCTCGGATACAAAAATACCACCTTAAGCTTCTTCGGTGTCTGAGGAATCAGATAATTGAGCAGACTCTTTTTGGTCTGCACCTTTGTAGGATCCAGCACGAGGTTTATCTTGTGCTTTTCCCCTTCTGCTGCAAACTCCTTCCATGTATTGATGACGTTTTTGTTGTAATCATTCTCAGACATCTCAAGCATGGCATCCATGCCAAAGACCTCCATAAATACTGTAATAGCATCACCCAGCTTAATGTCCAGCCTGTCACCACCGCGGAAATTATAGACCTTTGAAAAATCAAACATTACCTTGGCAAATTTTTCCTTGGTCTCATCATCCCATCTGCCCTCTTTTCCAACAAGCGAAAGAAGCTTATCAGCATTGCCCAGCTTCGTAAACTCCACCGAGCAAAGCCCCGTGATTTCATTGAACTTCATATACTCATAATAAAGCCTCACATCATAATCATCCGACAGCTTTGGAATCTTTCTGGTCACAATTGCAGGAATCGAAACGGCGTTGAAGTACTTGAGTACACTGACCCTCTTATTGCCCTCAAGCACATAATACCTGTTCATGTACTCAAATGCCTTGATTGGATCTCTGATTCCCTCATTCATCTGTGCATCTGACAGATTAGACCACTTCACTGCAAATTCGGTTTCCCAGTCCAATATCGGCATAAAATTTGCCGCAAATGAATATGTCCTTCCCATGGTGCTTGTTCCTACAACGAAATCCAAAGGCACATGAACCAGCCCCATATTCTGCTCTGTCTGAATATCTGCCTCTGATAAGATTTCATCAAGCACTGGCAGATAAGGAAACTGTCCTTTAGCTATCCTTGCCCTGTATTCTTTTTTTCCCAGCTTTAATGCTTCTGAATATTCTGTTTCACCCATATTGTAATCTCCTTTTGAAACTATTTTAACATAAATTCAAAAAAATTAAACATTTCCTTTGATATTTTTAAAAACTCTGATATAATATATGTTAGGAAATAGGTACCACAGTCATATGGAGGATAAAATAATGCAAAATATATCTCGGGAAAATGCCGATATCATAGGCGAAGTAGCCAATATCTGCATAGGCAATGCAGCCACAACACTGAGCATGATTCTACAAAAACCGACAAATATTACGACTCCGATTGTAGAGGTTTTGAAAAAAGAGGATGCTCTCGATCATGATGATCGAATTTTAATTAAGGTTCCTTACACAAAAGGACTTGACGGAACCAACCTACTTATTATAAAATTAAATGATGCATTGGTTATTGCCAATCTCATGATGGGAGGCAACGGAAGTAATGTTTCTGATATGACACTTGATGAAATCACACTTTCCGCCATATCGGAGGCTATGAACCAGATGTGTGGTACAATAGCTACATCAATGTCTTCGCTCTTAAACGAGCCAACCGACATAGGTTTTCCGCTTATCAATTCAAGTTATCAGAAGACCTTTGATTTTCTTTTTAGCTTTTGTCTGATACGGGATAGTGCATTGTCAATTGATTTGTCTGATTTTCCAAGCATATGCGCTATCGATGTATAATTATTTCCTTCCAGATACAATTGTAGCACTTTTTTCTCCATATTACTCAGTTTATTCCACAATTGTTCCTTAAATTCCTTAAATTTTTCCTTCTCTATGAGAAGCTGCTCAGGACTTGCAATATCATCTTGCAACATTTCCTCAAACTCTGTACCATCACTGTCACTCTGCGAAAAGGATATATATGTGTTAAGCGGCATATGTTTCTTTCGGTTTGAAGCCTCAAGCGCCGAGCTAAGCTGCCTTGTGATGCATAGCTGTGCAAAACTGTAGAAAGATGCTTCCTTGTCGCTCTTATAGTCTCTGACCGCTTTAAACAGGCCAATCATGCCCTCCTGAATAAGGTCATCATTCTCACCGCCTATCAGGTAGAGTGCATTCGTCTTTTTACGCACAAGCGGCTTATACTTTTCCAATATATAGTCCATGATTTCATTGTTGTCACCATGGTCATTTTTGTCATTATGAATCCTCATAATAAGCTCTTCATCCGTATATGCGCTGTAATCTTCCACTATATGCTTCCTATTCTATAAATATACAATTCATAATACACACCACTCATCCCGCGACATGCAATCTACTTTCCACTCTTAAGTCTCTGTCTGACTATCTCATATGCAAGCACGCCTGTCGCAACCGATGCATTCAGTGAGTCAATATCGCCCACCATAGGAATAGAAGCTGTCATATCACAGTTTTCCTTTACAAGCTTGCTGACTCCGTCACCCTCATTGCCTATTACAAGACCTATAGGACCTGTGAGGTTTAAGTCATACATGGTAGTGCCACCCATATCAGCACATACAAACCACATACCCTTTTCCTTAAGCTCCTTTATGGTATTTGAGATATTGGTAACCTTGGCAACAGGTGTATAGTTTATCGCACCTGCAGACGTCTTTGCCACTGTAGGGGTAAGTCCCACTGCACGCCTTTTTGGTATGATGATGCCATGTGCACCCGCCTGATTTGCGGTACGGATTATTGCGCCAAGATTGTGTGGATCCTCTATACCGTCAAGTATGATGATAAAAGGCGGCTCGCCCTTTCTTTCGGCATTTTCCAGTATGTCCGAAACCTCGGCATACTCATATGCTGCTGAAACTGCAATGACACCCTGATGCTTGCCTGTCTCAGACATCTGATCAAGTCTTTCCTTTGCAACATAGTTTATGATTGCATCATGCTTTCTGGCCTCTCTTGTGATTGACTTTATTGGTCCGTCCTGACAGCCGTCAAGCACAAAAAGCTTGTCTATTGTCTTTCCCGAACGGAAAGCCTCCAGCACAGCATTTCTGCCCTCTATATAATTCTCATGAAATTTTTCTTTATTGTTGTTATCCATATTTTCCTCTTATTTTGTGCTATATTTCAATTCCTAAAAGTTCCACTCCAAGCTTAGTGAGTGAAACAACCCTCTCAAAATCATCCTTCAGATAAAGATAGCCCATGACCGCCTCAAGCCCTGTAGCTTTCCTGTAATCAGCCATTGTAGCGTTTTTTGCCATGGAAGGCGACTTGGCATTGCGGCCCCTGTGATACACATCACTCTCCTCCTCTGTCAGATGAGGTAAAAGTGCCTCTATCATGAGAGCCTGTGTATGTGCCTTTACTATATTACTTGTGTGCTTATGAAGCAGATTTGCCTTTGTATTGCCCTTTCCCACCACAACTGAGCGGATGACAATATCAAATATGCCATCACCGATATATGCAAGTGTAAGCGGCGAGTATGTCCTTATATCAACATCCTTTATTCCAAACTGTTCCTTAATATATGAGTCTATCTTCATACTATACAAGCTCCCATTTTACTCCCTCTCTGGTATCCTTTATGGCAACCCCCTTTGCCAGAAGCTCATCTCTTATGGCATCGGCTGTCGCAAAATCCTTTGCCGTTTTAGCGGCTGCACGCTCTGCAATTTTATCATTGATAAATGCCTCAAGCTCACTGTCTACCGATGACGATGCCTCAAGTAAGGCCTTTCCTGATTCCCTAAGTCCCAGATCAAGTACCTGCTCAAAGTCATCGATAAGTGCAAGCTTTGTCCTGTCTGAGATATCAGCCTTAAGCACATCATACACTATGGTTATAGCCATTGATGTATTCAGATCATTTGAAACTGCATCAGTAAATTTCTTCTTAAAGTCAGCAAAAGCTGTCTCATCAATATCACCCTCATCCTTAAGCTCTGCCACACGCTTTGCAATCTTATTGTATGCCGCAACTGCATTGTCGAGCGCATCAAACGAAAACTCAAGAGGCTTTCTGTAGTGTGACTGTAAGCAGAAGAATCTGTAGGCAAGCGGATTGTAGCCCTTCTCCTGAAGCACCGAAACTGTGAGGATTGCACCCTTCGACTTGCTCATCTTGCCGGCTCTGTCATTTAAGTGATTGACATGGAACCAGTACTTGCACCAGTCGTGTCCCAGATAGCTCTCTGACTGTGCAATCTCATTGGTGTGATGTGGGAAAATATTGTCCACACCGCCACAGTGGATATCCACGTACTCTCCGAGATGCTTCATGCTGATGCATGAGCACTCTATATGCCAGCCCGGATATCCGACGCCCCATGGGCTGTCCCATTTAAGAGCCTGGTCCTCAAACTTAGACTGTGTAAACCAGAGTACGAAATCATTTTTATTCTTCTTGTTTACATCCTCCTCGACATCATCTCGCACTCCAACCTGAAGCTGTTCCTTCTCTACTGCTGAAGAGAACACAAAATAATCATCAAGCTTTGATGTATCGAAATATACATTGCCTCCTGCAAAATAGGCATAGCCCTTCTCGATAAGCACCTCCACCATATGGATAAACTCCGGAATACAGTTGGTTGCAGGCTCTACGACATCAGGCATCCTGTTGTGTACAGCCGTGAAATCCTTGAAAAAAGCGTCCGTGTACTCATTTGCCACCTCCATGACGCTCTTATGCTCACGCTTTGCGCCCTTTAACATCTTGTCCTCTCCGGTATCTCCGTCGCTTGAGAGATGTCCCACATCAGTGATATTCATGACACGCTTTACATCATAGCCCACATAGCGAAGTGCCTTCTCAAGCACATCCTCCATGATGTATGAGCGGATATTTCCGATATGTGCAAAATGGTAAACTGTAGGTCCACATGTATACATGCCGATTTTGCCGTCAACACGCGGAACAACAGTATCAATCTGTCTTGTGAGTGTATTGTAAAACTTGAAATTGTTCTCCATTATTTATATCTCCTTTTGGATGATTTATAACTATCTTTTTATTTTAGCATGTTTTCCCTATATATTCAAATCAATCGGCCTGACAGCCTCCGCAGCCGCTGCATCCGCCTCCGACCTGCATACTTGCTTCATAGAGACCTGTAAGTGAGCAGATTGCCTGTGATGCAATCCCCTCCTCGCGGCCTGTAAAACCAAGCCACTCCTCGGTCGTCGCCTTTATATTTACCTGCTCCTTTGCGATTTGCAGCGTATCAGCCACATTCTGCTCCATCTGCTCAATATACGGACGAAGCTTCGGCTTTTGTGCAATTACTGTCGCATCTATGTTTTCTATCACATAGCCTTTTTTTGCAATGAGGTCTCTCACATGCTCTAAAAGCTTAAGACTCGAAATACCCTCATATGCCGGGTCTGTATCCGGGAAATGCTTTCCGATATCTCCAAGTGCCGCTGCACCCAAGAGTGCATCCATTATCGCATGCAACAGTACATCGGCATCCGAATGACCTAAAAGCCCGAGTGTATGCGGAACCTTCACTCCTCCTAAAATCAAATCTCTGCCCTCAACAAGCTTGTGCACATCATAGCCCATTCCTACTCTCATATATCGTCTCTCTTTCTATCAGATACAATACCTCATGTTATTGCCAACTGTCATTGCTCTGTATTTTGGTTTTTTAAATATAGTATACCTTATTTCTCCTGTTGCGCCAAGATATTATTTTAAGCTATTTTCAAATAAAAGACCGCCCCGGACAAACCGGAGCGGTCTTTATTAAAATGGAAATAGTCCATTAAATGCTTATGCAAGTGCTGCAGTGATGATAGCCATTGAGTAAACCTCTCCTGCATTACATCCACGAGAAAGGTCATTGATTGGAGCATTGAGTCCAAGAAGGATTGGGCCGTATGCTTCGAAATTACCAAGTCTCTGTGCAATCTTGTATCCGATATTTCCTGCGTTGATGTCAGGGAAGATAAATGTATTTGCATGACCCGCAACCTCAGACTGTGGGCACTTTGTGCGGGCTACACGTGGTGCAACTGCTGCGTCAAACTGGATTTCTCCCTCGATTGGAAGATTTGGATATTTCTCTTTTGCCTTGTGAGCTGCGTTTCTCATCTTGTCAACGTCCTCGCCCTTTCCTGAGCCAAGTGTTGAGTAGCTTAAGAATGCAACCTTTGGATCGATACCGAAGATCTTAGCACACTCTGCTGATTCTCCTGCGATTTCAACAAGCTCGTCCTCTGTAGGATGGATGTTTATAGCACAGTCGCTCATTGCAAGCACCTCATTCTCACCTGTTGCAGATGGACGAACAAGGATAAAGCATGAAGATACGATTGTGTTGCCAGGCTTTGTCTTGATAAGCTGCAATGCCGGACGAACTGTATCTGCTGTTGAGTATGTAGCTCCTCCGAGAAGTGCGTCTGCGATACCCATCTTTACAAGCATTGTTCCAAAGTAGTTAGCTGATGAAAGAATTCCCTTAGCCTGCTCCGGTGTAACACCCTTGCTCTTACGAAGCTCGCAGAATAATTCAACCATCTCATCCATACGGTCAAAGTTCATAGGATCTATAATCTCTGCTCCACGGATATTGAAACCACTCTTCTCAGCGCTTGCACTAATCTTCTCTGGATCTCCGACAAGGATAGGATGTAAGAAGTTGCTTGCAAGTAAACGCGAAGCTGCCTCAAGGATACGTGGATCCTCTCCCTCTGTGAATACGATTTTCTTTGGGTCTTTCTTTAATATTTCGATTAACTGACCAAATCCAAACATGATAATGTCTCCTTTATGTATATTATTTATTATTTAAAACTATATCTGGTTTCACACCACTGACTATAATATACTTATTTTTCTCGAATATCAATAATTGTTAAAAGGTTGTCAAGATGTTCGCGAAAAAATCCAATCCATGATATTTCATGGCACAATAAAAGGAACCGGATTAATATTTTCCGATTCCTTTTATAATGATCACTATTTATTCGTTTAAGGAGTATTTATCATACAAAACCGTTTACTCTGCAAGTGCCTTAAATGCCTCATCAAGATCCTCAATTATATCATCCACATTCTCAGTTCCGATTGAAAGACGGATTGTGTTTGGCTTGATGCCCTGATCTAAGAGTTCTGCCTCATTGCACTCTGAGTGTGTGGTAGAAGCCGGATGTATAGCAAGTGACTTAACATCAGCTACGTTTGCAAGCAGTGAGAAAAGCTCAAGGTTGTCAATAAATTTCTGCGCTTCCTTTGCTCCACCCTTAATCTCGAATGTAAATATAGAGCCGCCTCCGTTAGGGAAGTATTTCTTGTAAAGCTCCTGCTGCTCTTTATCCTCTGAAATAGATGGATGATTAACCTTCTCTACGAGTGGCTGATCCTTTAAGTACTGAACCACCTTGAGTGCATTCTCAACATGACGCTCCACACGAAGCGAAAGTGTCTCAAGTCCCTGAAGGAAGATAAATGAATGAACAGGCGAAATTGTTGCTCCTGTATCACGAAGTAAAATTGCCCTGATATATGTCGCAAATGCTGCCGGTGCGCAATCCTTTGCAAAGCTTACTCCGTGGTATGATACGTTTGGCTCTACAAGCCATGGCCATTTATCATTCTGTGTCCAGTCGAATTTACCGCTGTCAATTATAACTCCACCAATTGTTGTTCCGTGTCCACCGATGAACTTTGTTGCTGAGTGAACCACGATATCAGCACCGTACTCAATCGGACGGACAAGATATGGTGTAGCAAAGGTATTATCTACGATAAGTGGGATTCCTGCCTCATGAGCGATATTTGCAATTTTTTCGATATCTACTACCTCTGAGTTTGGATTTCCGAGTGTCTCGATTTCAATAGCTTTTGTATTCTCTTTGATAGCAGCCTTGATTCCATCATAATCGAATGGATCCACGAATGTAGCCTCAATTCCGTAATCAGGAAGTGTGTGTGCCAAGAGATTGTATGTACCGCCGTAGATATTCTTTGCTGCAACGATATGGTCACCTGCGTGTGCTACTGCCTGGAAAGCATATGTGAGTGCCGCTGCTCCGGAACCAACAGCAAGTGCTGCCACGCCACCCTCGAGTGCTGCAATTCTTCTCTCGAATACATCCTCTGTAGGGTTTGTCAGTCTGCCGTAGATATTTCCTGCATCTCTGAGTCCGAATCTGTCTGCAGCATGCTCACTGTTATGGAACACATATGATGAAGTAAGGTAGATTGGAACTGCTCTCGCATCTGTAACCGGATCAGGTGTTTCCTGTCCTACATGTAACTGTAATGTCTCAAATTTTAAATTTCTGTCTGCATAATGTTTCTTGCTCATATTAATATCCTCCTAATTAATGATATGTTAATGTTATTTGTTTTTAATTTTAATTCCGGGATGCTGTTCCCTTGAACTAATCATATCATATCATCTTTCTAGGAAAAGTGTTAATACTTATAACTAAGAGCTTGCTATAAACATATTTTATAACTGCATATTCTTTAAAACATCTGCAAGTTCTCTCGTAGCTGCACCAACGTCCATGTTATTTACTGCATAGTCACATATCTGGCGGTTGCGTTTCTCGGCATCTATGGACAGAATACGAAGTGTCTTTTCTTCTATTGAGTAATCCTGCTCTATGATATCCCGGATTAAAAGCTCCTTGTCACGCGCCACATACACTATAACAGTAGGAAAATGGCGCTTCATGGCAATGGCGCCGCACATGTCAAGCGGCATCACGACAAAGTGTCCCTTTTCAAGCACTGCCTCTATATCCTCCATTTTGGTGCCATATTGTATTCCGGCGTACCTTGTCTTTTCAAAGAAATCCTGTGCATTGAACTCCTCCTCCGTCAGGTATCTGTGCTTATCGCCTGGCTTGGTACAGTATGTTTTCGGATTCTCAAACTGCTCCATGGCGCACAGACTGTCTGAGAGCGCTGTTTTCCCTGAGCC
>PVML01018970.1_pt1 | contig 10625 bp, 8 predicted proteins | sample 1853371 | NCBI WGS metagenome assembly PVML01 (sample SAMN08533508, study PRJNA380276) | Human gut metagenome, whole genome shotgun sequencing project. | isolation source: participant 1, chromium library | host: Homo sapiens | collected 2017 | reverse complement strand
GAAATATGTTCGGTATCAAGGAATTTACGAATTACGTCAATAAAAAGAATAGCGGTCCGAAAGGTGAAGTCAAAGACCTGAAGAAGCGAATAGCGGGAATTGAAGCCGGCACCATAGAATGTGAGGACAAGGAAGCGGAGATTGCCGCTTGCAAGGCCAAGATAGTAGAAGCGGAAAATAAACTCTTCAAACCCATCATCGGTTGTGAAATGTATGTGGCCCGCCGCACGATGGAGCTGAAAGAAGGAAAACCTGACCAGAGCGGTTATCACTTGATAGTGTTGGCCAAGAACGAAAAAGGGTATCATAACCTTATTAAATTGGTATCGCACGCGTGGACGCGCGGATACTATATGCGTCCGCGTACCGATCGCAGCGAGCTCGAAAAGTATCATGAAGGACTGATTGTCTGCTCGGCCTGTCTCGGTGGTGAAATACCGAAACGGATTACTGCCGGACAATTCGAAGAAGCCGAAGAAGCTATCCAATGGTATAAGAACTTGTTCGGCGATGACTTCTATCTCGAAATGCAGCGTCATAAGGCGACTGTTCCTCGTGCCAATCATGAATGTTACCCGTTGCAGGTGAATGTGAACAAACATTTGATGGAGTATGCCCGGAAGTTCAACATCAAGCTGATTTGTACGAACGACGTTCACTTCGTGGATGAGGAAAATGCTGAAGCGCATGACCGTCTGATCTGTTTGAGTACCGGTAAAGATCTGGATGATCCTACCCGTATGCTTTACACCAAGCAGGAGTGGATGAAGACACGTGAAGAGATGAATGAACTCTTTGCCGATGTGCCCGAAGCTTTGAGCAATACACTGGAAATCCTTGATAAAGTAGAATATTACTCCATCGACCATGCGCCTATCATGCCTACTTTCGCCATTCCCGAAGATTTCGGGACAGAAGAGGAATATAGGGCAAAATATACCGAAAAAGACCTTTACGATGAGTTTACCCAGGATGAACATGGTAATGTGGTGCTGAGCGAAGAAGACGGGAAAGCGAAAATCAAACGCTTGGGCGGTTATGATAAACTTTATCGTATCAAACTCGAAGGAGACTATCTTGCCAAGCTGGCTTTCGACGGGGCGAAGAGAATATACGGCGAACCGTTGACCGAAGAAGTAAAGGAACGCATGAACTTTGAATTGTACATCATGAAGACGATGGGTTTCCCCGGATACTTCTTGATTGTGCAGGACTTTATCAATGCGGCCCGTAAGGAACTGGGCGTATCGGTAGGGCCGGGCCGTGGCTCGGCTGCCGGATCGGCAGTGGCTTACTGTCTGGGAATTACGAAAATCGACCCTATCCAGTACGACTTGCTGTTCGAGCGTTTCCTGAATCCTGACCGTATCTCATTGCCTGATATTGATGTGGATTTCGATGATGACGGTCGTGGTGAAGTGTTACGTTGGGTAACCAATAAATACGGTCAGGAAAAAGTAGCTCATATCATCACTTATGGTACAATGGCTACGAAACTGGCAATTAAAGACGTTGCCCGTGTACAGAAACTTCCTCTTTCCGAATCCGACCGTCTGGCAAAATTAGTACCGGACAAGATTCCCGACAAGAAGTTGAACCTGCGCAACGCCATCGAATATGTCCCTGAGTTGCAGGCTGCTGAAGTATCTCCCGACCCATTGGTACGGGATACGCTCAAATATGCCAAGATGCTTGAGGGCAACGTGCGTGGTACGGGTGTGCATGCCTGCGGTACGATTATCTGCCGTGACGATATTACCGATTGGGTGCCGGTCAGCACTGCCGACGATAAGGAAACGGGTGAAAAGATGCTCGTCACCCAGTATGAAGGTTCGGTAATTGAAGATACCGGACTGATTAAGATGGACTTCCTGGGACTGAAAACATTGTCCATCATTAAGGAAGCCGTCGAAAATATCCGCCTGAGCCGTAGCATCGAAGTCGATGTAGATACGATAGATATAAACGATCCTGCTACCTATAAATTATACAGTGACGGCCGTACGATTGGTACATTCCAGTTCGAATCTGCCGGTATGCAGAAGTACCTGCGCGAGTTGCAGCCTTCTACATTCGAAGATTTGATTGCCATGAATGCCCTCTACCGTCCGGGACCGATGGATTATATTCCCGATTTCATTGACCGTAAGCACGGACGTAAGCCGATTGAGTATGATATTCCGATAATGGAGAAATACCTGAAAGATACGTATGGCATTACGGTTTATCAGGAACAGGTGATGCTTTTGTCACGCTTGCTGGCGGACTTCACCCGTGGCGAGTCCGACGCCCTTCGTAAAGCGATGGGTAAGAAACTGCGTGACAAACTGGATCACATGAAACCCAAATTTATCGAAGGCGGACGGAAGAACGGACACGACCCGAAAGTGCTCGAAAAGATTTGGACTGACTGGGAAAAGTTTGCATCCTACGCGTTCAATAAATCGCATGCCACCTGTTACTCATGGGTTGCTTATCAGACGGCTTATCTGAAAGCGAACTATCCTTCCGAATATATGGCGGCTGTTATGAGCCGAAGTTTGTCGAACATTACCGATATCACAAAACTGATGGACGAATGTAAGGCGATGGGTATCCAGACTTTGGGGCCGGATGTAAATGAGAGTAACCTGAAATTCACCGTCAACCATGACGGTAATATCCGTTTCGGACTTGGCGCAGTGAAAGGGGTTGGCGAAGCCGCCGTGCAAAGTATCATGGAAGAGCGTACAAAGAACGGGCCTTTCACCGGAATTTTCGACTTTGTGCAGCGTGTCAACCTGAATGCCTGCAACAAGAAGAATATGGAATGTCTCGCACTGGCCGGTGGCTTTGATAGTTTCCCGGAACTGAAGCGCGAACAATATTTCGCTGTAAACTCTAAAGGGGAAGTGTTTTTGGAAACTCTGATGCGTTATGGAAACCGTTATCAGGCAGATAAGATGGCTGCGGTCAACTCTCTGTTCGGTGGTGAGAACGTGATTGATGTGGCAACTCCTGAAATACCTCAGGGGGTGGAACGCTGGAGCGATCTCGACCGTCTGAACCGTGAACGCGATTTGGTGGGTATCTATCTTTCCGCTCATCCGTTGGACGAGTTTTCTATTGTGTTGGAGCATGTCTGCAACACACGTATGGCGGATTTGGAAGATAAAGCCGCACTGGCCGGTCGTGAAATAACGATGGGCGGCATTGTGACCAGTGTCCGCCGTGGAATCAGCAAGAATGGAAATCCTTACGGCATCGCCAAGATAGAAGACTATTCGGGTTCTACCGAAATCCCGTTCTGGGGAAATGACTGGGTGACTTATCAAGGATATCTCAACGAAGGTACTTTCTTATATATCAAAGCCCGTTGCCAGCCAAAACAATGGCGGCAGGATGAACTGGAGGTGAAAATTACCTCTATGGAGCTTCTGCCGGACGTCAAGGAAGAACTGGTGCAGAAGATTACAATTATTATCCCGTTGTCTGTATTGAACTCTGCGCTTGTCACGGAACTTGCTACATTGACGAAAGAACATCCAGGGAATACGGAACTTTACTTCAAGGTGACAGATGATGCCGATGTGAATCATATGTCGGTCGATTTGATTTCCCGACCGATAAAGCTTTCGGTAGGACGTGATTTAATAACCTACTTAAAAGACCGTCCCGAACTGGGATTTCATATAAATTGACCGGGGATTCGTTTGAACTTGGATATGAAAACAAAAAAAGAGTATGCCTGTGTCAAGGCATACTCTTTTTCGTTATGTCATTTCTTTTTAAACTCTTATTTTCATTGTCGACAATTGGCCGCTTGCCAGAAGAAACTCATTGTTTAATGTGCTGATCACTTCTTTGACACTGCGTATCCTTTCAGATAGAAAGGCATTGCTTCCGGCGAATGCATATCCTCTTTTCATGTTTCCTTTGGCTGCGTTATACAATGCCTTGATAATGCAATAAGGGCTCTTCTGATAGTCGCACGTCTTGATGCAGTGGAACGGACAGCACTTGGGCTTTTCCTGTCCTTTTTCTACGTTGCGGATAAATTCTCCGTTGATGGCTCTTCCGGGCATTCCTACGGGACTTTCAATGATGAGGACATCTTCCGCTTTAGAGTCGATGTACACTTCTTTGAAGGTCTGCGAAGCATCGCATTCCAATGTGGTTACAAAAATACTTCCCATTTGCACGGCTGAGGCTCCCAATTGCATGAACCTCGCAATATCTTCGCCTGTGGAGATTCCGCCGGCGGCAATAACAGGGATATTCTTTTTTTCTTTGTAGCTCGATGCAATCGTTACTACTTCCGGTATCAGTGCTTCCAGAGCATATTTCTCATCTTGCAACTGTTCCTTCTTGAAGCCTAGATGCCCGCCGGCCTTGGGGCCTTCCACTACGATGGCGTCAGGCAGATAATCGTGGTTCTTCAGCCATTTCTCACATATAATTCTGGCAGCTCTTGAAGAAGATACGATGGGAACCAGTTTCGTTTTGCTTTCTTGTGTCAGATATAAGGGTAGGTCAAGGGGTAATCCCGCTCCGGCAAAGATTACGTCTATTTTTTCGTTTATGGCAGTACGTACCATTTCGGCATAATTGGATAAGGCCACCATGATATTCACTCCGATGATTCCTTTTGATTTCTGCCGGGCTTTGCGTATTTCTTCTTTCAGTCCGCAAATGCATTTCTCGGTGTAGCTTCCTTTCCCTTTCGGGTATAGCAAGCCTAAGCCTGCGCATGAAATAACACCTATGCCGCCTTCGTTGGCTACGGCTGACGCCAAGCCGGATAATGAAATTCCGACTCCCATTCCACCTTGTATGATAGGTGTTTTTATTTCTATATTTCCAATAAAAAATGGTTTCATATAATTGATATTGTGATAAGACAGTAAGCGGATAAATATACTTCCGGTATTCTATTCGTCTGGCAATGTCCTTAATTTGTGCATTGTTTTAAAAAAAACAAGAGCAGAAGAATAAATCTCCTACTCTTGATGGAATATACATTAATACCGTCTGGAATTATAGCCGTTGTTGTTACGGGGCCTTTCTTCGCGGGGACGGGCAACGCTTACTGCAATCGTCTTCTGGTCAAATTCGCTTCCGTTGAGTTCGTCAATTGCTTTCTGACCTTCTGTTTCGTTGGACATTTCAACAAAGCCGAATCCTCTGGATCTGCCTGTTTCTCTATCCATAATAACCTTTGATGAAGATGTTTCTCCATACGCTGAGAATAATTCGTTCAAGTCAGCATCATTTGTGCCAAAGCTTAAACCTGAAATGTAAATGTTCATTTTAAAAAATAATTAATTAAATACTAAGAAAGAATGAGGGAGATAATTAAAGGAGAGGTCTGCTTAATAATAAGGATATAAAAAGAAGAACTAAGCGATAACGATTCGTAACTCAAACAGTGGCAAAGGTAATACAATAGTCGGGAACTGCAATCATTAATTCTCGATTTATTTATAAAAAGCGATAATTGTTATTTATTAGCATTCTCTCTTTTAGGTCTGTGTCTCTTAAAAAAGTCTACGGATATGACCAAATGGAATAATTTGATTATATTTGTAGCGCAGTTGAATGCGAAACTATAATTTAATAATTAATACTTAAAGAAATGGCTTTTGAAATTACAGACAGCAACTATAAAGAGGTGCTTGCAGAAGGCAAACCGGTTGTTGTAGATTTTTGGGCTCCTTGGTGCGGCCCTTGTAAAATGGTGGCTCCTATTATCGAAGAACTGGCAACAGAGTTTGAAGGACAAGTGATCATCGGCAAATGCGATGTGGACGAAAATGGTGATATGGCTGCCGAGTATGGTATCCGTAACATTCCTACCGTATTGTTTTTCAAGAATGGTGAGATTGTAGACAAGCAGGTAGGTGCTGTAGGCAAACCGGTATTTGTCGAAAAAGTAAAGAAATTGCTCTAGGTGGCAAATACCTAATACTTATCACTTAATACTTAAATTATTATGGGACTGGAAGAAGATTTTTTTATGGCAGATGCTGATGACGAAAAGACCGTCGAATTTATTAAAAACTATCTGCCTCAGGAGCTGAAGGAGAAATTCGTAGATGACGAGTTGTATTATTTTATCGACTTGATCGACGAATATTATTCTGAAAGTGGTATTCTCGACGCTCAGCCCGATGAAGACGGCTACGTTAACATCGATTTGGATGAGGTTGTGGCTTACATTGTAAAAGAAGCTAAGAGTGACGGACAAGGAGAATATGATCCTGAAGAGATCCTTTTTGTGGTTCAGGGAGAAATGGAATATGGAAACTCTCTGGGGCAGGTGGATTAAACAGGAACCAGTCTCATTAGTAGATAAAATTCTGAAAAGCCTGGAAGATGCAAATCTTTCCAGGCTTTTATTTTTTTTATTATTCGTAATCTTCGAAAGGGCATTGAATGAATATCGGACTCTCAGGTTCAACTACCATAAAGTTTGAAAAAAGAAAAAGTATCTGCCATCTGCAACAAAACCGAAATAACGGATTGATAGATAGTTGATTGTGGCGTTGCAGATACCTGTTGCAGATAGGTTGCAGATACCTTTATCTGCAACACAATATAAGCCTAAAATATTTTCCCACCGGACGGTAAGTTTTGTTCCTATATCCGAAGAGATGATTTCCAGCGTCGGAACTCCCGTTTCCAGGCTGGAAACGGGAGTATCCAAGTGTGGAAACGGGAGTTTCTGCTTATAGATACTGTAGTTTCCAGCTAGAGATACTGTAGTTTCTTAGTATGGAAACTATGGGACTCTCGTAGCTGTTGTTTTCTTGCAAAGGAGATTTACGAGACTACCCCCAGTTATATTCCTCCACGTAACCGTCAAAGTATTCTTGTTGAATGACACCAAGCTCTTTGGCTATGGTGATAACCCGTTGTTGCTCTGCCGGAGTAGGATTCATTTCTCCTCTGCGTTTCAAATAGTAGTTCTTTCTACCCATATACTCAATCATACGATAACGAAAAGTATCTGCCGCACGAACAGTAAGCGCATTAATCGTACGCATAAAGCCACGTGCATAACGTACTTTCTTGTCGGAGCGGTAATAATCACACGCGTCTTTCATCGTTCTCAGCCGGTTGGGATTCACCATTGACAGGAAAACACGCTCTGCCGGAGCATACTCTAAGGCAATCCGCCGCAGGCAAGTTGCGGCACGCGGGCATTCTTCGGCTGCACACATGCCGAAAGTATAGGGGACTAAGGAATAATCGAACGGTTCTTTCATTGCTTTTTATCGGTTTTGTTATTTTAAAATTCCACAAATGTACGGATAAAAAGGCAAACAGAATAAAATATCGTATTTATTTGCATGAGCAAACAAATATGGCTAACTTAGCAGAATTTTATTAACAAATAAAATAATGAAGATTACACAGTTAAGAGACAAGGACAAAACTACTGCGCTGACTACAATGGATATGGAAACGTGGATAGAAAAAACACGGACTGAAACTAAAATGCAGCCAGTATCGGCTTTCAGAGAAGTGCTGCGATATTCCCTGCCCGACTCACGCTGCTACGAGGCCGACAAGTTGCCAAAGATTCTTCCGGCTGCGGAATTTCGCAGGACGGAAGGTGGAAAACAAATGAAAAGTTATAACGGAATAGTTGAGCTGACAGTCGGTCCGCTATCGGGGAGATCGGAAGTTGCGCTGGTAAAACAATTGGCTTGGGAACAGCCGCAAACCTACTGTGTTTTTACCGGTTCCAGCGGGCGGACAGTGAAAATCTGGTCGAGGTTTACCCGTCCCGATAATTCGCTTCCACAGAAAAGAGAGGAAGCGGAAGTGTTTCATGCACATGCTTATCGGTTGGCCGTGAAATGTTACCAGCCCCAAATCCCGTTCAATATTTTGTCAAAAGAACCTGCCCTGGAACAATATCACGGTTATCATACGATCCGGAGCTTATGTACAGACCGGATTCCGTTCCGTTTTATCTGTCGCAGCCGGGAGGGATGCCCGAAGAACTGTCTTATCGGGAAGTAGTGCATTCGGAAAAGTCTCCGTTGACACGGGCTGTGCCGGGGTATGATACAGAACGTGCCATATTCATGCTTTTTGAAGCGGCTTTGAGAAAGACGCATGAAGAAATTTACAGAGCGGAAGATGAAGGTGCTCTCCAAAGAGATGCGGACTTTCAGGCTGTAGTGACACAACTGGCTGTCAATTGCTTCCACTCGGGCATTCCCGAAGAAGAAACGGTGAAACGTACTATCTTTCACTATTACTTACACCGGGAAGAAACACTTATTCGCCAGTTGGTCAAAAATGTATATAGCGAACAGGAAGGCTTCGGAAAGAAAAATAGTTTAGGAAAAGAGCAGTTTCTGTCACTTCAAACTGAGGAATTTATGAAGCGGCGTTATGAATTCCGTTACAATACCCAAGTGGGCGAAGTGGAATACCGCGAGCGGAACTCATTCCGTTTTTATTTCAACGCTATCGACAAACGGGTGCTGAACAGTATCGCGCTGGATGCGCAAGCCGAAGGTATTCCGCTATGGGACAGGGATATCAGCCGGTATATTTACTCCAACCGCATCCCTGTATTCAATCCGTTGGAAGACTTCCTTTATCATCTTCCCGCTTGGGATGGCAAAGACCGTATCCGCGGACTGGCGCAGACTGTGCCCTGCAACAACAAACATTGGGTGGAACTGTTTCACCGATGGTTTCTCAATATGGTTGTTCACTGGCGTGGAACAGATAAAAAATATGCAAACAATGTTTCTCCCTTACTGGTAGGTGTGCAAGGTTGCCGTAAGTCGACTTTCTGCCGCAGTATCATTCCGCCTGCTATACGTGCATATTATACGGACAGCATTGACTTTTCACAGAAGAGAGATGCCGAAGTTTATCTCAATCGCTTTGCACTCATCAACATTGATGAATTTGACCAGATTAGCGCCACCCAACAAGGTTTCCTGAAGCATATCCTCCAGAAACCGATTATAAATATGCGCAAACGTTATGGCAATGCTGTATTGGAAATGCGCCGTTATGCTTCATTTATCGCAACGAGCAACCAGAAGGATTTGCTGACCGACCCTTCGGGAAGCCGTCGTTTTATCTGTATCGAAGTGAGTGGGACGATAGACACAAACAAGGCGATAGATTACGACCAACTTTATGCACAGGCTATGTATGAACTCGATCATGGTGAACGTTACTGGTTTGACCAGGCTGAAGAACGGATTATGATGGAGAATAATCGTGAGTTTGAACAAGTTTCACTCGAAGAACAGTTGTTTTACCGTTATTTTCGTCCGGTCAAGGAAGAAGAGGACGGTGAATGGCTTTCGCCGGCAGAGATTCTGGAAGATATAAAGAAAAACAGTGCCATACCGTTATCAAACAAGCGGGTGAGTGTATTCGGACGAATACTCCGCAAACACGAAATACCGTCGAAACGTGTACGTAGCGGTACTGTCTATCATGTTGCCAGGCTTTCATAAAGCAAACGGATGTGTTGCAGATACTGCATCTGCAACACATCTGCAACAGGTATCTGCAACGCTGTAATTCGTTGTGAATAAGAAGGATACGGCGGTTTTGTTGCAGATGGCAGATAATTGCCATTTATATTTTCTTGTGTAGCTCTGAACTTTTACACTTCCCGGCATCTATAACCTTTATTCCCACATAATATATACTACATAGGCTCTGACCTTATAATTCGGAAATTTCCATTTTGTGTCCGCCGCATATCCTTTTACTTATTCCACGAGGCGGCGGTCACTATCATAATCGTTCTGTTTTTATTCTATACGAACAAAGGTCAGGATAAAAAACGAATTATATTTCTTCCAGTGCATAATATTGATAATCCCTCAACACTGTCTGAAGGAATTTCTCCTGATTGCCGTCTCGTGGAGTAATGGAAAGGAGTGATTGCACTTTTTTTGCAAGTGCCGTAATGCGTTGTGTCCGGTTTTTCTCACCGGATTCCAAAGTCCGGGTAATCACGTTTACCTGTTCCAGCGACAAATCGGCGGATTGCGGATAGACCGGTTGATAATTTTTGGTCAGGTAATCGAACTCGTCAAGGCTGACGTGTATCTTGCGATAATTCTTCTCTTTAATTACCATAGTACCGGCTGCGAGATCGCCCAGCCGCTGACTGTTTTTGGTGAGCAGGACGACAATAATCCCTAGACCGCTTGTCAGTGGACCGTCAACTATGAAAAGAAGCCAGCGTAGCAGGTAGGAACTGACGGTAGGAGTGGAGCCGTCCACCTTGACGACACGTATATTCATCAGTTTTTTCCCGAAGCTTTGTCCATGATTGAATGTCTCACACAAAAAAGAATATCCAAGTATTGGCAAATAGATGATGCACAGAAGAAAGATAGCCTGAAATCCCGATGGTAAACGCAACTCCATTAAAAGGGCGGCTGTAGCATATACATAAAGTACAATCAGAAAATAATCAATGACTAATGCCAGAAATCGCTCGCCGATACTGGCGGGTGTTTGGCTGATACGGACGAATTGTCCGGTGATTATTGTAGATTCTGCCATTTTGGGTTAAACATTTTTAGGATTCCGTTGCAAATATATCATAATTCTCTTACTTTTGCTTCCGGTTTCGGACAAAACTT
>PVML01012120.1_pt1 | contig 10629 bp, 7 predicted proteins | sample 1853371 | NCBI WGS metagenome assembly PVML01 (sample SAMN08533508, study PRJNA380276) | Human gut metagenome, whole genome shotgun sequencing project. | isolation source: participant 1, chromium library | host: Homo sapiens | collected 2017 | reverse complement strand
ACGGGCTTACCGATCTTACGGTAAGCCCGTTGCGGTACTCTGCCTTTTGTTCACTGGTCAAATCATTGCACAGATTCATAAACACATCCGTGCGATGATCGTTAAAGGCTTGTTCCACCAACGCCTTCAGAGTTTCGTTATCGACTTGGGAATACAGCCGGTAGAGCACTTCCGTCCGGTTATCGGCATACGCCCGCTCAAGCAGCGTCTTCGCCGTTTCCTTAGAAAAACCCCAGTAAATCCGATCGAACAGCTCATCCTGCTTTTCATCGTAAGCCTGGATTGCCAGCTTATCCATCAGCTCGCCGGGCAGATTATCGTCAAAGACAAACAGATAATCCCGGTAACGCTGATCGTCGATCACCCGCTGAGCATACGCTGCGACGCTCTCTCTTGGCAAATCATAGAAAGCTTCTTTGAAATATTCGACGCGGTTATCGGCATAGGCCTTTTCTGCCAACGCTTCCCGCTGCTTGGAATTCAGTGAATTCACGATCTCTTCAAAGAATTCAAGGCGCTGATCGGCATAAATCCGGTCAGCCCACACGCCAAGCTGATCCGTCGGCAGATCCTGAACCGTTTCTATAAAATATTCCAGCCGGGTATCCGTATAGGCTTTTTCCGCCCATTCAGACCGCTGCTGGGCCGGCAGGGAAAGCAGCGCGATTTCAAAATAATCAAGCCGCATATCCGCATAGGCCTGCTGCGCCAACGTCTGAATCTGATCCTGCGGCAGCTTCGGCACCAACAGATCAAATGCGTCCTCATACCGGCTCTGATAGGCCTGTCTGCTCAAATCAAGAATTTCGGATTCCGGAAGTGCATCGACCAGCACCGCAAAATAATCCATTTCCTTCGCCGCATAGAAGGTGCGGGCCATGTTGACAGCCGCTTCCTCGTTCAGCTTGGCAGCCACGGCTCTAAACTGCGACATTTTCTTTTCCTTATGGAAGCGGACAGCCAGTTCTTCCACGGATTCGGTATAAGGGCCTTCGATCGAGGTCAAAAGCGGCGTGCGCGAAGCCAAGGAACTGTTGTTGCGGACTAACCGCGCATGTTGTTCAGAAACAGCCTGACGAACGGCTTCCATCTGTTCCTCATTGTCCATGACCGCTTTCATGCTTTCGTCAAAAGCGACGCTGATCAGCGAATCCTGATACACGCTGCCCTCCTCCGATCGGTCAGCTCCCGCCCAGTTCAGCGTCACGATGTAGCCCTGCGTATAGACGCTCCCGGAAAAATAGAAGGTTCTCTGGTTTGTTGAGGTCGTAGTGGTGACCACTGGCGCCGGGGCCGGTTTTGGCGTTTTCCAGCTCAGCGCGGAACCGCACAGAATACCGCTGGCAAACAATACAGCTCCGGCAGCCATCGAGATCAACGTCCGCGTCGTTCCTGACTTTTGTTCATTCATAATTGCACTCAGCCTTTCTTTCAGCAAGCTCAAATTTTCATTTAACGTAATCGATACGATAATATCGCCATAGGTTCCCTTGTCTTTGAGTGAATGGATCAGCGTGTCGCCGTAGCAGCGTTTTTCCGAAGCTGAAAGGGAACTCAGCACCTGTTCATCGCAGGCCAGCTCACATAGACTTTCCATACGGCGGCCGATCAGGCGGACAGCGGGATTAAACCAATGAATGCAGATTGCCAGCTGGATCAGCCATTTTGTAAAGATATCCCCACGTTGATAATGTGTGAGTTCATGGCGCAGGATCATCCGCATTTCCTCGGGACTGTAATCCTCTGCGGTCAGAATGATCATCGGATGAAAGACGCCCGGCAGCATCGGCGAGACCGCCAGCTTGTTAATCCAGACTGACAGCTGACGGCGGATGCCCATCTTTTGACGAACCTCGTCCAGACATTGCCGGGTATCCGGACTGGACGCAGGAAAACTGCCGGCTTTAATAAACCGCAGAAATCCTTGATAACTCGTGATTCGCCTCACCATCAGCACCACGGCAACGCTCAGCCACAGTACCCAGGCAGCCTGGATCAGGTCGTCCAGCCAGGCGGGCTGATCAAACTGCCAGGTTGATCGGGAAGGCGCCGATGTTGGAACGGTGCGGATATCCTGAACCGGATCGCTCTGGGCCTTCTGTTCCGGAAGTTTAGTCTGTTGATCCGCAACAGGATTTTTGATCGTTTCCGGCGCTCTTGCCGCGAGCTGAGTTTGCGGCTGCGGGTTCCAGGTTTCCTCAGAAAACAAAGTACCGACAACTCCGGCTACCGGCGATACCGGAATTAAGAGCCGCAGAATCACAAACAACCAGAGTCCGTAACGAAAGCGGAAGCTTAAATGATTTTTCAGCAGCTTTTCCAGCAGTACAACGATGCCGGCCATACACAATCCGGAAACCGAAACTGAAAGGAAGCTGATCATGAAGGTATTCATTTCAATTTCTCCTTCCCCCGCTCCCAAAATTTTTCCAGTTCTTCAATATCCTTGGATTCCAGGCATTGCTGCCCGAACAGCGACGTCAGCAGCGTGCTGACATTCCCGCCGAACACCTGGTTTACAAACTGCACGGACTGGGTTTTCAAATATTCTTCCTCGCTGATGCGCGCGACATACCGCGCGCCCCGGCCTTCCTTCTGGCTGATCAGCATCCCTTTGTCGATCAGTCTGGAGATAAAGGTTCGCACGGTCGTGCGTTTCCAATCATGACCGGTTCGTTCAATCTGGTCCAGCAATTCACTGATCGTCATCGCGCCGCCATGATCCCAGATCAGCTTCATGATTTCCTTTTCGGAATCCGACATCAGTTCCATGGTTTCCATCCTTTTTATTACACCTTGTAGTCAATTATTATACTACGCTTTGTAGTCATTAATTGCAAGTCCTTTTGTTCACTTTCTCACTTATTCTTCCTTTTGCAAAAAGTTCAGAACTTTCCTTGTGTTCCCTCTTGTCTCGGATATTTCCCCTCGGAATCAGACGAATAAAAAATCCGGCCCAGGCAACAAAGCCTCAGTCCGGATTCATCATGATTTCAACTTAGTTCGATTGCCAGCGTTCCTCAAACCATTCCGGCTTTTTCAATTGTTGGAAGTCGCCGGATTCAAAAAGCGCATGGAAACGACAAGCCTGCGAAGAAGTTAACGTTTTCAAGCTGATCGATTTGGTTTCCCGATTCAGAGATTCAGTTAACCCAAAGTGATCCAGAATGGCGGTCACGTCTTCCTTCGTGGGATCAAAGTCGGAAGCCGCAAAGTTAAAGTTATAGAAAACCACTCCACCTTTTCCGGAATCCGTGTAATGCGCGAGGAAGAAAGTATCAGGATACTGCTGAATTTCAAAATAATCACCGACGCCTAATTCTTCCAGCCAGGTCTTTTCTTCATCAAGCTTAATGGATTCCAACTGACTTACATTCGTAATGACAAGCATCCGCTGGACTTTGTCTGCTTTTACGCTGAGCTTAATCGAACGATCAGGCTGCGTATACCAATAGTATTGGACAGAAGCACAGCTGAAGAGAACCAAACCGCAGAGAAAAATCAGAATTACCGCTGCCCTTCTTCGCCATTGACTTCGTTTTCTCATCGTCCATTTTCCTCCATTTTATCTGTCGTTAAGTTTGTCGCTTATTCATTCTTTTGATTTAATGGAATGATTATGACTGGGTTACTTCTGCTTATTTTGATACATTGCCTGATCAGCCAGCGTAAACCAGGTTTCCCAATCCTGGATTTCCGGCTTGTACTCTACAATGCCGACGCTGATCGACATGTGATAATTCCGCGCGGCTTCGCTGAACTGAAGCTGCGCCATTTCCTGACGAAATATCTGGATCACATGTGCCGCCTGATTCTGATTTAAACCGTTAAACGCAATCAGAAATTCGTCGCCGCCCACCCGGCAAGCCCAGCCGTTATGACTTTCCGCACAGGCCTTTAAGGCTTCCGACAAGGCCAGAATCACCCGATCCCCCATCAAATGGCCATACGTATCGTTCACGGCCTTGAACTGGTCAATATCAAGCAGCGCGATCGTCAGCGGTTTTTCTTCATTCCATTCTGAAATATCCCGTTTCAGCTCATGCTCCATGAAACGTTTATTATACAGACCAGTATAAGAATCATGAGTGGACAGCTCATTCATCTTGTAGATGATGTCCGTCAACATCACGTTGTTTTTATGATCAGGATCTGTAAATAGTAAGTTATCGGTCACCTCACGGATTAATTCCATTGCGTAATGATCGCCCAATTCCCGAAGCGGAACCGACTCAATCAAAAAAATCCGGTTGTCCTGCGTTGTTTCCATTTTGATGATCGGACGGTTTTCATCTACGGCTAAACGGGATACGCAATTCCGGCAGGCGCAATTCCAACTCCATACCTGAAAGCAATGCTCGCCGTTCGCTACCAGCTGCGACTTTTTCCATTCGTGGACCTCATACGTGTTCACGTCCACAATCCGGTAATATTCAAACAAAGGATGCGTCTGAATTTGTTTTTGTATAAACTGATCCGCCTTCTCCAAATCAAACATCATTTTTACTTCCTTTCCATGACGCTGGATCGACCTGTCTTTCTTTACTTTCCAGCATCCCGTCCACTATAAATCCATTTATTCCTTCTCATCTCATAGTTTATGCAAATGACCTGCCGCAGTCTTCGATAACGTTTTTAATCCTTATCCGGCCACATGGTCAAATTATAATACCTCTTGAGTTTCATTATACCATTAAATTTATCGTGAAAGTTAAAAATTAATTCTTAATTTCCTCTGACTTAGGATAAAGAAAAAGGATGAGTGCTTTATGCGCTTCATCCTGATTTTCTATGTTTAGCTGGCGGAATAGATTCCGCTACACTTTAATCTGCGGATCCTGAAGATATCACAATCCTAATTATTTCGTTTTTGTCAATAAAACCAGCTGACGGATATTCAATTAAATCACCTTTTTTTACATCTCTATCACTAGCTTCAATAGAAATTTGAATGTTTCCAGCTGGGAAACCTTGGCCTGTTAAATAATTAATAATGTTTTGTTTAGTCCCTTCAGGGTCATCTAGTACAATCTTCAAAGATAAATCTATAATTTCAATTTTACTGGATCCTAAAGATACAGTATAGTTCACTGCCGTTCCCTTCAAAAAATCTCCGGTATCATTTCTAATTATTACGCCTGCCGCATATGAATCACTGTATTCCTCGCTCTTTGTTCCTAATTTTAAACCATTGCTGGTAATAAAGTTATTGAATTCGTTAAACGATTTACCTTCATAGCTGCCTACGCTAACCGGTTTTGGTTCCGGTCCTTTAGAAACGCTGCATTTTACATTTTTATTTTCCTTTGTGACAACGCAGCCAAAAGTCTTTCCAGAAGCTACACTTTCATGATATACAGGATCTTCTCCCGTAAAACTCCAACCTGCGCCGGAATTATTAGCATTGTCGATAATTTTCTTCGCTTCTGCTACAGTTTTATCATTAAAATCTCCGGCTTTCGGGTCGTATTGACCTAACGATACTTTATACCAAACCGTAGATCCTGCGGCTTTCTTCCCGGTTTCATTCTCAAGAATCGTTCCGGCAGCCTTATCCGAATACGCCGTTGAACGGGTACCCAGACTTAAGCCTAAGCCGCTGATATATTTCTTGAATTCATCTTCGCTTACGCCTGCTTTGTTCTCAACGGTAATTGATTTTCCCTTGGAAATCTGAAAGTTAACCGTTGTTCCCGGAGCCAGGTAAGTTCCTGAATCATAACCCTGGGAAACAATCGTTCCCACCGGCTCTGTGCTCTCTACTTCACCGTACGTGAACGTCAGATTCGCTTCAGAATTGTTCACTTTCTTCTTGAAGCTTTCAGCATCTTCTTTCTTCTTGCCGATAAACGATTCCAGCTTGATCTTGCCCAGTGAAACCTTCACTTTCACCGTGCTTCCCTGCTTAACGTCGCCCTTTTCCGGCGTGTTGGAAATGACGTAGCCGTATTCGATAGATCCGCTGTACGCTTCGCTGAACTCGCCGACCAGACCGTTGTCATTCAGCCACTTCTTCGCTTCGTCCTTGCTCATTTTCGCTAACGATTTCATCGTTACCGTTTTTCCTAACGACATTGTTACGGTGATCTTATCACCAGTCTTGATCGTTTCACCGGCCTTTGGATCCTGCGAAATCACTTTGTCTTTCGCAATCTTATCACTGGCTTCTTCCTTCCAGTTGATCGTCACTTTATTTGCCTTCGCCCAGTTTGTGATTTTCGCTTTTGTATAATCGCTGAAATCCGGGACGATGATCTGCTCGCCCGTTCCGTCTTCGCCCTGGGAAATTGTAAACACCAGCATCGTGCTGCGCTTGACGACAGTATCAGTCACATTGACCTTAATGAATTTGCCCTTCTCGATCTTTTCATCAACAGCGTATTCATACGTGACATCCAATAATTTATTCGTTTCCACGAATTTCTCAATTTCTTCTTCTGTCATGCCCTTGAAATCCGGCAGCGTTACTTCGACATCCGGATCCGGACCTTTCGAGAACACAACCGTCAGAACGCTGTCTTTGTTCAGCTTCTGTTCTGAGGCAATACTCTGCGAAATCAGCTTATCCTTATCCACGGTATCGCTGTATTCGTATTCGACGACCAATTGACTGTCACCCAGCTTTTTCTCAGTCGCCCACTTTTTGATTTCTTCCACGGTCTTTCCTGAGAAATCTTCTACCTGAATCGCTTTGCCAGGCAGCGTCAACAAAATAACGACGGCCGCAATCGTCGCAACGGCTAAGATGCCGACAGCACTGAGCAGCGCGATCGTTTTTTTATTCGTAAAATCTATATTCATATTGCCCTCCTGTACTTTAACAAGTATAACATATTTCCAATCCCTAAAAAACGGCGATTGTAGACTTTCTTTGGAAGTTACTGGTCTGAATTCTTACAAATTTTTGAAGCTATGAAAAGATTTTCGTGTTATGATAAAAATCATCACGAGGAGGAATGAATATGGAAACTGAACAGCTGATTCAGCCGGTGGCGGCTTCGCTAAACGTAGAGCCGTCCCAGGTGCGAAATACATTAAAGCTTTTAGAAGAAGGCAACACAGTTCCTTTCATCGCGCGTTACCGCAAAGAAATGACAAAGGGACTGGATGAAGAACAAATTTTATTCATTCAGCAGCAGGTCCAGTATTTAAGCAATCTGGAAAAGCGCAAAGAAGACGTATTGCGGATTATCGAAACTCAGGGCAAGCTGACGGAGGAACTGCGTCAACAGGTTTTAGCCTGCACCAAGCTTTCGCAGGTTGACGATATTTACCGGCCATATCAACAAAAACGCAAAACCCGCGCGACGGATGCCGCGGCCAAAGGGTTGACGCCGCTGGCGGATTGGATCGCTTCCTGTCCGCGGTCGGGCGATCCGGCGCTTCAGGCTGAAAAATATCTGAACGATCAGGTTCCGACAGTGGAGGAAGCGCTGCAGGGGGCAAAGGATATCCTGGCTGAGCGGATCAGCGACCAGGCCAAGCTGCGCTGGAAGATCAAGGAACAAATTGAAAAATACGGCTTTATTCTCTGTAAAGAAAAGAAAAAGCACGAAGACGAAAACAAAGTTTATAAGATGTATTATGATTACAAAGAAAAGATCAGCACGCTGGCAAATCATCGGGTTATGGCAATCGACCGGGCTGAGAAAGAAAAAGTCATCACGGTAACCCTGGACTACAACCAGACGTTTCTGATCAACTATGCCATCCGCGGTGTGACGCATGACCGCACAACCGTCTGCCAAAATCTGATTGAGGAAGCGGCGCAGGACGGGTTAAAGCGGCTGGCATTCCCTAGCGTTGAACGTGAAGTCCGCGGGGAACTCAGCGAAAAAGCGCAGGCGCAGTCGATTGAGATTTTCTCAATGAATGTTGAGCGTCTGCTTCTGCAGCCGCCGCTGGAAGGTAAAATGATCCTTGGCGTCGATCCGGCGTTTAGGACCGGCTGTAAGCTGGCTGTCATCGATTCTACGGGTAAGATGCTGAAAATCGACGTTTTCTATCCGCATCCGCCGGTGAACAAAAAAGCTGAAGCCAAAGCTAAACTTCTGTTGATTCTGAAAGAATATCCAATCGAAGTCATCGCAATCGGCAACGGTACAGCCAGCCGGGAAACTGAAAGCTTCATTGCCGAGATCATCCAGAAAGAAAATCTGAACGTCGATTACACGCTCGTTTCCGAGGCTGGCGCTTCGGTATATTCCGCCAGTGAATTAGCGCGGAAGGAATTCCCGGATCTGCACGTAGAGCAACGTTCCGCCGTTTCGATCGCAAGAAGAATCCTGGACCCCTTGTCTGAACTGATTAAAATTGATCCGAAAAGCATCGGCGTTGGCCAGTATCAGCATGATCTGCCCGCAAAGGCTTTAAATGAGCGATTAGATTTCGCAATCTTGAAAAGCGTCAACCGCGTCGGCGTCGATGTCAACACGGCTTCCAGCGAGCTTTTATGTCATGTTTCGGGCCTGACAAAAGCCTCCGCCAATGCGATTGTAACCTACCGCAACGAACATGGCCGCTTTGAAAACCGGCGGCAGTTATTGGAAGTGCCGAAGTTAGGCGCCAAGTCTTTCCAGCAGGCAGCGGGCTTTCTGCGGATTCATGACGGAGAGGAACCGCTAGATCAAACGCCGATCCATCCGGAAAGCTACCAGGCCGCTCACCGCTTATGTCAGCTGTTCGGCATCAGCCAGTTAGGCAGTGATGAATGCCGGGAGAAACTGAGCCAGTTAAATCTGGAAAAAACCGCAGAACAGCTGGACACGGACGTGTATACGCTGCAGGACATGATTGAAGCGATCTCCCAGCCGCTGCGCGATTACCGTGAACAATTTGACGGACCGATGCTGCGGCATGACGTCCTCACGCTGGAAGATCTGCATCCGGGCGATGAGTTGGAAGGTGTCGTTCGCAACGTTGTTGATTTCGGCGCCTTCGTCGATATCGGCCTGCACGAGGATGGCCTGGTCCATGTTTCCAAGATGGTGCAGGGCCGGATCTCCCACCCCAGCGAAGTTGTATCCATCGGCGACATCCTTAAGGTCTGGGTTTATGGGATCGACGCTGAACGTCACCGGGTTCAGCTGACCATGATTGATCCGCATCATTAATCAATAGAGCTGCCTTGGTTCCCTTAAGGGATTCAAGACAGTTCTTTTTTTCAGTCACAAACTAATTTAGCTTGTTATTTCCATTGTTCAAATGCTTTCGCTTGACGCAGGCAACAATCTTAGATAAGATATATACAGACCAACCGTCGGTTTATAAGGAGAAGCTATGGCAAGAAATAAACACCCGGAACAAACGTTTGAAAAAATCGTCGTTACCGCGGCCAGACTTTTTGTTGAAAAGGGCTATGAACAAACCAGTGTTCAAGACATTCTTGACGCAACCGGATTATCCAAGGGCGGACTTTATCATCATTTCAAATCCAAGGAACAGATCCTGGACGCAGTGATGCAGCGGCGAATCCAGTACGTGAACAAGCGGTTTCAGGAACTGATCCGCAATACGCCTGGTAAAAATGCCAAAGAAAAACTGAAGAAAATTCTGGGACAGCTGGCCGCGGACGCTGAAACGCATGCGCTGGATCAAGCTTTAGCATCCCAGCTCGATCCGCATTTTGTCGTCAACGGAATCCAGACCTGTGTTGGACAGGATGCGCCGATCGTTGCCGGACTCATCCGCGAAGGAAACCGCGACGGCTCGCTGCACGTCCAACAGCCTGAGCTTTGCGCAGAAGTCTTCTTAATGCTGCTGAACTACTGGGCTAATCCCGTTTTATTTCATCGAAACAGTGAAGAAACTGAAGTCCGGCTGCGCTATCTGCAATCAGTGATGATCCAGCTAGGCTTAGATTTAATTGATGATTCGCTAATCGCTGATTTGATCCAAGCCTATGTCCAGTAATCGGATTTTCCCATAAAATTCAATCCAATTAAACTTAGTAACAGGCTGTAAGCAACAGCCTGTTTCTTACCAAGCATAAAGACCGACGGTCGGTTTTATATCTTGGAATCAATCTTCTCCGCTTCAATCTAAACCAGGATTGACCAGTTTAAAAACAAAAAATCAGGAGGTATTTATGAATCAAGAAAAATCATCGGTCACTGTCAAAAATTCTATCCCCTCGCCAACCGATCTGACGCAGGTTGCCGTGGCGCGAACACAAAAAGCATCTGCGAAAACATCCGCAATGACCCAAAATCTGATCGGGAAATCAAAAGCGCTGCGTACCCCTTCCCCGGCCGCGGATAAAATCGGAACGACGTTCGGTGGAATCGCCAGTGTAGGTCTTCTTGTAGGCGGAATAACTCAATTGATTCTAGGTTATTCCTTAACCGGTATCGGTACAGTAACCTTCGGCGCCGTCGCCTTGTTGTCCAACTGTTACCATTATCATAAAATCAAGACAAAAAAATAAAACTTCACGTTGCTTCAAATAAGTATCATTCATGTTTTTCATTATCACAAACATAAAAAGCGATCAACTTATAGCCACAGATAACCTCAGACTGGCTTAAATATTGATCGCTTTTCATTCTAGTACTTAAAACAACATCGGTAATTTACATTTTCAGTTTGATTCTTCAGTTTTTTCCGATGGTGTAGGTTCAGGAACTGGAG
>PVML01004535.1_pt1 | contig 10634 bp, 8 predicted proteins | sample 1853371 | NCBI WGS metagenome assembly PVML01 (sample SAMN08533508, study PRJNA380276) | Human gut metagenome, whole genome shotgun sequencing project. | isolation source: participant 1, chromium library | host: Homo sapiens | collected 2017 | reverse complement strand
TTCCTGCCTTAATGCACTGTACACCATCGGAATAGCTGTATTTTCCGCTTTCTGATACCATTCCAAGTGCCGTCGTATCCTGAGACGTATACCAGTCTGTCATAATAAAGCCTTCAAATCCCCATTCATCACGCGCTACATTCTGAAGCATGTCATAATGATTGGCGGCATGTGTTCCATTGATCAGATTATACGATGTCATGATCGCATATGGCTGTGCTGTCTTCACCGCAATTTCGAATCCTTTCAGATAGATTTCTCTTAATGCACGTTCGCTGATATGTGCGTTCGTGAACATACGGTTGTCTTCCTGATTATTTGCCGCAAAATGCTTGATCGTCGTTCCATGTCCTTTGTAAGACTGTACACCCTTTGTATCGGCTGCCGCACACAGTCCGGTAAGCAGTGGATCTTCCGAATAATATTCAAAGTTTCTTCCACACAATGGATTTCTGTGAATATTCATGCCCGGTGCCAGCCACAGGTGAATATGAAACTGTTCCATCTCTTCTCCGACAATCTCACCCATTCTCTTGATAAGATCCACATCCCATGACTGCGCAAGTGTCGTCGCAATCGGGATTGCCGTACAGTACTGGTAATAATCCTGCGCTCCTTCCGGCTGCTCTTTCGCAAACGGTGCAATTTCCATTCCGAACTGTTCCCCACCCGGTAATTTATTGCCTTCTTTATCCGTTTTAAAATGTGTCTGTAACCGTAATCCTGCCGGTCCATCTGCAAGGATCAGATTCGGGATCTTCCGCTTCTCGATCAGTGCCGACGTCGTATCCCCTGCTGCTCCCGGCACACATGCAGAAGATGACCCGATTACATTGCCGCCTTCTTCCAGTCGTTCGGTTCCGACACAAAGATCGGCCATCTCTTCTACCGTAAGCTGTGCAACCAATTCTTCGAGTGATGCTGCCCCCTTCTTCACATCCTCCAGTGTTAATATCTCGTCCGGTCTTTTATCTTCCAGCGTAGTACGTATCACTTCATATTCCATGATCTTTTTCTTAAAGTTTTCCGCATAGATCAATATCGGGCGCATAAATGGTGTGTCATCCAGTTCCAGGTCAAAGATTGGGACCATATGATGAATCTCTTTTACAAATTCCTTATCCTTCATCACATTCTTTAAAAGAACCGTCTGAACCGTTTCATCCAGATCTATGATCGCGGCTACTTCCGTTGTACGTGAACTGTTCCCCACACGAATCGTATACTCGCCTTCCTCCATGACCCATGCTGCATCATAACTGTCATAAGATGCCATATCTTCTGTCGCAAATGTAACTGTTACCACTTCTTTTTCTCCCGGCATGAGAAGCTTTGTCTTGGCAAATCCTGCAAGCTCCTGTGTTGGTTTTTCCATAACTCCATCCGGTGCCGAATAATAAACTTGTACGACTTCTCTTCCCGGATATACCTTACCGATATTCGTCACTTCCACTTCTACCTTTACCAGCTTTTCATCTGCGGTCACTTCTTTGGTCACCAATGAGAAATCCGTGTATCCTTTTCCATACCCAAAGCAATACAACGGCATGATTCCAAATGTATCAAAATAACGATATCCGACATAAATCCCGTCACTATAGTATTCATCATCCAGATTGTCATCGCGGTAACTGAAAGTTCTCGATGACGGATAGTCATCATAAGATCTTGCCCATGTATCTGTTAATTTTCCTGACGGAACTGTTTTAGCCATCAAGACATTCGCCACTGCATGGCCACCCATATTTCCAGTCTGTCCGGTCAGAAGGATTGCCTGCACTCCGGAAATCTTCCGCAATTCTGTCAGATCTATCACGCCTCCTGTATTCAATAATACAACACAATTCGAATAATTTTCCGTCATAAACCGGATGTTCTGCAATTCTCTGTCACTCAGATAATAATCTCCTTTTTCTGCCCGCCGGTCTTTTCCCTCTCCGGAATTTCTTGCAAGCACATAAATGGCCGCATCTGCCTCTTTGATATCTGTCTCTTCGACAATTGGCTGCTCCGGTTCCTGAAACGGATGTTTGAACCCAAGGATTACCGATGGCTCTCCCGTCTCATCTGACATATCTTTTAACTTTTTCAAATATGTTTTCTGCGCCTCTTCCAGATCCCGGTCGTATCTGTCAAGCCAGTCTTCTGTCACGATCTCAAATCCGGCTTCTTCTAATCCCCGTGCGATTGAAACTGTTTTTCTTACATTGACATCTCCGGATCCTGTTCCTCCTTTCACCGTATGTCTGGCTCCCGTTCCATATAATGCAATCTTCTTTATCTTATCTGAAAATGGTAAAACACCGTCATTCTCCAAAAGGACCATACATTCCCCGGCCAGATGACGTACTTCATTCTCATGCTCTGTCTCATACTTCTGAATTTCATTTGTTTTCGATGCATAAATCTGTGCCATATATCTTCCTCTTTTCCTATATTATATTTTTCAAATTATAATGCTTCTGTTTCTGATTTTTGTATTTTGCTTGCAGAAATATCAGCTCTGTGAAAAATTTTAACACATTCTTCTGTCATTTTTCCATACTTAACATCCATTATTTCAGATACATTACGGACATCTTAATTGCGGTATTGTAATTATTTTTATTTTTGTTGTTATTCCAACAACATTCTTTTTCTTCTTTATAGTACACTAATACCTGCAAAACAACTGATACCATTTTAAACATATTTCTATTTTTTAAGAAAAGGAGAATCATTATGATCAGAAAAATAATCCATATAAATGAAGAAAAATGTAACGGATGCGGTGCATGTGCCAACGCCTGTCACGAAGGTGCCATTCAGATGGTTGATGGAAAAGCCCGATTAATGCGCGATGATTTTTGCGATGGCCTTGGTGACTGTCTGCCGGCCTGTCCGACAAATGCAATCACATTTGAAGAACGTGAAGCGGATGCTTATGATGATGATGCAGTAAAAGCACATCTTGCCGCCAAAGGACCGGAAGCACTTAAGAAACACCTTGATGCAAAAAAAGCACATGCTCACGATAATGATACACCAGCTCCACATCATGGTGGATGTCCGGGTTCTATGGCTCGTGAAATTCAACACACTGCTCCTCATGGTAGATGTCCGGGTTCTATGGCTCGTTCGGTTGAACACACTCATAATAATGATGCAAGTGCTTCTAATAATATGTCAGGAAGTACACCGACCGCTTACTCCATGGAAAGTCAGCTTCGTCAGTGGCCGGTCCAGATCAAGCTTGCTCCGCTGAGCGCACCATATTTCCAGAATGCAAATCTGCTGATCGCAGCCGACTGTTCGGCATATGCATATGGCAACTTCCACAACCAGTTCATTAAGAATCACGTTGTACTGATTGGATGTCCGAAGCTGGATGCAGTTGATTATACGGAGAAATTAACCGAAATCATCAAGCATAATGATTTCAAAAGTCTTACTATCGTCCGTATGGAAGTTCCTTGCTGCGGAGGACTGGAGCATGCCGCTACAGAAGCGTTAAAAGCAAGCGGGAAGTTTATTCCTTGGCAGGTGGTGACGATTGGGATTGATGGAACTATAAAGGATATTTAATGCATGAAGCGGTCGTTACCCGGAATAGGAGTCACTGTTTGAGCCGTATGGCGAGTTTGACTCCTATTCCGGGTGCTTTTAGAAAATTCTGACGCCCTTATAACTTCTTCATCGTAGAATCTTAGCCCGAAGCAGAATACCAAGTCTTTCTCATGGACCGGGGTAAACCACGATACTGCATTAAACAGCAACTCACTGATCTTCCCGGATATACCTCATCCACTCTTTAATCTCCTTCTCATGCCCATTCTCGCTTGGTACATAGAATTTTTCTCCAACGATCTCGTCCGGAAGATACTGTTGTTCTACATAATGGTGCGGATAATTATGTGCATATTTATATCCGATGCCGTGTCCCAGTTTCTGGGCTCCTTTATAGTGGGCATCCTGCAGGTGTGACGGAACCGTTGTCTTTGTGTGTTTCACGCTTGCCATTGCATCAAAGATTGCATTGCATGCGGCATTACTCTTTGGTGCAGTTGCTACATACGTGACTGCCTGAGAAAGAATGATCTGTGCTTCCGGCATACCGATTCGCTCGACTGCCTGGGAAGCAGATACGGCAACCGTAAGTGCCATCGGATCTGCATTTCCGACATCTTCCGATGCGCAGATCATGATACGTCTGGCTATGAACTTGATATCTTCTCCTGCGTATAACATTTTCGCAAGAGAAGATATCAAGTTCATAGCCAGACGTATCATGATCTGCGCATCGGAAGATACTTTTGATAAATGCCGAGATCGTATCATAATGATTATCCCCGGTCTTATCGTATTTGACTACACGTTTCTGAATGCATTCGGATGCAACATCCAGTGTGATGCGAATCTTTCCGTCTGCACTTCGTTCTGTCGTCAGGATTCCAAGTTCGACTGCATTCAATGCACTTCTGGCATCTCCTCCGGAAATGTCTGCAAGAAATTCCAGTGCATCTTCATCGATCACTGCCTGATAACTTCCCATACCTTTTACCGTATCATAGACTGCCCTTGTGATCAGTGTCTTGATGTCTTCTTTGGCAAGCGGCTGTAATTCAAAGATGCTCGATCTGGAAAGCAATGCCCCATTCACTTCAAAATACGGATTCTCTGTCGTTGCGCCGATCAGAATGATCGTACCGTCTTCTACAAACGGCAGCAGATAATCCTGCTGTCCTTTATTGAATCTATGGATCTCATCCACGAACAAGATTGTCTTCTTCCGGTACATTCCCTGCATCTCTTTTGCTTTGTTTATCACTTCTTCCATGTCCTTTTTACCCGCAGTCGTTGCGTTGATCTGGGTAAATTCCGCACTGGTCGTATTGGCAATGACTTTGGCGAGTGTGGTCTTTCCTGTTCCCGGAGGACCGTAGAAAATAACCGAACTTAATTTGTCAGCCTTGATCGCCCTGTAAAGTAATTTGTCCTTTCCGATAATGTGCTGCTGTCCGACTACTTCCTCTAATGTGGTCGGGCGCAGTCTGGATGCAAGCGGTGCCTCTTTTTCCATGTTCTGCTCCCGCATATAATCAAATAAATCCATTCTTTCATCTCCATTTATCTATGTAAATTTTCATTCATCAGATCTGATTCTTAAATTCTGCGTTTTGAATCTAATTCATAATGAGTTCATCAACCGTTACAAATTCAAATCCTTCCTTCTGCAGGATATCTACAATACGCAGTGCCGCATTCACACTGGACTCATAACAGTCGTGCAATAAAATGATATCATTTTCCTTTGCCTGCGTCACTACTTTATTGACAATTTCATCTTCATTATTCGTTGTCCAGTCCAGAGGATCTATCGTCCACATCACAGGCATAACATCCAGTTCCCACTCCAGCTTCTTCTGCCAGGCTCCGAACGGTGGTCGCATATAAGAGACTTCTTCTCCTGTGATCCCGGTAATCACTTCATTTGTCATCAGAATTTCTTCTTTTGCCGTCTCATCCGGTACACGTGTGATTTCTACATGGTGATACGTATGATTGCCGACCAGATGCCCTTCTTCCGATTCTCTCTTTACAAGTTCCGGCGTATTTTCTGCATTTTCCCCGATCAGGAAAAATGTTGCTTTTACATTCCGCTCTTTTAATCCATCCAGTAGTTTCGGTGTCCATGCCGGGCTTGGTCCGTCGTCAAATGTGATTGCAATCTTAGGGGCCTCTTTTATCATATTCGATGCTACATACTGAATGGCCTTTTCATTACTTGAATGGGTATTTTCTGACAATTCCTTATGAGTTTTTTTCACTCCCACAACAGCCTCATCTTCCAACTGCACCATCTTTGTCAGAAGGAAATAGATGCCTAATATATAAATCAGCAAAATTCCCGCCATTTTCATCCTGGTCCGTCGTTTGTATGTTATATCTGATTTGCAATCGATATTTGATTTCATGTCACACCCGCATAGCATTATTTCATTTTACTATATGCAGGGGCAGGGAATTCCATACCCGGGTTCTTTTTCTGCCTTACTGCAATACGAAAAAGCTGCCATTGACATTTTCCTCTTGCATACTTTGGTATACAAAAGGCGCCAGAATTCTGACGCCTTGCTTTACCTTATATTTTTCTATATTATTTCTTACGTTTTCCCGGTACCGCTTTCTTTCCTGTACTCTTCTTATTCTTTTTCGATACAGGCTTCTTTTCTGCATTCTTCTTATTCTTTCTCGATACAGAAGCTTTTCTGACGCTCCATCCAAATGTTCCAAGTGAATCTCCCAATGTCAGATATTCTCCATGAGAATACGCCAGAAGTCCGGCTTTTCCAAGCTGTAATCTTCCCTTTTCATCCAGATATTCTTCTCCTACCTGAACAGCCTCTACTTTAGCCAGAAACATATGATGTGAGCCGAGTTCTTTGATCTCGGTTACTTTACACTCAATGTTCACCGGACATTCTTCTATGATCGGTGCATAGTCAAGCTTTGATGCTCTGCCGGCTGTCAGATGCATCTCTTTCCATTTATCAACATCACGACCGGAGCGTACTCCGCACCAGTCTGTTGCCTTTTTTAACTTTTCAGTTGTCAGATTTACTACGAACTCTCCGCTGTCTTTCAGAAGATCGTACGAATATCGCTCCGGTCTTACGGATATGTACAGCATTGCCGGATTCGTACATACCGTTCCGGTCCACGCAACCGTTATGATGTTCGATTTACCGGATTTATCTGCGGTACTTACCATCACGGCCGGGAGCGGATACAGCATATTTCCCGGTTTCCAGATCTGCTTTGCCATGTCTTTTTCCCCCGCTTTTTTCTACTGCTGTAATTCACTTACCAGAGTCGGTATCAGCTGTTTCTTTCTGGATACAACTCCCTTTAAGATCATCTTTTCGCTGTCTTCTTTCAGATCGAATGCATCAATAATATACTCTTTCGCTTTTGCGCCGCAGCACAATAGTTCTGTCGATTCATCCAGAATATCCGTCAGCATAAAGAATACCATCTGTACTCCATTTTTCTCCAGTACTTCCGGCAGATATGGAGTCAGCATCTCTTTCACTTCCTGCAGTTCTTCTTTACTCATCGAATTCAGCTGTCCCACGCCAAATACCATATCATTTACTGTAAACTGCTTGAAATCCTGGAAACAGATATCTTCTGCCGTCTTTCCTGCAAGACTGCTTCCTGCCTTGAACATTGCCTGTGCCTGTTCTTCCAGATTGATTCCTGCAATCTTTCCAAGTTTCTTTGCAACTTTTTCATCCAGCGATGTGCAGGTCGGCGAGCGGAATAACAGTGTATCGGAAATGATTGCCGAACAGAGAAGTCCTGCAATCGTTGGTGTGATCTCTACGTCGTTTTCTTTATACATCTGATATACGATCGTTGCCGTACATCCTACCGGCTGGTTTCTGAAAAATACAGGTCCCATCGTCTCGATATTTCCCAGTCTGTGATGATCAATGATCTCCACGATCTCAGCTTCCTCGATACCGTCTACTGCCTGATTCTTCTCGTTATGATCCACCAAGATCACTTTCTTTTTACTTACATTTAAGAAACGACGTCTTGATACGAATCCCTTAAACTTCCCATGCCGGTCGATAATCGGGAAATCACGGTATTTCTTCTTTGCCATAACTTCCTTAATATCTTCCACATAATCACTCATATGGAAACAAGTAAGTGGTGTCTTCGTCATAAAGCGCTTGACCGGAACGCTCTGGTTGATCAGTCTGGCTGCCGTAAATGTATCGTGCGGTGTACTGATGATTACCGTACTCTGCTCATCTGCACGTTTGATCACTTCTTCGGATACTTCCGCATTCTGGCAGACTACCATACAGCTTACATCAATATCAAGTGCACACATCTGTGATTCTACACGATTTCCAAGGATCACCAGATCATCTTTTTCTATAAATTCCTGCATAAGCTCCGGACTTGATGCACCGATTGCTACTTTTCCTTTTGTAAAATATCCATGTTCGTTACCGGTTACCATCTCTCCATCCAGTGTATTCATGATGTTACGATACTGCGTTCTTGCTTTGGAAAGGATCATATTATCATATACATCCATATAAGATGTCGCAATGTCTCCGGTTGAAATAACACCCAGGAGCTCTTCATCTCTTAAAATCGGAAGTGTCTTGATGTTATTCTCCTTCATCTTTGTCCATGTATCTTTCAAAGATACATTCGGTCCTACACCATCTATCTGGTGGATATCCATATCTTTTACCTGTAATTTGACATTCTCCAGAAGATTTGGAACCTTCACTCCAAATTTCTGTAATACATAGTGTGTCTCTTCATTTATCTGACCGGCTCTTTTTGCAATATAATCATTACCGGTTATTTCTCTTTTTAAATTTGCATAGGCAATTGCTGAACAGATGGAATCCGTATCGGGATTCTTATGTCCCACAACGTATATTTTTCCTGCTTTCTTAGCCATATTTTCTCTTTCACATCCCTTTTTATATCATCTCTTAAGTATTAAGCTTGCCATCTTTTTAAGAATTCGTCAACCTTTATTTCTATGTATTTCGTATTTTTCTTTGAACAATATTATACTTCTATGCTATACTTAAGACAGTATAAAAGAACATTTTCAATTATGTTCTTAATAATAAGAAGGGAACTTAATACTATGAGCGAAGAATTATTACACGAAGAAACACAGAACGAAGGAACACCTGTTACAATGGCTGATCTTGAGGAACATTTTGACGATGCAAATCCATGGAATGTAGTAAAATCTTACATGGAAAAAGGTACTGTCCTTCCTGTAAAAGTAGAAGGGATTGTAAATGGCGGCGCCATTGCCATGGTTGAAGGTTTGCGTGGATTCATCCCGGCATCCAGATTATCTCTCTCCTATATCGAAGATCTTGAAACTTACCTGTTAAAAGATATTGAAGTCAAAGTCATCGATGTAGATGAAGCAAATAACCGTCTCGTACTCTCTGCACGCGAGATTCTCCAGGAAAAAGCAAGAAAGGAAAGAGAAGCTAAGATTGCCGCTGTCAAAGTTGGAAGCATCGTAACAGGCACTGTAGAAAGCCTTCAGAATTACGGAGCATTTGTAGATCTCGGCGACGGTCTCTCCGGTCTGGTACACATTTCCCAGATCAGCTTAAAACGAATCAAATCACCTGCTGATGTATTAAATGTCGGAGACGAAGTAACTGTAAAGATCATCGGAATAAAAGATGGCAAGATCAGCCTGAGTATGAAAGCTCTCGAAGAAGAGAAAAAAGAGGAAGAAGAAATCCATGTAGAGATCCCGAAGGCTGAAGAGATCGGTACAAGTCTTGGGGATTTATTCAAAGGGTTGAAATTAGATTAGTTTCTATTTAATCGATTAACGGAGTTGGCCTCTCGGTCCTTGAAGAACACAGTATATAGTCGTTCTTGATCAGGTTCCGTGCACTAAGAAACAGTAAGAGCGCCAAAATAACCTAAAAACAAAGGAATTACGTTCACAACTCGTCCCTTTGGGACTCAAACAAGTTCACTACATTCCTTTAACGGTTATTTTGACGCTCTTACTGTTTCTAAACACACTCCACGTTCACTAGAACGGCTATTTTTTATAACCTTTACGTATAATCGGAAAATTATAATATAAGCCTTGATTTTCCGGTGCTTCTATACACTTCCGGATTCACCTTCTCCAAATCCCGCAGCCACACTTCCGAGCAAGCATCACTCGGCATTCTCCAGTCTCCTCTAGGAGATAATGCCACGGTTCCAACCTTCGGGCCATCCGGCAGACAGGAGCGTTTGAACTGCTGGATAAAGAATCTTCTGCAGAATGTGTATAACCATTTGTAGATGGTTGCATCATCATATTCACCCTCAAATGCATAACGTGCGATACGGTAGATCTTACTTGGTTCATAGCTGAATCTCAACAGATAATATAAGAAGAAATCATGTAATTCATAAGGGCCGACCAGATCTTCTGTCTTCTGCGCAATCTCGCCATCTTTTGGCGGAAGGAGTTCCGGGCTGACCGGTGTATCCAGCACATCGTACAGTACTTCTTTCAACTCCTGATCTTCACAGGTATCTGCATAATAATGTACAAGGTGACGTACCAGCGTCTTCGGAACAGATGCATTCACTCCATACATAGACATATGGTCTCCGTTATAAGTTGCCCATCCAAGTGCAAGTTCGGACATATCTCCTGTTCCGATCACAATTCCTCCTGTCTGATTTGCTACATCCATCAATACCTGAGTTCTCTCTCTTGCCTGAGAATTTTCATAGGTTACACTATGATCCTCCGGATCATGCCCGATATCTTTAAAATGCTGTTCGACCGCTGCCCCTACCGGGATTTCCCGCAGTGTTGCTCCGAGCTTTACTGACATCTTGCATGCATTCTGATAAGTTCTGTCCGTAGTTCCAAAACAAGGCATCGTCACAGCTACAATTCCACTACGATCCATTCCTAATGCGTCAAATGCTTTTGCTGACACCAACAGTGCCAGCGTAGAATCCAGACCTCCCGAAATACCAACGACTGCACTTTTGGCATGTGCATGTGCCAGACGTTTTTTCAGCCCCATAGCCTGAATCGTCAGAATTTCTTCACAACGCAAGTT
>PVML01005373.1_pt1 | contig 10685 bp, 9 predicted proteins | sample 1853371 | NCBI WGS metagenome assembly PVML01 (sample SAMN08533508, study PRJNA380276) | Human gut metagenome, whole genome shotgun sequencing project. | isolation source: participant 1, chromium library | host: Homo sapiens | collected 2017 | reverse complement strand
TGCCGCGAAAGCGTTGGGATTGCGCGTCCATCTGGACGGTGCGCGGATCCTGAACGCCGCCTTAGCCAGCAGCTGCTCTGTTCAAAGGATCGCGGACTGCGCGGATACTGTGACGTTCTGCCTGTCCAAAGGACTGGCGGCGCCGGTCGGTTCCGTTTTAACCGGGGATCAGGTTTTCATTGAAAGAGCGCGGCGCAACCGCAAACTGCTGGGCGGCGGGCTGCGGCAGGCTGGAATTCTGGCTGCGGCCGGACTGGTGGCCTTGGATTCGATGACACAGCGATTGGCGGAGGATCATGCCCACGCAAAGCTGTTGGGGAGCCTGCTGGCTGCGATCGACGGGATTTCCGTGGAAACCGAGCGGATTCAGATCAATATGGTGTTCTTTAAAGTCGATCGTGAAAAGCGGACTCCGGAGGATTTTCTGAACCAATTGAAAGAAAAAGGAATTTTAACGAATCCGGATGATCACGGACTGTTCCGCTTTGTCACACATTATGGTATTATGGAAAGCGACGTCCGGGCTGCGGCGCAGGCAGTCCGGGAAATCATGGAGGGATAGAATGACGAAGTTAAAAGCGGTGATGTTTGACATGGACGGGGTCTTGATCGACAGCGAGCGGCTGAGCTTGTCTATGTGGGAAAAGGTGAACGAAGCGCGGGGGCACGTCTTCGACGTTTCCGTCATGACGAACATGATGGGCGGCTCGCAGCAGGAGAACTTTGAACGATTCGGGCATCTGCTTCCGCCGATGGAAGTGTACGAAGCAATGTGGCAGGAGAAGAAACAGATGACGGATGCCTGGATTGAGGCTAACGGCATGCCGCTGCGGCCGGGAGTGAAGGAAATTCTGGCGGCGTTAAAAGAAAATGGGGTACGGCGGCTGATCGTTTCCTCGACGCCGCGCGAATACGCGTTGTATTTATTGGAAAAAGCAGGATTGAGCGGATGTTACGACAACGGGATTTTCGGCGACGAAGCCGGCCGGCGCAAACCGCATCCGGATCTGTATAACAAGATGATGGAGATGGAAGGTTTACGGCCGGAGGAATGCATTATTGTGGAAGACTCCGCCAACGGTGTCAAGGCAGGCTATGCCGCAGGTGTGCGGGTATTTGCGATTCCTGATACTGCTTGTCTGGAACAATTCCGCGATCACGAAGCCTACGCGATCGTCGATTCCATGGACGATGTGCGGCGCTGGGCGCTGGAACAGACAGCCGCATAATCGCGGAGAATTTTCAAACAGACAATCTGATCTGTTGAAATCAAGCAAAAAAAGACGGCGATCTTAATGAACCTGGGTTCTTTGGATGATCCATTCAGAGCGGTTCACTTTGATTCCGTCTTTTTTAATGCTTACTTCCTGGCTTTTTTTGGACTTAACGGATCTGAATCAGTCTTGCCTCATAAGGCCGCAATAACCGCGGCTGGGGATCGGTGTAGGAATCCATCAGAATCCGGCCTTCCGTCTTGAGGTCAAAGTGGGCTGGGGAGCCGCTGAGGTTGATCAGAATCAAAAATTCTGCCTGTTCGTCAGACCGTTGATAAGCGAGAATTTGTTTGTGATGAACCAAAACCGGTTTCATCGCTCCCGTATTGAATGCTGAATACGTTTTGCGCAGGGCGATCGCCTGTTTATACCAGCGGTTGATGCTCGTTTCAGAAACCAGATCCGACTTTAGATTGATCTGCTTATAATTCGGATTCACCTTGATCCAGGGCTGATGATCGCTGAAGCCGGCATAGTCGCTGTCGTCCCACTGCACCGGCGTGCGGGCGTGATCGCGGGTCATGCGCTGTACGACCTTTTTAGCGATGAATTTCGGCAGATGCATCATCGTCTGCAAGGTGCCGTAAATGTTGATCGCTTCATAATCCCGCCATTCGTCCTGTTCCAGATGACAGTTGGTCATGCCGATCTCCTCGCCCTGATATACAAGCGGTGTTCCTCTTAACGTCAGGTTCATCAAAGCAAACGCCTTCGCGCTTTCGACGCGGTATTGCCTGTCGTTGCCGAAACGGGAGATCGAGCGGGGCTGGTCATGATTGTTCATGTAGTTGGCAACCCAGTAATTTCGTTTCTGGCTGTCGGTCTGCCAACGGAAAATAATCGACTTGAAGCCGGGAATCGTCCAGTGATACAGCTTGCGGAAATCATATTTGCCTAACGGTCCGCAGTCCTGCAGATGCAGATCAAACATGATCATCATGTTAAGTTCGCCGCGTTGTTCGCCGGCATACAGCGCGCACGCGTCGTTGTCTGCCATCATGCCTTCGCCGATCGTGATGAAGTCGTAGTCGTTGGACAGCTTCCCGATCAGCTCCTGGATGTAGGCATGGGATTGCGGCAGATTGGTCATGAACTCTTTGGCAAACTGATAGCCCTTCTTTTCCGGATGCCAGCTCGGCAGTCCCGGCTGCTTGGCAATCGTGTTGATGACGTCCATGCGGAAGCCGCTGACGCCTTTGTCCAGCCAGAACCGCATGACGTTGGCAATTTCTTCGCGGACCCGCGGATTCTCCCAGTTGAGATCGCATTGGTGCGGCGTGAAGGTAGTCAGATACCAGCTGCGCGGTTTCAGCGGATCCTTTGTCCACGCGCTGCCGCCGAACATGCTGATCCAGTTGTTTGGTTCCTTATCGTTAATGTCCTCGCGGAAGTAGTAACAATCCCGATACGGACTGTTCGGATCGTTTAAACAGGCCTGAAACCAGGGATGTTGATCGCTGGTATGATTCGCGACCAGATCCATCACAATGCCCATGCCGCGTTTCTTACATTCCGTCAACAGCGCGTCGAAATCCGCCATCGTTCCGAAATCCGGATGGATGTTGTAATAATCGCTGATGTCATAACCGTAATCGGTATTGGGGGAACAATATACCGGCGAGAGCCAGATCAGATCCACGCCCAGATCCTGCAGATGATCCAGCCGGCGCAGAATGCCCTTGAGATCGCCGATTCCATCATGATTGGAATCCTGGAACGAGCGCGGCCAGATCTGATAAATAATTTTATTTTTGTAGTCCATCATATCACCCCTGTCATTGTATCACAATGACAGGGTAAAAGCTTTGGATTTCCGTAATCGTGAACATTCAGGTTCTAGCCGGTACAGAAGGCGCAACACAGCTTTTGGATCAAAGAGGATCGTTGAAAAAGAACCCCTGGAATGAGAATATGATCGGGACAGAAAAAGAAACCAGCTGGGAAAGCTGGTTCTTGGCAAGGGAGATCGGCTCTGATCTTAGGGGAAGACTGCGGAAACTGTCGTCTACAATTCCTCGCCGTTGCTTTCAATCACCCGCTTGTAATAGGCAAAGGAGTCCTTTTCGTAGCGGTTGAGTGTGCCGTGACCTGCGTCGTCGACATCGACATAGATGAAGCCGTAACGCTTGGAAATCTGGCCGGTGGAACAGCTGATCAGATCGATGCAGCCCCAGGGGGTATAGCCGAACACCTTGACGCCATCCAGGATGATCGCGTCCTTGATCGCCTGGATGTGCTGGCGCAAATAGTCGATGCGGTAAGGATCATGAACCGTATGATCGGCGTTCAGCACATCCGCGGCACCCAATCCGTTCTCCGCAATAAACAACGGCTTGTGATAGCGGTCATAAAACAGATTCAACGTGTAGCGCAGTCCGATCGGATCAATTTGCCAGCCCCATTCGCTCTTTTTCAAATGCGGGTTGAAGATAAAGCTGCCCATGTTGCCGGCAGTGCGCTGCATCGCTTCATCCTGAGCGGCCGCGACGCTGGTCTGGTAATAGCTGAACGCCATGAAATCGCAGCAGCCTCCGCTTAAAATTTCCGCGTCGCCCGGCTGGATCGGCAGGCGGATGCCTTCCTGCTGCAGCTGGATGAGCTTGTATTCCGGAAGGAAGCCGCGCATTTGGACATCCGGATAGTAAGTATCACGCTGCTGGTTTTGTTTCAGTGCGGCCAGGTTGTCTTCCGGCTTGCAGGAATAAGGATAGGCCGGAGAAACGCCGATCATGCAGCCCATTTGAAACTGCGGATAGTGATCGTGTGCGAAACGGACAACCTGCGCGCTGGCCAGCAGTTGATGATAGCTGGCTGCTTCGATAAGACGGCGGTCCTTTGAGAAGACGCCGGCGTTGATAAAACCGCTGTGAACAACAGAATTCAGCTCATTGAAGGTCAGCCAGTATTTGACTTTATGCTGGTATCGCTCAAACACGGTTTTCACGTAGCGGACATAACAGTCGATCACCCGCCGATCGGCGAAGCCGTTGTATTTTAATGTCAGCGCCAGCGGCATTTCATAATGCGAAAGCGTGACGATCGGTTCGATGCCGTACTTCAGGCACTCGTCGAAGACGTTGTCATAAAACCGCAGGCCGGCCTCGTTGGGTTCGGTCTCCTCGCCCTGGGGATAAATCCGCGTCCACGCGATTGACATCCGGTAACAGTTGAAGCCCATTTTGGCAAACAGCGCCAGGTCTTCTTTGTAACGATGATAATGGTCAATCGCCTGATGATTCGGATAGTATTCATCGTCAAGCAGCGCCGGGATTCCTTTTTCGGGATAAGTATTCATTTTAAACGCCATCGCCGCGCCTTCCTGATCCCCGCTGCGGTAGGTCACGCCGCGCATCTTCGCGATGTGTTTTTTCATGGCTTCCGGCACATCGGGCAGCGAAGCCGTGTGCTTTGCCAGTCCGCCGCAGGTCAGAACGTCAGCGATGCTGATGCCCTTGCCGTCCTCGTTCCACGCGCCCTCGCATTGGTTTGCCGCCGTCGCGCCGCCCCATAAGAAACCTTTAGGAAATTTCGTCATGTTCGTTGACCTCACTTTTCTTTTTTTAAAAGGATGCGTTGCCGCATCCTTGGTTTGTCAGCTATTTGGAAACGGTGATTGCTCCGGCTTCACTTTCCGCCTGTTCTTCCTTCATCGCCGCCTTTTCCGCGATTTTGAAGAAGGGGAAGAAGATGGCGACGGAAACCGCTACCAGAATCAATCCCCAGATTAACCCGGAAATCGAATTGGTCGCCATCCAGAAATAGATCGGGGTCGGAATGACGTTGGACAGCGCGACGCCGGTCATCGGTGCGACCAGGCCCATCCGCATGACGAGGGATGTTAGCATGACGCAGATTCCCGGACACAGGACACAGGGCAGCGCCATGATCGGATTCAGAATGATCGGAAACCCGAACATGACCGGTTCGGTAATGTTGAAGATTGAAGTTGCGATGGACAGCTGGCCCAGACTCTTGTATTGCTTCGCTTTTGAAAACAGCAGCAGGATCGTCAGACCGAGAATCCCGACGTTGGTGATCGGCGTCAGCATTGCCCATTCGAGATACGGAGCTGCTTCTCCGGCCGCAAAGGCCGCCATGTTTGCCTGCGTCGCCGCGGAACGAATTGAGCCCAGCGTCGCGTAGGTCAGCATATCGCCATGAATACCGAACATCCACAACAGTTTGCCGGACATCAGATACAAAGCCGCGCCGATCGGATTGGCGCCGATTCCCATCAGTGGTTTCTGCAGCATCGTGTAGATAAAGCTCTGCATCGTGCCGTAAGCTGTCTGCGCAAAGCCCATGCGGACCGCCATAAACAGAATGAAGACCAGCCCGGCCGGAATCATCGTTTCAAACATGCCGGCGACGGAAGGCGGGATGGAATCCGGCATTTTGATCTTGATGTTTTTCTCTAACAGGAAGACGTAAAGCCGCGCGCCGATCAGGCCGCAGATCATCGCGACGAAGATTCCCTGCGAACCCAGGACGCTTAAGGAAAGAACGTTGCTGGCAAGACCGGTGATTGTTTCTCCGGCTTCATTGACCAGGCTGACCGTCGCTTCAAACGGCGTGACGATCATGAACGAACCGAACGCGACCATCGCTGCCGGCAGCGGCCGCTGACCGAATGATTTTGCCGTTTCGTAGCCGACGCACAGGACGACCATGATGGCGTAGAGATTGGAGACCATGTTGATCGGAATCGAAAGGATGTTGCCGAACCCGCTGGTGGTCAGAAAGGTCTGCCAGGGGCCGATCGGAATCGATTTGACCAGGGAAAAGAGCGACGCGCCGATGGAGAAGGCAGCGATGCCCATGAAGGCGTTCATGATGATTTTCACATAGCGCAGCTGTGCGAATTTCATGACTTTCTCAGTGATTTTATCCAGTTTACTCATTGGTTTTCTCCTCTATTGATTCAAAAGGGCTTACTCCCCCATCAGCTTTTGAGCGGCGGCTAAGACCTTGGCGCCGTCCAGGCGGCCATAGGCGACCATGTCGATAACGTCGACCGGCAGATCCGGGCATTGCTTCCGGACGTTGTCCAGCTCATAGCGGACCTGCGGTCCGATCAGGATGCAGTCGGCGGTTTCCGCAGCGGTTTTGGCCTGGCTGACGGACGAAGCGCTGATCGTGCATTCATAGCCGGACGCTTTGGCGGCGGCGCGCATTTTGTTCATCAGCATGCCGGTCGACATGCCCTGAGCGCAAAGCAGTACGATATTTTTCATCTTCATTTCCTCATTTCCATGGTTTTTCTGCCGGGGTTGCAGCCCGGATCATTTCAATCATTTCCCCGGCCATATCTTTGACGGTCATGGCGTTCATCACGTGATCCTGCGCATGCACCATCAGTAAGGTAATCGGCACCGGACTGCCGTTGGTTTCCGCGAAGATCAGACCGGTCTGGCACTGGTGCGCGTCCACCATTTTTTATCGCATTCGATCATCAGCGCATCGGCTTCGTCCAGATGTCCGGCCCGCGCAGCGCGGATTGCCTGCATCGCCAGGCTGCGCGCGTCGCCGGCTGCGGTGATCAGCCGCATGATCGTCAGTTCCATTTCATTTTCCATTTTAAGCTCCTTTCCTGTTCTGAAGAAATTCCGCTCCGTGCTTCTCTGCAGCGAAGTCCCGGATTGGATTTCCGTTTGACAAATTCAGTCTAGCATGGCGTTTCCGACAACTCCAACCGGAATGTTTCCGGGGCGGCTGCGGAACTTTTTGAGCTTTCATCGCCGCGCCGCTTCCTGCAGACAGTCCATCAAGCAGCGGAATGTGCGGCTGGCGATCGTTTTATCCACAAGGCCGGAATCGCTCAGATAGTTGGTGATCGTACGGTAAAAATTCTCCGCGTCAGGATCCTGTTCGGCCAGCGAGATCAGAAAGACGACCTGAACGTCGTGATGTCCCCAGAAAACAGGCTGTTCCAGGATCGCGGTCATCACAAACTTGCCGCTGCCCAGAATCTGATAGGGATGCGGAATCGCCACGCGGTTGCCAAAGTCGGTCTGCCCCATCGCCTCGCGCTTCATAACCAGCTCGAAAAAATCGTCCGGAACGGACCGGTAGCCGCTGACGGCCTGACAGATCGTCTTCAGCGCCTGCTTTTTGGTCTGCGCCTTCACCCGGGGCAGAAACAGCCGGCTGTCGAAGTAGCGGCTGAGAAAGCGGCCGTCGCCGTTTTCAAAGATTTTTTGATAATCGTTAATTTCCTTATCGCTTAACAACAGGGATACCTCATAAACCGGTACCGGCAGGCTGATATTGAGCGGCACGGTCGTGAAGACAAAGTCGATCCGCAAGCCTTTGAAATCCAGCTCTTCCAGATCAAAGACCGTGGCTTCGACGATCCGGTTGATGTACTTGCCGAAGGCTCGTTTATAATTGTAAAGAAATAACTGCGAGGTTCCCCGGCCGGAGACGCACACGACTACGATGTTGTAGCGGCGGACCGGGCGGTCGCGTTGTTCCATTGCCAGGGCGAACAGCACGGCCAGATAGGCGATCTCATCCTCAGGCACGTCTTTGCCATAGTGGCTGGACAGCGCGGAGCAGGCGCAGACCGCAACGGTATAGGCGAACGCGTATTGCCGCTGGATCTGGCTGAGTATCGGATTTTTCAGCGGAATGTTGTAGCGCATGCGGATATCGAGCGGCACCATGTGCTGGTTGAGGGAAACGCGCAGCTCCAGATTATCGCGGAATCAAGAAGCATGCCCTCGTAAACGGCGTTGAGCATCTTTAAGACAAGTTCGTCGATCTGCGCGCTGATGACGAGATTGCTTCCGTATTTTCCCTGTGAATCCGAGCTGGCCTTGCCGCTGATATGCAAGGCGATATACAGTTGCTCATCTTCCGAATACGTCACGCCCAGCTGCTTCCGGATCGCCTCGCAAACCTCTTGTGCCGTCCTGATAATTTTATCGCCGACTAACCGGCGCATTTCTGCGCGCGCGCTGTCGGAATAGAGCATTGGCTGATGACTGCGGATCCGCTGGTTGGCGATCACGAGGTGGACGATCAGATTCTCAAAGGAAGTTTCCGAGATCCGGATGTGATGGACGCGGAAAATGACGCTGAGAATTTCAAAGAGGATCTGGCCGTCGGCTTTCTGAAGCGGGCTGGTAAAGCTCATGTTGTTTTTATACAGACAGTTGGCAATGCACAGCCGGCGGTTGAATTCGCTGCCTTCGACGCGGATACCGTAATTCGGGCGGCGGTTGATCGTTAGATGATAAAGATTCAGAATCGCTTCCACCTGCTTTAAATCAGCGGTGATTGTATTGCGCGAAACGTAGATCATCTGGCTCAGTTCTTCCAGCTTGATATAGTCCGGATGATATAACAGGTAACCTAACAGAAAATCCACACGTTCGGCGTAGGTGGAAGGAATGTGCGTTTGCGGTGTTTCGCTCAGCCATTGGTTGAATGCGTCCGCGTCGGTGATAGCCAGTTGATAACCGGTGCCCGGTTTGGCGATCAGTTGTGCGCCGTTTTCTGTCAATTCCTCCGCTAAGAGCTTCAATCGCGAGCGTACCGTTTTTTCACTGAGATGCACCGCGGCGGCCAATTGGGCGGAAGTCGCCGGCTGATTCGTTTGTAAAAGCGTCAAGAGCCGCTTCATTTCCGATTCCATGGATCTGTCCCCCTTTTCTTCATGCAGAACTTTCAATTTTAAAATAACATTCTTTTGACGAAAACTCCAACCAATAACAACGGAAAGCGACTGCGGTAAACGCTGTGCGGCGTGAAGAAAGGGAAGGGTGTAGACGGAAAAGACGAAGACCTGGAATCAGACGCGATGACCATAAGCTGCCCCGAACGAATCGGAGATCGCAAAAAAGCCAGGCCAAACATCAACCGGGCGACTTTAGGGAATTCATAACGATTTTTCCGTACAGAAAAACCCTTAAACACAATCAAAAAAACAGCCCGGAGAGCTGTCTTTTGCATCCTGATTTTTGAATCCTTTGCGCAGAAACAACGCCGGAAACTTATAATCCGTTAATGGAAAAACTGAGAAGCAATCATTAGATTGATGATCAGCGGCAGCGCCGCGAAAAGATAAGGAAGCAAAGGCGCAGGGTCATTTTCCCTGTCGTCTCCCCGCGGCTGCCGAACAGGCTGGTAGGCAGGCCGCCGCAGTTCCAGCGAAATATGGCTTGCGCCGGCATAGCCAAAGACAATCAGCGCCAGTCCGATCAGCCAGAGGACGTCCAGCCGTTTGTGGAATCCCCATAATAAAATGATCTGGACAAGCAGGCAGAGAATGAAATAAAATCCGCCGAGCAGCAGGGTTTGTTTTCGACTCATAGCATTATTCCTCTTTTCTTCATCCCTTCTTATGGCCAACGACTGGTTTTTAACGAAAGGTTTTTCTTCATTCTTATTATAACGGGAATTCCAGTTTTTAGCGAATCCTTTTTAATTCTGTTCCGGATCATTTTTCTTCCGTCAATTCGACGGGATCAAGTTGATAATGAACCTATTCCAAGCTAAAATAAAAAGAGGTAAAGCTTAACGTGCTCGTTATGGATTATCATGGCAGATTAGTAAATTAGATAAAGAAAAGGAAAGGTACAGAAATGATTCAAGATACCGTTAAAAATAAACGGCCGGGGAGGAACGGATGAAAAGAATCGCATGGCTGACCACGGGCGGCACGATCGCCTGCGCCCAACAGGAAGAAGGGCTGACGCCGCAGCTGGATGCCGGAGGACTGCGCCGGCTCTTAGGCACCTTGATCGATCAATATGAAATCAAGACGTGGGATTTGTTCACGCTGGACAGCTCCAACATTCAGCCGGAGGAATGGCAGCGGATCGCGGAGAAGGTGGCGGAGCTCATCGCGGAAGGCTGGGCTGAGGGTGTGATTCTGACTCATGGCACGGATACGATGGCCTACACCGCTTCCGCTTTAAGCTTTATGCTGGAAAATGTTACGCTGCCGGTCGTCCTGACGGGGTCGCAGCTGCCTCTGGCAGATCCGTTAAGCGACGGGCTGGAGAATATCCGGACCGCGCTGGCGATGGCTGCGAGTGGGCATGCCGGGGTTTTCGTGGCGTTTAACCGTCAGATTTTACTGGGCACCCGCGCGGTGAAGGTCCGTACGACGAATTTCCAGGCGTTTGAAAGCGTCAACGTTAAACCGGTCGGCTGGATCGACAGCCGGGGATTGAATATCCGCAGCGGTTTGCTTCCGCTTGCCGACGGTCCGTTTCAGCTGCGCAGTCAGCTGTGCAAGGAAGTCGTCCTGATCAAGCTGATCCCGGGCATGAATCCGAAACTGTTCGACGCGTTGATTCAGATGGCCTGCCGCGGCGTGGTGATCGAGGCCTTCGGGATCGGCGGGCTGTCCGACCTCATAGACGCTGAAATCACTTTGTTCATAAAGACACTGACTGCAGA
>PVML01007567.1_pt1 | contig 10717 bp, 10 predicted proteins | sample 1853371 | NCBI WGS metagenome assembly PVML01 (sample SAMN08533508, study PRJNA380276) | Human gut metagenome, whole genome shotgun sequencing project. | isolation source: participant 1, chromium library | host: Homo sapiens | collected 2017 | reverse complement strand
ATCGATTGGCTGCGTTGCAAAACAAGAATTCAATTTGACTGATTATAAGGGGCCAGGCAAAAAAATGGAGCGGATAGGGCCACGAGAGTTTATTTCCTTAATTAAATATGCAGATTTCGTTTTTACGGATTCTTTTCATGGAGCAGTTTTTGCGCTGATTCATCAAATTCCTTTTGTGGTGTTCGAACGAAATAAATCCGGTCATGTGTCCATGAATTCAAGATTATATGATCTTCTGGATCTTTTTCAGGAAAAAAAATGATTGGTTAATGTGGATGTATTTAATTGTATTGAAGCTTTGACCACAATTGATTCTATAAAGATTAGAAAGATTATTTGTGAACGCAAGAAACAGTCAATAGACTTCTTATTGAAGGCAATAAAAACGGGGTGCCAAGAATATCACAAGCAGGTGGAGATAAAAACTATTTTAGGTAGGGAAGATGAATGCTCAGGATGCGGTGGATGTGTTGCGCTTTGTCCGAAGAAATGTATTTCCTTAGGAAAGGACAAGAATGGTTTTCTAGTACCTGTTATTAATACTCAAACATGTATAGAATGTGGTCTTTGTAAAAATGTTTGTCCGATGCAGAATTATAATGACAAACATATTCCTGTTAAAACTTATGCGGCGTACTCAAAAAAAGCATTTTCGAGTAGTACATCTGGAGGGCTTGGTTATACTATTGGGAAGAGATTCATTGAAAATTGTGGGATAGTATATGGTGCCGCTTATGCAGACAAGTTTAAAGTTCGGATGGTCAGAACTGACTCTTTAGAGGCGTTAAGTCTAATTCAAGGTACAAAATATGTACAAGCAGATATGACTGGTGTGATAGAGAATATTTTAATGGATCTTGAGGGTAAGAAAGAGGTATTATTTACGGGTACACCGTGCCAAGTTGCAGGTGTGTTAAGTGTAGCTAAAAGCAAAAAACTAGAAAAAAAGTTAACGACTATCGAAATCGTCTGTCATGGAACGCCATCACAAAAAATGTTTGATGATTATCTGAATTGGGCACAGCAACATTATGAAAGTCAAGTCATTGCTTATTCTTTTAGAGCAAAGGAAAATGATAGGGATAAAGATTTTATGCTGAACATTGTGTTAGCTGATAGTCGAAATCTAATGGTATCTGGACTTAAAGATCCATATTATAAAGCTTTCTTATCGACACATTGGTTCCGAGAAAGCTGCTATAGTTGTCCCTTTGCTACAAAAGAACGTGTTGCGGATATAACACTAGGTGACTTTTGGAATGCAGAAACACTTCCAAATGATTTTGGAAAAGATAGAAGGATATCAGTAGTTGTTTTGAATACGCATAAAGGTGAAGTTGTTTTAAAAGACGTTCAAGACAATATTGAGCTTCAAGAAACAAGTTGGGAAGTTGCAGCCCAAGGAAATGCAAATTTGTATAGAGCTACAAGAAAATTTGCAGGATATGTTGGATATGGTGAAGCGAAGCGAGATTTCTTTGAGAAAGAATACAACGTGGGTATTGATTTAAAAAAATATATCCTAAATCAGCTTCCGATTGCAACACGTCGGACAATAAAGAAAATCAGCAAACATTGAGGAATAGAAGATGAGAGTAGCTGTGATTATGTCAACATACAATGGTGAAAAATACTTAAAGCAGCAGATTGACAGTATTTTGAATCAAACAGTAGTTGAACAGGAATTATTTATTAGAGATGATGGATCAACGGATACCACTGTAGATATACTCAGAGAGTATGAAGCAAACTATTTGGGTATTCACCTTGATATTGGATTGAATTTAGGATTTAGGCAGAGCTTTATGCAGGAATTATTAAAAGTAGATGGGTTCGACTATTATGCATTTAGCGATCAAGATGATTTTTGGGAACAAGAAAAATTGATTCAGGGGTGTATAAAGTTGGAAAAGATACCAGGAAATATGCCTGCCGTATATTATTCGAATTTAAAAGTAGCTGATGAAAATCTTAATGTATACCATACCACAAAATTGCAAGATAGAAAGCAATCTTTAGGCAGTTTGGTCATGCGACGATCTATTGCAGGGTGTACTATTGTTTTCAATAAGTGCATGTGGAAAAAAATTGCAAGCGTAAAAGTTACAGATGACATGCTTAAACGAGGGCATGATAGTTTTATTCTATCGTTATGCTATTCAGTGGGAGGAACCGTCGTATGCGATGCCAATGCATATATTCGATATAGACAGCACACTTCGAATACATCTGGTAGCTCTCATGGTTTAGTTCATCGATTAAACAAAGAGTGGGATATACTGTTTAAAAAAAAGGGAACTGAGCCAGCGATTGCGAGAAGTTTATTGGAGAACTGGAAAGAAGATATAAAACCGAAAGAGAAAAATGAACTTCAACTGGTAAACAATAGTGAAAATTCAATGATTGCTCGTTTGAAAATTGTCTTGTCCAATGATTTTGTAACTGGCAATTTGTTGCTTACGATTGTGGGTAAAGCAAAAGCACTATTTGGATTATTATAATACGAGGAAAGAATAGAGAAATGAACGAGAGGGAAATTGCAAAAAATTATTATGAACTTAATAAACGTGCATTGGACTTTAGAAATTCAAAGGAATTTTTCATTGGAGAGAGAATAGTTAGATATATCAAGTTAATTAAGGGGTTACATTTCATTATGTTAATAAAACTACTATTCGAAGATATATGGAGAGTTCTGTTTAAGAAAAAAAGGAATCCTAAGGTTCAGACATTGGATTTTTCAGAGCCGTACAGTGGAAAACGAATAGCGGTTTATACTTCTGTATATGGAGGATATGATAAAATTTTGGAGCCTCTATATAGAGATCCAATGTGCGATTATTTTATCTTTACAGATCAAAAGATTGACGATAATAGTATTTGGAAGAAGATAGATTTTGATGACATTCCAAGCTTCATTAATACTAATTTCTTGAAAAATAGATGTGTAAAAATGTTTCCTCATAAGATTCTCAAAGAATATGATTATTCTGTTTATATTGATGGAAACCTACAAATCACTTCAGAAATTTCGCTAATGTTTAAGGATTTTTCTAGTCGGACAGGAATAGCAATGCACAAGCATCCAAGTAATAGTAGCATTTACGAAGAAGTAATGTATAACAGAAGATTAGGTAAAATCACAAATAGTGATGCGGATTTCCTGAGTAATTTGTACAAGAAAAATAATATGCCAGATCATTTTGGAATGTTTGAGTGTAACGTAATTTGTCGTTGCAGTAATAATCCTAAGTGCATCGAAATAATGGGGAAATGGTGGGATGAAGTATATAAAGGTGTTAAGCGAGATCAACTATATTTTACATATGTGTTGTTTATACTTGGCTATAAATTTCAAGATATTGCTTTGATTGGAGATAATATCAATGCAAACCCAATGTTTATTAGATATCAGCACAAATAAGGAAAACAACCCAATATGATAATTTATTTTAATAACGGATCAAATCCGTTTTTTTTAGAGTTTAAAAATAGTGGATATAAAATACTTAATCCATACAACAACAAAATGAAAGTTAAAATCATTAGAAAACTTGAAAGATTTAGCTTTCTTGGAAATTGGTTATATAATACAAAGGAAATCAAACCTAATATTGAGGAAAATATTATTATATTTGATTCTAACATTTCGAAGAAATTTCTTGAATGGATAAGGAAGACATACCCTAAAAACAGAATAATTTTCTGGTATTGGAATCCGGTAAATAGTGTTACTACTACTATTTTTCCTGATAAAATCCCTAAAGGTGTAGAAAAATGGTCGTATTCTCCAAAAGACTGCCGTCAATACAAATTGAATTATAATACCACTTTTCTATTTGATTCTGTGGTGCAAAATATTGATTCTAAAAATGAGATTGTATCGAATAAAAAAGCGTTGTTTGTAGGTAGAGATAAAGGGAGATTAAAAGAACTATTACATTTAAAAATGAAATTGGAAAATGCAGGGATTAGTTGTGATTTTCATATTATTGGAGACTGTCAGCCAAATGGATATAGTTACGAGAAACCTATTTCATATGATAAAGTAGTTAAAATGATAAAAGAAGTGGACATTTTAGTTGATTATTATGTTGATGAAACAGCAGGATTGTCATTACGACCTATGGAAGCTTTGTTTTTCGGCAAAAAGTTGATTACAAATAATAGTACAATTAGGGAATATGATTTTTATAATGAAGGTAATATATTGGTGCTCGATGAGGAAACTAGGGATATTGAAAAATTCGTAAGAGAAAACTATATAAGTGTTGATAGTGTATTACGGGATCAATATCTTCTTTCAAGTTGGATAGAAAGGTTTTAGCAATAATATGATGTTTTTAATGGTGATATTAGTAATTTCATCTGTAGGGCTATATTGTGTTTTCCTGAATAGAAATTTTTTATCCCCGACAATGGTTTTGTTTGCAATTTTTATAGTCTGCACCTTCTTTGCGATGTTAGGCAATCAGGAATGGGAGGTGAAAATTCCTGATGTTACATATAGTGTAATTCTTTCAGGATTATATGCTTTTGCAGCTGGTGAAGTTACTGTAGATCTAGTGTTTAACAATGGAAAAGTTTCAAGGAGATTTGTTCAGTGTGAAGACAGTGGAGCATATTATTGTATACCTCGTCTCCTTGTTGTTTTTACGACTATCGCTGGAGTCGTTGTTTTTTACTTGTACTTTAGAAAGATGAACACAATTGCCTCAGCATATGGTTACTCAGGGGCAGTTTCATTTATGGCATTATCATACGCCAAAGCGGGACTTCTTGACGGTGCTAATTTAGGTAAGGGAATCTCTACTGCAGCAAACCTTGTCTATGGAATAGGTTTTAACTGCATATTTGCATTCTGCTACAATATTAACTGTGGAAGAAAACATGTGAATGGGGAAATTTATATTTTGTTACCGTGCATTCCACAATTACTGTGCTATGCAGTGAGTGGTTCGCGTAATGGTTTTATAACCATAATATCATTTGCATTCTTTGTCTATTTCATTACATATTACAAGACACATGATATAAAAAAGAAGGGTACAATGGGAATAGGAAAAATTATAGTGATTATTAGTATAGTGCTTTATGTATTTTATGGATTGTTTCAATTATTGGGCATCGCGCTTGGAAAGACTGGTGTTAGAACTCCGCTGGAAATGCTTTACTTATATGCAGGTTCGTCAATTCCAGCATTAGGTAAATATTTAGGGGGTTGTGGGCAAAAGTCTGCTTGCTTTGGAAATGAATCTTTTGTTGGAATAGTTAATTGGTTTCATCGTTTTTTTGGAACTCCGGAAGGTTTAAAGAATTTTGAACATATGAGGTTTGCAAACTCGAGTACAACAAATATATATACGTGCTTTCGGGCATATATCGATGATTTCGGTTATTTAGGATCAATTTTGATAATGTACCTTAACGGATTTATTCATAAATATTATTTTGAAAAAATAAGAAAAAGAATTTCGGTGGGACTTTTGGTTATTATATATTCCTATTTTATGTATTATCATATTTCTTCGATTTTTGCAGCCTCAACAACAATATACCTATTATCCAATACACAAATATCACAGTTTATATGGATTATTTCTGTTTACTTGCTTATGAGAAAGCAATTTATAAGAAATGATTATCTAATAGCTCAGTAGTATCAATTTGTTGAATTATAATTGCTGTGAGCGGAAAGATAATATAATTCTGCATGACTGTCTTTGGATAATAGCTTGTGGAGGTTATTACGATAAAGAAACCATCATGCATAGATATAATTAATAATATATTTAGAATTTTTTTGTTTTAATTTGGTTAATGCCAGTGTCGAATGAGAAGGGAACATTGAGTACAGCCTTGAATAATAGAATGTATATGTGTTTCTGTTGTCTTGTTTTATTCTCATTTGTAATAGAAGAGTTTAAAACACTAAGTATGAGAAAAAAGGAATTTAATATGTTTTTCATTTGCCTTTTTTTCTTGATAACATTTACAGTGACTGGGGCAATTCAATATCCTTCTGCGGAAATAGGTATTAGAGAGTTTGCGATATATGTTTCCTTGTTACGTATTTTGCCTGTAAGATACCAATATATCGAAGCAACGCCTTTTTGGAGAATATTATTTTGGTTTTTTTCTACAGCTATTGCAATCACAGGCGTTCTGATGTTACTGAACAATGAAAAAGTATGGGATTTCTTTTCTAGGTATTATGTTAATTATTTATATTATATTTACACAGCATATAGAGTGATATTAAAACCTGTTACCTTTTTTGCAGCGCATTCAATTAGTTGTTTTGTTTACTTTTTAACATATATGACATGGGAATTGTGTGAGAGTTGTAAACACACGCGGATTTCATGGATATACAGGTTAATATTTGCGATGCTGATATTGGCATGGCGAAATAATACCTCGTTATTTTGCATCGCTGCAATTTTAATGTATTATGAAATGAGATACTCAAAAAAGCTAACAATGAAGAGAATTCTTATAGTAATGATATGTGGAGGAGCTATTGTTTTTGCTGTAGCTTCAAATGGGTTGACAATATTAGAAATTGTGAACTCACAAGGAAATCGAATTTTTGGAAGGTTTACAGCGTTAGGTGCAGGCAATCTTGTTTATGATATAAATTACCTTTTAGAAGGTGGATTACTTACAGGATTTGTATTCGTACCGAATTTATTTTATACAGACTGTGGTATGCTAGTTTATACTTTAAGAGGAGGCATAATTCTTCCTATCTTGTTATATGTTTTATTATATAGGAGTCTGAAATATTACCTAGATGATGATTTTAATTCAAGATATATTTTCATATGTATCATTGGGTTCGAAATAGGATATGCTGCATTGATTGTGCAGCGATTTTTACCATTGTTGCTGTTTTTTATGCTTTATAATAAAATGTTTATTGATAAATAAAGGGGTATAGGAGATGAATTCGATGGTAAAAAAAAGAGTAAATAGAGCTATTACGGCATCCGAACCAGTAAAAGCCTCCTTTTGGTTTACTATATGTAGTATTGTTAATAAGTGTATTCAGTTTATTACGGTTCCTATTTTTACACGATTATTAAGTACAACGGAGTATGGGCAGTATAGTATTTTTGTATCGTGGCAGAGTATATTAATAATATTTGCAACGTTAAATTTGTATTCTAATGTTTTTAACAATGGATTACTTAAGTATCGAGATGATAGGGCGCGTTTTTTATCATCTCTTCAGGGATTAACCACAACGATCACACTTTTTTTAATAGGTGTTATTCTTCTGTTAAATAAACAGATATCAAAGTGGATAGGTCTTCCTACATACATTATCATAATGATTATGATTGAAATAATGATGATGTCTGGATATGAATTTTGGGCTGCGAGTGAGCGTTTTGATTATAAATTTAGGAATATTATAAAAGTTACATTATTAGTAGCAGTTTTGAATCCGATAATAGGATTAATATTTGTTTCATTTTCTGAGGAAAAGGGATATGCAAGAATAATATCTGTACTTTTGGTTCAGATAATGGTTTATGGAATTTTGTATTTCCGCAATATTTTTAAAAACAGGACTTTTTATAAACGAAACTATTGGAAATATGCACTCATTCTTGCGATACCATTAGTTCCACATTATCTTTCTCAAATTTTATTGAATCAAATGGATCGAATTATGATTTCCAATATCTGTGGAATAGACAAAGCGGGAATCTATAGTGTGGCATATTCTGCGGCGATGATCTTACAAATTGTTGGAAAAGCAATTCAAAGTTCATTTACACCTTGGATATACAAAAAGATAGAGGCTAATGATGTTCCAGTAATTAAACCAATTGTCAATGCTCTAATACTAATAGTTGGGGCTTTGAACTTTGCTCTGATTTGTTTTGCACCAGAAGCAATTCTGATTCTTGGAGGGGTAAAATATCAAGAGGCAATTTATGTGATACCTCCGGTTGTGTGTAGCTGCTATTTGATTTTTGTTTATAGTATGTTTTGTACCATTGAGTTTTATTTTGAAAAAGCAAAAGCTATGACGATGGTATCTGTGATAGGTGCATTGCTCAATTATATTACAAATGCAATTTTTATCCGGCAATTTGGCTACTATGCAGCTGGTTATACTACATTATTTTGCTATATATGTTTCACGCTTTCACACTATTTTGTTATGAAAAAAGCACTTACAGATAATGGACATAATAAGAATTTATTTGATATGAAATTCATTTCAATATTCACTATAGTCTATGTGGGGGGGACAATAGTAATGGTATTTGTGTATGAGTATATAACATTAAGATATTCAATAATTCTTCTCATTGGACTTTTGGCTATTATGAAACGAAATCATTTCTTATCAATTATGAGGCAGAGACGGTAGGCGACAATGATGTTTAGAAAAGAATTAGATAAAATTTGAGGAGTTAACAAAAATAGAAGAGGTGAATAAAATCTTGTGAGCAGAGTATTTATCTTGGTTTGATGTATTAAGGAATAGGAATTATGTTTGTTACAATAGGGTATATTTACTCTAATAAATGGCTTCTAACTGGCGTTATTCCCTTCATATGCCGTTGTTTTTCAGAGCACCTGGTTGCGTGTATAGGGAGAGACCAGTATTGACAGATAATGCAAAGAATTCAGATCAAAGTGATTCAGTGATTCTCGTTTGGTCTAATGGTTCTTTAATGGCAACGCATAGAGAGAAAATTTCGAGATTTTTATTTGAGTTTTATTTATTCGGTGTTAGTCCTCTTATCTGAGCAGTATAATTATTTTGATTTTAATGTTCATCAGTGGCTTGTGTCATGCTTCTTTAAAATGGTGTGGCTATTTAATATATTTGTAATATTGATGGTAAACAAAATAGCTTATATTATTTCAGCTATAATGAGTGTAGTATATGAGTCCTTCCATTGCTGAATATGTTGTGGGGTATTGATCGTGTGTTCAAGGTTCCGGGTGGGGTATCTTAAGCGTTCCATGCAACAACGGACTGGTACATCGAAGTTATATGAAACTTAAGATATCAGTGCCATACTTTATTCCAGCCATTTTTTTCAGTGCTCTTTTGGGGCTTTCGTCAGTTGGGATATAAGTAAGAATAATGTAACTCATATTAAAAGAAAAGCAATGGATAGACACGATTCCTCGGTTACGTAGCCAATCATAGCATTTTGTTCTTTTAAAAGAATAGGTTCCGGTAATTTGACACCATGTACACTCTTTCACATTAGCCATAGCCCTATAAATAATATGTAACAACCCAGTCATCCTAAAAAGGAGTCCCTTCATGCTACCTATCCTCCTAATCGACCTAAAATCCCCCATAACCTACCTCCCCACCGCCATTCTTCCAGCCGCAGCCCTAACCTTCCTTTACTGTTTCCTCACCCCTCGCCCCTCCCCCCCAAAAAAATCCCCCCATCGCGCCCTCCCCCTTTTCCTCCTCCTCACCTACGCCTACACCACCCTCCAATTCGCCTTCTTCTCCCGCCCACCAGGCTCCCGCAGCACCATCAGCCTGGTCCCTGGCGCCACTTGGGGGACGACCATTCAATCTCATGCATATGTAATTGAAAACATCCTCATGACCATCCCGCTAGGCATACTTCTCCCCTCCCTATGGCCGGGAAAGTCCTTCTTGCGGTCGCTGGCAAAATGCCTGTCCATTACCCTGGCCTGCAGCGTTGCTTTGGAGACGGCGCAGTTTTTGACGCAGCGAGGCCACTGCCAGACCGATGACGTGCTGGCAAATGTGGCGGGGGCAATTATCGGTTGGTTGCTTTTTTGTATTGGCTCAAAAATAATAGCTGCTGTTGGTCGTCCACGATCTGATCGTAAGGGGTCTTAACGCGGGCGGCACAGCATAGCAGGAAAATCAAGCTCAGCAAAAAAAATAATAAAAAAATAATCATAGCAGGTCCTTTCTGTAACGGTTGTAACGGTTCTGCCATATTTTCAGGAATACAATATATTATGTTGAAAAAGCGGCAAGTTATGTCACAAATATAATTATTTCCATGAAAGTGTGGATAAAACGTTATGAATTATACCATTACTCCCGAGCTTTTAAGTCAATATAACCATTATCTTGCAAAGTCCGGCTATTCTAAGGCGACATACCAGAAATACAGAGGGGATCTGGCCCAATTCTGTGAATACCAGAAGGGGAAAACGATTGACGAAGGATTGTGTGAAACGTACCGGCAGTATTTGTTAGATCATTATACCTTACGGGGAGCCTGCTCCAAGATCGTGGCGGTCAATACTTTTTTTAAGTTTGCCGGCTGGGATCTCCAAATGGCGACGCCCCGCGTGGACCGGAGCCGTGTTGTGGATGCCGGAAAGGAAATGACGGTTTTAGAATACAAGCGATTGCTGAGGGCTGCCAAACGGCATGATAATTTGCGCCTGTATTATCTCATGCAGGTTTTGGCGCAGACTAAGATCAATGTCAGCGAACACCGGTATGTTACGGTGGAAGCGGTCAGAGATGGATACATTGCGGTTCCGCGGGGAAACCATCGGAAGATCGTGGTGATTCCTGACCAGCTGAGGCAGGAGCTGGGGGGATTCGCTGAAAGCGCCAAGATTTTGGAAGGCCCTATTTTTATAAGCCGTTCAGGAAAATGCTGGGATCGTGTGGCGATTCACAAGAGTTTAAAAAAGTTGTGCAGAGAAGCGAAAGTGGATGAGGAGAAGG
>PVML01006082.1_pt1 | contig 10742 bp, 10 predicted proteins | sample 1853371 | NCBI WGS metagenome assembly PVML01 (sample SAMN08533508, study PRJNA380276) | Human gut metagenome, whole genome shotgun sequencing project. | isolation source: participant 1, chromium library | host: Homo sapiens | collected 2017 | reverse complement strand
ATCGCCTCGTCCCTTCCGGGGCTGTTTATCGAGCTGCTCATCATGATTATCACCACGTTTTTTATCGCCGCGGATTATGACAAGCTGACGGGCTTCTGCCTGCGGCAGATGGGGGAGAAGCCCAAGGGCATTTTCCTGAACATTCAATCCTACGTTGTGGGAACGCTGTTTGTGTGTATCCGCTCCTACGCGCTGATCATGTCCATCACCTTTGTGGAGCTGGCCGTGGGCCTGACGTTGATCGGAGTGAAGAATTCGGTGCTCATCGCCTTTGTGATCGCGGTGTTCGATATTCTACCGGTGCTGGGCACGGGCGGGATCATGATCCCTTGGATGGTGATCACCGCGGTGATGGGGAATCCCCGGCTGGCCATCGGGCTGTTGGTGGTCTATCTGGTGATCACTGTGATCCGCAATATCATTGAACCCAAAATCGTGGGCAGCCAGATCGGCCTGCACCCGGTTGTAACCCTGGTCAGCATGTTCGCCGGAGCCCAGCTATTCGGAGTGCTTGGGCTGTTCGGATTTCCCATCGGACTCTCGCTTCTGGGGTATTTGAACGACACGGACACCATCCGCATTTTCAAAAAATCCGAGGTGGAGTGAGCGGGAAACGCGCAGGTCTTTGCTGCGGGAATAACAGGGGCAGTGCCTAAATGCCGCCAGAGTATAACGTATGATTTTTTTAGCCAGCCGGGACTGCACCGGCTGGCTTTTTTCGGTATGATAGGCCATAAGCCGCCGATGCGGCGTTAAGGCTGCCAAAAGAACCGTCAAACGCATTTCCTGATTGCTAATTTATGGAATCCGGTGTATGGTTGAAAGAGTTAAAGAAAGTCAGAGGAGAGACAAATCTATGATCGAGGTACTGTTTGGTGAGAGCGAAGCGGCTTCCATGAAAATGGCCAAGGGCCGCAGAACGGTTGTCGGCGGAGCTGGAAAAGCGGAGAATGGGTCCGGGACATGGATCGGGGGTCATCCCCGGCAGGTGATCTGCCTGGGCTTCATGTTGGATATCGGGGATATAAAAGAGCCGGTGGACGGTCGGTACCGCCGGGAACTGATCAGGGCCATGTACGGGCAGGAGCAGTGGGGGAAGCAGGACGAAGGAGCGGGCGAGCCCGAGGCAGCCGCAGACCCATACACGGCGGAGCTGGAGCGGTTGGCTGAGTACATTGGGCAGGGGGAGCCGGTCAGAATCTGGTACAGCGACAGCCCGTACTCCCGCTGCGGGTTCTATTTTCTTTGCGGATGGCTGAAGCCACGGCAAGCCGATGTGCGGGTGGTAAAGCTGCCGGAGTACGTCCAGCGCGACAATGTGATCAGGAGATACCAGAACTGGGGGGAGATCGGACCGGAGGAATTTGCCGGTTTCCTGTCCGGCGAGCGCCGGTTGTCCCATGAAGAGCAGAGTATGTACGCGAACGCGTGGAGCCGTCTGGTGGAGGACAAGAGCCCTCTGCGCGCCGTGATCAATGGGAAAATGACGGGCGTGCCCGAAGATTTCTACGATTTTCTGATCTGGAAACGACTGACCGGAAAGCCGGTTAAGCAAGTCAGGCTGATTGGGGATATTTTAGGGTATGATCCCCTGGGCGTGGGAGACTGGTGGTATGCCGGCAGGATCCAGCACCATATTCTTCAGGGCAGAATCAAAGTCGTGGAGGACTCGGAGAAACCATATGCCAGAATCATTTCCCTGGCATGAACCAGTGGGAATGAACGGAATCACTCCCACTGGCTGCCTATCCCGGTTACATCTGGGTCAGCTGTATGCGGGCGTTGTTGGAAGTGCCGAGAATGGTCAGCTGGTAGGTGCCGTTGCGGAAGAAGGTTATATTGGTGTTGATGACCGGAGCGGCAAAAACTCTGCTTCTGTAAACCGTCAGCCGATAGGTACCGGGCATGATCTGAAGGAATCCGGAGGCGGTTCTGGGATCTAAATTGGACAGCACAAGGCGGGAATTTAAGTAGATGTCCAGCGGCTCCCGGATGGAGCTCATGTTGGAGAAACGAACCCGGGCGGACTGAGGGAACATGTTGACGCCGGGGCCAAAGATACGCCAGGTCCAGTAGATCATGTTGTTGCCCGGCCGGAAGTTGCAGCCGGGGCAGTAGTTGGGGGAAACATTGGGCACGAAGCCGGGATACACGGGAGTCGGGCCGGGAAAACGCGCCATGCGGCTGTCCGCGTCCGTTGAGTTCGGCTCAAAGGGCGTATTGTCGTCATATTCATAAGTTTCCATGAAAGGTGCACCTCTATCAGTCTTAGTGTAATGATAGTATATGGGCGGGGGCAGGCAGTTGTGCCGGGACTGGAAAAATGGTATAATTAGGGAAACGCATCACTTATCATCAGCCTACGGCAGATGACAAGGTATAATCAGGAAAGCATGACTCATATAATAGAAAATTACCAGCCCATGAGGAGGTAAAACGTGAAAGGCCAGATCTTTTCCTTAATCAGGACGAAATACAATACATTATCCAGTTCCCAGAAGGACGTGGCGGACTATATTCTGACGAACCCGGACAAAGTCATGATGAACACGCTGAATGAAATCGCAGCCGCGTGCCGGGTCAGCGAGACCACGGTGCTCCGGTTTCTGCACAAGCTGAACTACAATTCATACCAGCTGTTCCGCATCAATTTGACCCAGGAGCTCTCGAAAGACAATCAGGAGACCGTTTACGACGACGTGGGATTTCAGGATACGGAGGACGAGATTATCGATAAGATTATTCACTCGACCGTGTCCTCCATCACGGACAGCCGCCAGATCATTGACCCGGCCAGCGTGAAGGCTGTGGTGGAGAAGATTGCCGGGGCCAGGCGGATCGTGGTGGCGGGCGTGGGGGCCTCCGGCTTTATCGCCCAGGATCTCTACCACAAGCTGATCAAGCTGGGTCTCAACGCGGTCTGTGCCAATGACCCGCACATTATGAATATTCTGGCCACCGGCCTGGACCAAAACACGATCCTTATCCTGTTTTCCCACTCGGGGGAGAGCCGGGAGGTGCTGGACATGGCGGCAATCGCAAAGGAGCGCCGGTGCCAGGTCTGTGCGGTGACCAGCTACGCCAAGTCCACTCTGGCCAACCAGGCTGGGTATCTATTGTGCAGCTCCTCCAGGGAGACCATGTTCCGGTCCGATGCCATGACCTCCCGGATTGTCCAGATGGTCATTATCGACATTCTCTACGTCAGTCTGGTGATCGCGCTGGGAGATGGCATTTTGCCTCAAATCCACAGCTCCCGGCTGGCGGTGGCCAAGAATAAAATATAAAATGTGAATAAAAAAATACGAAGCGCCATACTGTTTTGTTAATACTATAATAAAACAGTAGGCGCTATTTTTTATGTTAATATTCACGGAAACATATTGACAGACAAAAGGGAAAGGGGTAATATTCATCTCAAGAGTAGCATTAATGCTACTATAGAATATTTAAAAGTAGTAAAATTACTCATAAAAAAGAAAGGGGAACATTATGAAGGCAATTTTATTGGGCGATGCAATGATCGGAGGAACAGGGTTTCAGAGGGCTTGGGAGAAGCACATGGGAACGTACGGAAGCGATATCGTGGTGAACGATTGGGAGAAGGACTGGGGAAAGCTTCAGTACAGGCGCCTTGAGGTGGAAAAGAGAGGGCCGGAGATCGAGACCGTGGATGAGACCATCCTGAAGGAGGGGCAGGATGCCCAGGCGCTTATGGGGCTGTTCGTGCCCGTGTCCAGCAAGGTGATGGAAGCCATGCCGAAGCTCAGGATTGTGGGCGTTTCCAGAGCGGGACTGGAAAACGTCAATGTGGAGGAGGCCACCAGGCGCGGTATTCTGGTGTTCAACGTACAGGGGCGCAACGCCCACGCGGTTTCCGATTTCGCGGTGGGGATGATGCTGGCGGAGTGCAGAAATATCGCAAGAGCCCATTACGCGATCCGCAGCGGGGAATGGAGAAAGACGTTTACCAACAGCGACGTGGTCCCGGAGCTGCACGGCAGAACCGTTGGACTGGTGGGCTTCGGCCACATCGGGCGGCTGGTGGCGAAGAAGCTTTCGGGCTTCGACGTGAAGGTGGTGGTATACGATCCGTACACCCCGGCGGAGGCCATAAAAGAGCTTGGAGCCGAGAAGGTGGAGCTGGAGCAGCTGTTAAAGAACAGCGATTTCGTATCCGTCCACGCCCGCCTCACATCCGAGAATAAGGGGATGATCGGCGAGCATGAGATCAGCCTGATGAAACCCACCGCTTACTTTATCAACACGGGGCGCGCGGGGCTTGTGGACCAGGATGCGCTGGCGAAAGCCCTGGGGGACAAGAAGATCATGGGCGCGGCCCTGGATGTATTTTACACGGAGCCGCTTCCAGCGGACAGTCCGTTTATGACCCTGGACAACGTGACACTGACCACCCACATTGCGGGAACCACCGCGGATGCCCTGTCGAACTCCCCCTTCCTGCTGATGGAGGACGTGGCAAAATTCCTTAAGGAGGGAGACAGCCGGTTTATCGTTAACCGCCAGGTGCTCCAGGACGAGGGATTCCAGGCGTGGCTTGCTTCGGTGAGACAGTAGATTCAGGGAGGGATGAAACATGCTGGTAAACTTAAAATGTATTTTGGATGAGGCGTATAAAAACTACTATGCGGTGGGTTCCTTTAACGGCTACAATTTCGAGACCTTTAAGGGGATTGTGGAGGCCGGAGCTGAGACGAAAACCCCTGTGATCCTGGCCTTTGGAGCCAAGTATCTGCCCAATATGTCGGTGGAGACGGCGGCGGCCATGGCGAAGAGTCTTTCGGAGGAGGTATCCATTCCGGTCTGCCTCCATCTGGACCACTGCAAGGATCAGGGCGTGGTGTACCGGGCCTTAAAGGCCGGTTTCGGGTCCGTGATGTACGACGGCTCGGCCCTGCCCTTTGAGGAGAACCTGCAAAACACCCTGGATGTGTGCCGGGTGGCCCACGCCTGCGGGGCTTCGGTGGAGGCGGAGCTGGGAAGCCTGGCCGCGGGCGAGCGGTCCCACGAGGGTTCCGCCGGGGATGTGGAGGCATACACGGACCCGGAGGCGGCGAAACAGTTTGTGGAAGGCACGGGAGTGGACGCGCTGGCGGTGTCCGTGGGAACCGTGCATGGGCTGTACAAGGGAAAGCCCAACATCCGAATCGACATTCTAAACGCCATCAATGAGAAACTGAATATGCCCCTGGTGCTACACGGCGGTTCCGGTATCCCGGAGCGGGACATTCTGGAGTGCATCCGTCACGGAATCGCCAAGATTAATGTCAACACTGAGATTTCCGTCTACGCGGTGGACCAGACCAAGCTGTATCTTGAGAGCGCGGCCCCCCATTTTTCGGAGCTGTCTTTGCGGCAGGTTGGCTATGTGAAGGAAATTGTCAAGAAATACATAAGCTTTTTCAGAGAGTAGCGCAGAACATATGGAGGAGGAAAATCAATGGGGTTAGGTCTATTATTAATTGTATTTGCAGTGTCGCTGGTTTTTGTACTGGTATCCATTATCAAGTTTAACCTGCACCCGTTTTTGTCCCTGCTGATCGGCGGGCTGATCATGGGAATACTGGCCGGGCTGCCGCTCACCCAGGTGGCGGACGGCCTGGCGGCGGGGTTCGGCAGCACCATGCAGGGCATCGGCATCCTGATTATCCTGGGCGTGGGTCTGGGGCATCTCCTGCATATATCCGGCTGCACCAGCCAGATCGCGGCCGCTATGCTAAAGCTGACCGGCCAGAAGCGGGCCGGGGTGGCCGTGAACCTGACGGGCTACATCGTGTCGATCCCCGTGTTTTTTGATGCGGCCTTCGTCATCCTGGTGAACCTGGTTAAATCCCTTTCCAGGAAGGGGAAGATCCCCTTCGTTTCCCTGGTGACCGCCCTGTCCGTGGGCCTGATCGTGACCCACGCCATGGTGATTCCGACGCCGGGCCCCATTGCCGTGGCCGGGACCATGGGAGTCAACATTGGATGGTTCCTGCTCTACAGCATCGTGGTCAGCCTTCCGGCTTCCCTGGTAGGCGGCGTGCTGTACGGGAAATATCTGGGCGGCAAGGCGGAGTATGCGGACGATTTCGCCAACGCCTTCGACGACATCGAGGAGGAAGAGATCCAGGAATCCGCGGATCTTCCCTCCGGCGCCCTGGGCATTTTCCTGATCTTTCTGCCCATTATCATCATCCTGATCGGCACCATCGCTTCCATGCTGCTGGAGCCGGACACCTCTGTTTACATATTCTTCAGCTTTATCGGAAACAAAAACATTGCACTGCTGATCGGCCTGCTTGCGGCGTTCTTCTCCCTGCGCAGGTACGTCAAGGACTCTTTTAACGACGTTGTCACGGAAGCGGCCACCCAGTCGGGCATCATTCTGGCGATCACAGGCGCCGGCGGCGCCTTCGGCGCGATCATCAACCTCACGGGAATCGGGGAGAAGCTGGTAGGCGGAATGGCCGGTATGACGGAGGGCGCGGGCATCGCCATGATCGTGGCCGCATTTGTGATCAGCCAGGTGCTGCGGGCGGCCCAGGGCTCCACCACAGTGGCGCTGGTGACCACATCGGCGATTTTTGCCCCGATTTTGGCGGGAATGGCCACCGTGTCGCCGATTCTGGTATCCCTGGCCATCTGCGCCGGCGGCATCGGCCTGTCGCTGCCCAACGACTCCGGCTTCTGGGTGATCAACCGGTTCAGCAAATTCGACGTTCCGGGCACCATCAAGGTGTGGACCGTGGGCGGCACCATCGCGGGGCTGACGGCTCTGGTGATTCTGGTGGTGTTAAGCATGTTCACCGGCGTGCTGCCGGGGCTTTTATAGGATAACAGATCGACTTGGAAAAGAGGGATGGAAATGAGTTTGATTGCGTTGGATATCGGTACGTCCGGCATGAGGGCCGTGATTTACGGCCTGGACGGCAGCAGGAGGGGAACATCCTATTTTGAATATCACTCGGACTTTCCCCAGCCGGGGTATGTGGAGCAGGAGCCCCAGTCGTGGCTGGATGCGGCGGTCATGTGCCTGAAAGGGATTTCCGGGGATTTGAAAGCCGGAGCGGATGAGGCGCAGGCAATCACGGTGACGTCCCAGCGGTCCTCGCTGATTCCCATGGGGAAGGACGGAAAGCCGCTGCAAAACGCCATCATGTGGCAGGATAAACGAACGGTAAAACAGTGCGAAGCGCTGATTGAAAAATACACGCTGCAAGGCCTCTACCGCAGGACCGGACTCAGGATCAACCCGTATTTTGTGCTTCCGAAAATTCTCTGGCTGCGGGAGAACCAGAAGGAAATCTACGACGCAGCGGACAAATTCATCGGCGTTCAGGACCTGGTGGTCCATTTCCTCACCGGGGAATATGTGACGGACCACTCCCAGGCCTGCCGCACCATGCTCATGGATATCAAGACCTTTACCTGGGACCGGGAGCTGCTGGGGGAGGCCGGAATCGGGGCGGACCGCCTGCCACGGCTGGTTGCGCCCGGAACCGTGGCAGGTTCCCTGACAAGGGAGCTGGCGGAGTTGACCGGACTTCCCGCAGGGCTTCCGGTGATCATCGCCGGAGGCGACCAGCAGAACGCGGCCGTGGCTCTGGGCGTGGTGAGACCCGGCGTGGCAGAGGCCAACACCGGAACCGGTTCCTTTGTGATCTGCGCGGTGGACCGCCCGGCCTTTGAGCGCAGCGCCAGAGTGCTGTGCCAGGCCTCGGCCATTGCGGGACAGTGGATCATGGAGGCCGGAATCTTCAACACGGGCTCCACCTACCGGTGGATGAAAGAGCAGCTCTGCCCGGACCTGGACGACGATCCGGCCGCCTACGAGCAGATGAACCGGGAGGCGGAGCAGTCCCAGGTGGGGTCCAACGGCGTTATGCTGCTTCCCCATTTTGAGGGGAGCGCCGCGCCCTTCTGGAATCCCGGGGCCAAGGGGATATTTTTCAACCTCTCTTTGGGTACCAAGCGGGGCGATATGATCCGGGCCATTATGGAGGGGATCGCCATTGAGATCAACGACAACGTGAGCCTGATCGAGATCACCTCCGGGAAGATCAGCACGGTGAGCGTGGCCGGAGGCATGGTCCGCTCAGACCTGTTCTGTCAGATACAGGCCGATATCTACAACAAGAAGGTGGCCCGCTACAAAAACAGCGAGGCCTCGTCCCTGGGAGCCGCCATGATCGCGGCGGTGACCCTGGGGGTCTACAGCAGTGTGGAGGAGGCGTACCACAACATGGTGTCCGACAGGCCCCGCCTCTTTGAGCCGGTTCCGGAAAACGCGGAACACACATTGAAGCTTTTGGAGCGCAAGCATAAGCTGTACAACGCGCTGGTGGGCGGGAATGTGTATGGAAGCTTTGGGGAGCGGATATGAGGACCGCGTGTGATTGACCGGGCAGCGCGCCGCCCAGTGTTGAAAGACCTCGACACTGGGCCGGAAAGGGCTGTGGATTCCGGTGTCAGCTTGGATTTTAGGGAGAATGTGCCGATTATTCCGACACATTCTTTTTTTGTGAAATGGATGGTTGGTACAGCAGGGAGGGAAACTTTGTGGGAAGTATAAAGCGGGTAATATATTGCCGGATCGATTAAATGCGGTTATCATTATAAGAAAAGAGCGTCAGTTTGAAACTTATACCGATGTGGATATAGAGCGCGACGGTGCGGCTAAACGGAAGGGCGGCATCGAGCAGGAGCTGACACAGACGGATACGGTGGACATTGAATATTCGTATTTTATCCGAGCCAACGGGAGTTTGCATGTGCAGTGCGCGGTTCACAATGTTTCCGGACAGATTTCGTACCGGTATTATACGCTGCGGTATTCCGGCAGACAGTTGGTTGGAGGGCTGGGGGAAGCCGGTTATGGGCAGATGGATTCGCAGTTTTCGGATTTGGAGGTGATATATTGAGTTTCATAGTTCTTGGGATCACCATATACCTTAGCGTCTGCCAGAGAAAGGCGGAAAAGGGGATTAAGGAGAGGTGTACTGCAATAACAAACGGAAGAATTGACCATACGGAACGCAGCGGATTTTTTAATGGTATAAAATTAAGACGTCGGGGGTTTCGGATAAGCTGTTGGCCGTCATTTACGTTTACCTTCCATACAATCTACCGATATCATGCGAAAGATAAGGACTATCATGGAATTGACGCCAGGATGCCAATCGCATGCTTGAAAGTGGGAAATCCGGGAGATTCCGTAAAAATATTTTATAATCCAAGGGACGGAAGGGAGTTTTATTGCCCGAATGAGGATAAAAATGTTAAATATGGCTGGTGGATATTGGCGGGCTTGATTGTGTTGGCAATCGCGGTTGTGAGGGGAGTTCTTTATTTTTATAGTCGGGGATGATACTTGTTACTTGATACTGGAAAATTGTTGATGGATGGGTTATACTATATACAGATAGACTATGGTGGAGGGAGTAATAGTCAGGAGGTGAGTTTATGCCATTACCGAAACAGAAAACCTATACGATAGAAGATATATACGCTTTGGCAGACGGAGAACGTGCAGAGCTGATTGATGGACAGATTTTTTATATGGCACCACCGACAAGGACACACCAACGAATCGTATTATCGTTGAGCCGGAAGATTGCGGACTATATTGATCAGAATAGTGGAACCTGTGAAGTAAATGTTTCGCCTTTTGCTGTATATTTAAATGCAGACGATAAGAGGTACTTGGAGCCGGATATTTTTGTGGTGTGCGATCAGGATAAGTTAGATGAAAAAGGCTGCCATGGTGCGCCTGATTGGGTGATTGAAGTTGTCTCACCTGGGAGCCGCGAGATGGACTATTATATCAAACTAGCTTTATATAAAGAATCGGGCGTACGCTTATATTGGATGGTTGATATTGAGAGAAAGACGATTGTAGTTTATGATCTGGAACATGAGTCAATACCAGCGCTCTACCACTTTGTTGACAGTGTACCGGTAGGTATTTATCTGGATTTTAAAATTGATTTTAGCAGCATGGATTTGGCGAAGATGAATGAATAAGATTTATTGATTGCACTCTAATTATCATGAGTTAGGGTGCTTTTTTTATGGAAGGGGCGTTGGCACGGCATGGGGCGTGGTTGATAGGAAATAAGCTAGTGTACTATTTTTTGATATATTTGTATTCACAAGCGTGTTAAGCGTGATAGAAGTGTTTATATAATAGAAAATAAGATATGCAAATAAATAATTATGTTTGAGTGTGATATTACTCATTTTAATCGACCATTGCCGAAACAAATGCCCTGTGTTATCATAGGCCTATGGAACAATCGTGTCACTGCAAGGGCGTTGGCCTCCCATGTCGTACATAGGATGGGAGGTGGTGCAGATGTATTTCAGTTTTCAAGACCTTATGGCTTTTGGACTGTTAATCATTGCACTGCTTACCTTTATTTTTAATAATCGTAAGTAGCGTTTTTCTTTAAAGTCCTGAAAAAGGCGTAGAAAAACCACCCTTGTAAACTTGGCGAGTCGAAAGGGTGGAGTTTCTATCAGTTCATATCGGCCAACCCCCTGTGGGCGGTTGCTCCTTTTATGTTTATAATATAACATGGATTGGAATGAAATTCAAGCTTGTGATGGCATTCCAATTTGTAATACAAAATTCTAAGAAAATGCCCGAAATCCTTGCTACTGCAAGAATTCCGGGCATTATTCGCGTGGAGCTGAGGGGAATCGAACCCCTGTCCGAAAACCAATTCCCTGTTCTTCTA